>Ga0299913_10001047_pt1 | contig 19483 bp, 18 predicted proteins | sample RVTome_9_FD_201360 | JGI IMG/M metagenome (GOLD analysis project Ga0299913, IMG submission 201360) | Soil microbial communities from uranium-contaminated site in the Upper Colorado River Basin, Wyoming, United States - RVT155D38 (version 2) ... | reverse complement strand
GCGTCCTGCCCAAGGGCACCGCCTACGTCAGCGACATCGGCATGACCGGGCCGCGCGACTCGATCATCGGCTTCAGCCTGGAGACCGTCCTGCCGCGGTTCCTGACCCACCTGCCCACCCGCTTCCAGGTGGCCGACGGACCGGTGAGCTTCAATGCGGTGGTGGTGACCGTCGAGCGCGCCACCGGACGGGCCACCGCCATCGAGCAGGTCCAGCGACTCTTCGAGGTCTGATCAGGACCGATGGCGCCGCGCACCGCGCGTCGCACGCCGCCGGTGCCGCCGGTGCCGCCGATCGCCGCCATCGTGGGCCCCACCGGCTCGGGCAAGAGCGAGCTGGCGATGGCGATCGCCGCGCGCCAGCCGGCCGAGATCGTCGTCGCCGATTCCCGCCAGGTGTATCGCGGCATGGACGTCGGCACCGCGAAGCCCTCGGCCGCGAACCGGGCGGAGGTCCCCCATCACCTGCTCGACCTCGTCGCGCCCGACGAGCCGTTCACGCTCGCCGACTGGCTGGCCGCCGCCCGCCAGGTGGTGCCGGAGATCGCCGCCCGCGGCCGGCTGCCGCTCGTGGTGGGGGGCACCGGCCTGTACGTCGCCGCCCTCGTCGACGGCTACGCGCTGCCCGGCGGGCCGCCGTCGCCCGAGACGCGGCGTCGCCTCGTGGAGGAGATGGAAGCCGAGGGGCTGGCCGCCATGGCCGAGCGACTGCGCGGCCTGGCGCCGGAGGTGGCCGCCATGACGGACCTCCGCAACCCCCGCCGCGTCCTGCGCGCGCTCGAACGCGCCGAGGGGGGTGACGCACGCCCGACCGCCGAGCCGTACCCCGGCCGGGTCGCGCTGCTCGGCCTGCACCGTCCGCGCGCCGCCCTGTACCGTCGGATCGAGGCTCGGGCGGCCGGGATGTTCGCCGGCGGGCTGCTCGCCGAGGTGGCGGCCCTCCAGCGCGCTGGCTACGGGCCGAACCTGGCACCGATGACCGGGCACGGGTACCGCGAGGCGGCGCGGGTCCTGGCGGGCGAGTGGGACGCGGAACGCGCGGTCGAGGTGACCGCCCGCCACACGCGCCAGTACGCGAAGCGGCAGCTCAGCTGGCTTCGGCGCGACGGCCGGACCGTGTGGCTCGACGCGGCGGACGGTGATGCGGGCGACTCCGCACTCGTGTCGCGGGCCATCGATCTCCTCGTCCGGCTGCTGGCCGGGTAGGGAACTGCCTCAGGCCGCCGGAAGCCCGATCGCCCGGCGCCAGGCATTCATCGACGACGGCGACTCGTCCTCGCCGCCGTGGGCGTCGGGAACATCCACCGTGGAGATGTGGGGCACCGCCGTCGCCTCGGAAGGGACCACCTCGGGCATCGGCTCCGGGCGACCGAGCAGGTAACCCTGGGCCGCGTTCACGCCGAGCGCGCCGAGCTTCGCGAGCTGTGCCGTCTCCTCGACGCCCTCGCCCACCACCAGCGCACCGGTGCGTGCGGCGAGCCCTACCACCGACTCGATCACGGCGCTCGAGGCGGCGCTCGTGGCGCTGCGCTGCACGAGGCCGAGATCGACCTTGATGACGTCGAACTGCAGCTCGCTGAGAAGCCGAAGGCCGGCGTTGCCGGCGCCGACGTCGTCAGCCGCGATCCGGATCCCCGCGCGGCGGCAGGCTTCCAGCGTGCTCCGGACCCGGTCGAGGTCATCGATTGGCTCACGCTCGGTGAGCTCGATCACGACCCGCTCCGCCGGGAACTCGTGGCGGGCCAGGATGCTGAGCAGCACGGCCGCGCTGAAGGACGGTGATTCGATCGTGGCGGGGGAGATGTTGACCGCCAGGAACTGGTCCGCGGGCAGCGCCGCCGCGCCGGCCACGATGGTCTCGATGCAGGTCAGGTCGAGCTCGAGCAGGTGCTCGCCGGCGCGCGCGGCGGCGAAGAGGGTGCCGGGATTGGCGAAGGGGGCCGGCGGCACGGGGCGGATGAGACCCTCCATGCCGAGCTGGCGCATCCCGCCGACGTCGACGATCGGCTGGTACACCGGCCGCAGGAGGCCGTTGGCGATGACGCCGGCCACCTCGGCCGCCGACCCCTCGGCGACGGCTGCCTCGGATGCCGATAGCGGGTCGAAGACGATGACATCGGTCCGCCCCGCGCGCTTCGCCTCGTACAGGGCGGCATCGGCCTGGGCGTAGAGCTGGGCTCGCGTGCTGGCGGGATCGGGCATGGCGCTCACGCCGGCGGAGAACGAGATGCCGGTCCGCGGCTGGTCGTCAATGCGCAGCGCCGGCTGAAGGGCGGTGGCCAGGAGGCGTCGCGCCACGATGCGGGCGCCCTCGGCGTCGGTGTGTGGCAACAGGATGGCGAACTCGTCACCGCCGATGCGGAAGGGGCGGTCGGGGCGGCGGATGGAAGTCGACATCAGCCGGCCGAAGTGGGCGAGCGTCCGATCGCCCTCGGCGTGCCCGCTCAGGTCGTTCACGGCCTTGAACTCGTCGACGTCGAGGATGACCAGGCTCAGCGCGACCTCGTAGCGCTGTGCCGCCTCCACCTGGCGGTCCAGCTCCTCCTGGAAGGCGCGATGGTTGCCGAGGCCGGTCAGCGGGTCGGTGAGCGCGTCCGCCAGCGCGGCCTCGTAGCGCTCGCTCAGGTCACGGTGGGAGCTGACGAGCGGATGCACGACCGCGCGCCACAGACCGATGCCCACGAGCACGGCGCCCACGCCGGCGCTCAGCATGCCCCGCACGGCGAAGTCGGCCACCGAGCCGGCGAGGACGCGCTCGGCCACGATGGCGGTCACCGTCGCGACGAAGAGCGCGGCGACCAGGCGCACGGCGAGTCCCCAACGGCTTGCAGCCACCGCGGACCCGCGAGCGCTGGACGCGGCCATCCCGGCCTCGTGCATGCGAAGACCTCCAGCCCCCCGGCGTGGTGCGGATAGGTATGGCACAAGGCGGTCCAGCGGTGCACTAGCCGGAAAGTACCGGCCGTGGCCCCGCACGGGCCGGGAAGCTGACATGGGCTAGGATGGGCGACGATGCCCGACCGTACGCGGATGATCGATCTCACGGCTCCGGAGGAGCGGGCCTTCCTCATCGGGCTGGACGACCCGACGGACGGCCGCTGGCCGGTCGCGCGCAGCCTCGTCGAGCTCGGCGCGCTGGCCGAGACCGCCGGTGCGGTGGTCGTCGGCAGCGCCCATCAGCGACGCGTCACGCCGGATCCGGCGTGGTACTTCGGCAAGGGACGCGCTGCCGAGCTTGCCGACGAGAAGGCGATGCATGACTTCAACCTGCTCGTGGTCGACGACGAGCTCAGCGCGGCACAGCAGCGCAACCTCGAAAAGCTGCTGAACTGCAAGGTCCTCGATCGATCGGCGCTCATCATCGACATCTTCGCCCGCCATGCGCGCACTCGAGAGGGCCGGCTCCAGGTCGAGCTCGCGGCGCTCGAGTACCACCTGCCGCGCCTGACGCGGATGTGGACCCACCTCTCGCGCACCGCCGGCGGCATCGGCACCCGTGGCCCGGGCGAGAGCCAGCTCGAGACGGACCGCCGCATCATCCGCGAAAAGATCAAGAAGGTTCGGGCCGAACTCCGCGACGTTCGCCGCCATCGGGCCACCGCCAGCCGCCAGCGCGACCGATCCGAGGTCGCCTCGGTCGCCATGGTGGGATACACCAACGCCGGCAAGTCGACGCTGCTGAACGCGCTCGCCGGAGCCGATGTCTTCGCCGCCGACATGCTGTTCGCCACGCTCGACCCGACGAGCCGGGCGGTGACCCTGCCGACCGGCCAGCGCGTCGTGGTAAGCGACACGGTGGGCTTCATCAACAAGCTGCCGCACGATCTCGTCGACGCCTTCCGCGCCACGCTCGAGGAGGTCATCCGGGCCGATCTCCTGCTCGAGGTGGTGGACGCGGCCGATCCGGACTTCATCGGCCAGCAGGCGGCGGTGCAGTCCGTGCTCGACGAGCTCGGGGCGGGGGAGAAGCCGCGCATCACCGCCTTCAACAAGATCGACCTGCTCGACGCCGATCTGCGGTCCGCACCCATGCCGCACAGCCCGCAGGCCGCTTTCGTCAGCGCGGCCAGCGGTGAGGGCCTCCCCGGCCTGCTCCAGCGCATCGCCGAGACGCTGCGCGCCGGCATGGTGAGCGTCGACGCCGTCGTGCCCTACACCCGCGCGGAGCTGGTCTCGCGCGCGAGGGTGGCCGGCGACGTGGACGAGGCCTATACGCCGGCGGGCATCCGCCTCTCGGGGCATTTGCCCGAGGCGATGGCGGCCGAGGTGCGCAACGCCGCGCCCCGGCGCCGGCCGCGCTCCGGATCGCCGGCCGCCTGAATCCGCGCGTGGCCATGCCGGCGGTCGACGCCGCCGCCATCGAGGCGGCTCGGGAGCGGATCCCCGCTGCCTTCCGCGGCATGCCCCAGTTCGTCTCGGAGCCGCTCGCCGCGCGCCACGGCGCACCGGTGGTGGTGATGGCCGAGACGGCAAATCCGATCGGCTGCTTCAAGGGCCGCGGCACGTGGCTGGCGGTGAGCGAGCTGGTCGCCGGCGGCACGGTGGGGGAGCGGGAGGGCCTTGTCGTGGCCTCCGCCGGGAACTTCGGCCAGGGGGTCGCCTACGCGGCCCGCGCACACGGCATCCCGCTCACGGTCTACGCCGCCACCAACGCGAACCCGGCGAAGGTGGCGGCCATGCGGCGCCTTGGCGCCGAGGTGCGATTGGTGGGGGAGGACTTCGACGCGGCCCGCGAGGCGGCCGCGACCCACGACCGGGGCGGCGCAGCGCACCTGCTCGTCGACGGCGAGGATCCCTGGATAGCGATCGGGGCCGGAACGATGGCCGCCGAGCTCACCGACGCCATCGAGTCCGGCGACCTGCCGAAGCTGGCGGCGCTCTACGTGCCCGTCGGCAACGGGGCGCTCATCGGCGGGATCGGCGCCTGGTTCGCCGACCGAATGCCCGGCATGCGCCTGATCGGGGTCCAGGCCGAGGGCGCGCCGGCGATGACCCTGTCGTGGCGCGAGCGCCGGGCAATCGAGACGCCGACCGCCGACACGGTCGCCGACGGGATAGCCGCGCGCGTCCCCGTGCCGGAGGCGCTCGAGCTCATGCTGCGGCACGTCGACGACATGGTCCTGGTGAGCGAGGCCGAGATCCTCGACGCGCAGCGCGAGCTGGCGCTGGCGCTGCCGTTCACGATCGAGACCGCGGCGGCGGCCGGCTGGGCTGCCGCGAGCCGCCACGGGCGGGCCGAGCCGATCGGCTTCGTCCTCACCGGCGGGAACGTCGCGCCCACCGGCTGACACGCGCGAGCCACCGCCCCGGAGCGGGCAGGTGGCGCGGAGACGTGCTGAGGTCAGCCCTGGGGCTGGGTGACGGCCGTTCGCGCGGTGGATCGGCTCATGGCGGGCACCCTGGCCCGGGCGAGCATCGCTCGCCGCGCCAGCGCGCGACGGACGCCGAGGCCACCGAGCAGGTACACCGCCGCGCCGGACATGAGGAGGCCGTAGCCGACCGCCAGCTGCGCCGTCTCGCCACCGTCAACGAGCCCGAGGACGGCCAGGACGGATCCGACGAAGAGGCCGGCCCAGCCGAAGCCCCAGATTGCGGGATGCGTTCGCTTCATGTGTCGAGGCTAGGCGCGCGCGTAGCCCAGGGCGACCGCCCAACGGTCCCAGCGTCCGGCACCGATGGTCCTGTGCGACCTCAGAAGCCGCTGCCGAGGTCGCGCCCATCCATGGTCGAGCGTGCGATCTCGCCCTCCACGTCCGACTCCTTCGCGCCGCGCACCGCGCGGCCTAGGTCGCGACTCGACCGGCGCCGCCGGACGGAGGTCGCCGGGAGCCGCGGCTGGCAGCACGCATCGATGTACACGCGAACCTGGCCGTCCGCGCCGATGTCCGACACGACGCCATCGCGCCCAGCGTATGGGCCCGCCGTGACGCGCACGCCGTCACCGGGCCTCAGCGACCCGCGCAACCATCCGAACATGCCCGACATCCTTGACCCCCGGCTGGCCCCCGTCAATAGCTCCTCGAGTGACTTCCCCAAATGCACGTTATGTGACGTTAGGCGTGGAACCAGAGGGCGCCGCTCAGGTCCCGCGCTTCCGCCCGATGCGGCCGAGGTGCGTGTCCTGAAAGCTCGTGGGCAGTTTGAGGCCGTAGCCGAGCGCTCGATCCATGCCCACGTGCGCCAGCACGATTGAGCCGGCCAGCAGCGCCGGGACGCTCGCCAGCCACCAGCCGACGCCGAGCACTACGATGGCCAGCGTCCAATTGTGAAGCGCGTTGTAAGTCAGCGCGCCCACCCGCGGGTTCACCAGGTAGCCGGCGGCGGAGGCGTCCGGCAGAAGCAGCGCGGGCACCAGCCACAGCGCGGAGCCCTCATTTGCCAGCCAGAGGACCACGCCAGCCACGAACGCGGCCAGCGCCTCGGAGCGCAGGATCCCGTTCACGAGGGTCATCGAGCGCCCAGCCTAGCCGATGCACGGCCTTGGTAGAGTCGAGGCGGACGCATGGAGGGACCCGACATGGCACCGACCCCACAGACGATTCTGCAGGCCGATCTCGACGCGGTGACCGCTGTGGCTCGCGAGTACATCGACTCCTACGTCGCCGGTGACGCGGAGCGTCATGCCCGCGTCTACCATCCGGAGTGCACGAAGCGCCGGCTCGTCGCGGATCCGGACAGTGGCGTGACCGAGCTGCTCACGCTCTCGCCTCAGGTGATGGCCGACTATGCCGCCGCGTCAGGCCCGATGGACGAGGATTGCCCCGCCGAGGTCGTCGTTGACGACCTGTCCGAGGACATGGCATCGGTGCGCATCTACTCCTGCCGATGGGTCGACTTCGCCCACGTCGTCCGGGCGCGCGGCGAGTGGCGGCTGTTCCACGTCATCTGGCACGGCCGGGATGCAGCCTAGCCGATGTCGGCCAGGAACCGGCGTCGCCAGGCAGCGGTCTGCTCGACCTGGTTGAAGGTGAAGAGGTGCAGCCCGCGCACGCGGGCCGCCGGGTCGGCGAGCGTGGGGACCAGCTCCCGGAGAAGCCGATCGGGCCGGTAGCCCCCCGGTCGCAGGAGGCGCGTGAGCAGGCCGCCCTGCTTCGAGACGAACCGGGCGGCGTCGGTCACGCCGATGCGCAGGCTGATGCGCAGCAGGCGCGACACGTCGATAGCGCCCGGCAGGCCAATGTCTACCGGCAATGCCAGGCCCTCTTGCCGGCGCGCCGCGATCCACGTGGAAAGCGCGAGTGCGTCGAAGCACAGCTGCGTGGTCATGTAGTCGGCGAAGGGCGCCTTCTCGGCGAGGGTCGTGAGCAGGGCGTCATCGGAGATCGCCGGGTGCCCCTGGGGGTGGCAGCCGATGCCGATCTCAACCAGGTGATGCCCCCGCTCGGCCATGGCCCGCAGCAGCGAGAGGGCGTCCCGGTAGGCGCCAGGCGGGGATGCGTCGCCGCCGACCACGAAGGCCCGGTCCAGGCCGGCCGCCTCCATGCGTCTCAGGAGCCGATCGAGATGGGTGCTGTCGGCAACCATCCGCGCCGCGAGGTGCACGACGACCCCGAATCCATCGCGGCGGAGCACCTCAGCCATGTCCAGGCTCGCCCCGAGCCCCTTGCCGGGCGAGGCGGTCACCGACAACGTCTCCCCCGGCGCCAGAGACGCCAGCTGCGGCAGGACCCCGGCCAGCGGCAGGATCTCCAGCTTGGGGGTTCCGAGCAGGCGCCTCAGCGCCTCTTGCTCCGCCGCGTCGAACCTCGCCCGGGCCATGGCTCAGGAGACCGGGATCCGCTTCTCCGGGTCGATGAACGGCATCGGCACGACCGTGGCGTCACGGCTCCCCCACTCCGACTCGACCCGCAGCCGCGTGCCGGGCTCCGCCATCTCCACCGGCACCCAGCAGTAGCCGATGTTCCGCTTGAGCCGCGGCGACCAGATCGCCGACGTCACCTTGCCGACGGGCTCGCCGCCGTTTGTCCGCAGCGCCGGCCATTTCGTGAAGTTCAGCGCCGGGAAGGGCTCGCCGTCGAGCTCGACGCCCACGATGCGCCGGCTGACGCCGGCCTCGCGGATCCGGCGCAGTGCGGCGATCGAGATGCACGCGTCGTCGTCCAGCTTCCAGCCCACGAGCCGGTCGAGGCCCATCTCGATCGGGTTGTTCTCGTACGTCATGTCGGCGCCCCAGTTGAAGATGGCGCCCTCGATGCGCCGGATGTCCGACGGCCCGGTCGGCCGCACGCCGTAGGGCTGACCCGCCTCCATGACGGCACCCCACAGCTCGCCGCCCCGCGACGAATCGAGCAGGTAGATCTCGTAGCCGACCTCCGAGGTCCAGCCGGTGCGGGTGATGACGACCGGGATGCCGCGCACCTCGGCGTGCGTCCACCAGTAGTACTTCAGCTCGAGGATCCCCTCCCCCACCAGGTCGCGCATCAGGTCGCGCGACTTCGGGCCCTGGATCTGCATCGGTGACACGTCGATCTCGCGGATGGTGAGGTCCAGGTCCGGGTAGGCGTGGCGCAGCCCGCGCGCGAAGAGGAGGGCATCGGACGAGGCGAGCGCGAACCAGAACGTGTTCTCGTCCATGCGGGTCATGACCGGGTCGTTGATGATGCCGCCATCCGCGTCGCAGATGAGGACGTACTTGCCCTGGCCGACCGCGCACTTCGAGAGATCCCGCGGCGTGAGGAGCTGGGCGAAGCGGGCCCCGTCCGGCCCGGAGATTTCGAGGCAGCGCTCAACCGACACGTCCCACACCGTGACCGCGTTCAGGAGCGCGTCGAACTCGGCCTCGAAGCTGTCGAAGCGAATCGGGAAGAGCATGTGGTTGTACACGGTGTAACCCTGCGCCCCATGGCGCTGCGTCGCCTCGAAGTACGGGGTACGGCGGAGCCGGGCCCCGCGCTGGACGAGCGCCATGTCGAATCCGGTCTCAGCGGGGCTGCGGGTGACTGCCATCTGCTGCCTCTCTCGGGGGTGGATGCACTGATGCGCCGTACAGTACGGCACCCCTGCTTCCCCACGCCGACTCCCATCGCGGTGAAACCCGTCGACACGGCGTGAACCGATGCCCCGGCGGACTGGTAGTCAGGGCATGCGACGCCGTTTCGGCGTGGTCCTGATCTGTTTCGCCATGTCCGGTTGCGCGTCGCCGCCACCGGCGGCCGAGCAGGCTCGCGCCAACGTGCCCCGCGACGAGGCTCATGCCGAGGCGGCAATCGAGGCCGCGACGGCGATCAACGCCTTCGCTGTCGACCTGTATGGCGCCGCACCCGCGGATGGCAATCTCGTCTACTCGCCGGCGAGCATCGCGCTCGCGCTGGCAATGGCGCGCTCCGGCGCGGTCGGCCGCACGGCCGATGAGATGGACGCAGTCCTTCACGAGGCCGCGAGCGACGATCACGCGGCCTGGCTGAACGCCCTCGACCGAGAGCTGGCCAGCCGGAATGGAACGTTCACCGACGCCAACGAGACCGAGCACGAGATCGCATTGCGGATCGCGAATGCGGCGTTCGCGCAGCAAGGGCTCGCGCTGAAGCCGGCCTACCTCGACGCGCTCGCCGCGCGACTGGGCGCCGGCGTGCAGACGGTGGACTATGCGGCCGATGCGGAGGCGGCGCGGGAGGCCATCAACGCGTGGGTGGATGACCACACCGAGTCTCGCATCCCCGAGCTGATCGCTCCCGGCATCCTCGACGAGCTGACTCAGCTGACGCTCGTGAACGCCATCTACCTGCGCGCGGCCTGGGTTCTCCCGTTCGACGCGTCGGCCACCGAGCCGGGCACCTTCACCCTCCCGAGCGGCTCAACGGTCGAGGTGCCGACGATGCACGCCGACGAGAAGCGCGAGTACGCCGAGGGCGACGACTGGCAGGCGGTAGAGCTGCGCTACGCGGGCCCCGACCTGTCGATGGTCGTCATCCTGCCGAAGGACCTGCAGGCGTTCGAGGCCGATCTCAGCCCCGACCTGCTCGCTCAGGTCGTCGCGGGGATGGAGGAACGTCTGCTCACGCTCGCGCTGCCGCGATTCTCCATCGAATCACAGCTCGACCTGGGTGACGCGCTGGCCGACCTCGGCATGTCGACCGCCTTCGGAACGGGTGCCGACTTCAGCGGTATCACCGATGAGGCTCAGCTCTTCATCGATGCCGTCGTACACCAGGCGAACATCGACGTCGATGAGCTCGGCACGGAGGCGGCCGCGGCGACCGCCGCCATGATGCCGACCAGCGGCGCCGAGTCCGCCACCATGATCGTCGATCGCCCGTTCCTCTTTCTCCTCCGCGATATCCCGACCGGCGCGATCCTCTTCCTCGGACGCGTCACCGATCCATACGCTGGCGCATAACGCAGCCGGAGGTCCAATCCCTCGACCGGCCACATGAACGGCTGGTGCTACCATGCGGTAGTAGTTGCATGATCCGTCCGCCGCATCGTCGGCGCAGCGCCACCATTCCGGTCGCGCTCGCCATCCTCGCGCTGGTGAGTGGCTGCAGCGCGCCCCCCTCGCCCACGCTGCAGCCGAGCGCCGGCCCGTCGGCCGCCGCGGGCGTCGCGCGGCTGGTTGATCGCATCGCGACGTCGCACCCCGACCCGTGGTTCGGGACGGGCGAATCCGCCTTCCGGGCTGCCGCGGCGGCGCTTGCCGAGCGCCTGCCCACGCTCGCCCCGGAGGGGCAGATCGTGGAGGTCATGCGGCTCGTGGCCATGATCGGTGCGGATGGCCGGAATGGCCACATGTTGGCCCTGCCCGATGCGCCGCCCGGGTCGCATCGGCTCCCGGTCGGCTTCCACCTGTTCGCCGATGGCCTCCACGTGGTGGAAGCCGATACCGCCCGTGCCGAGCTCGTCGGCGCCCGCGTGGACCGGATCGGCGGGATGCCGGTCGCCGACGCGCTCGATCGGCTCCGCCCGCTCGTGAACCGCGACAACCCGCACACGGTGGACTGGTTGCTGCCGCTCCTGCTCGAGAGCCCCACCATCCTGGCGGGCGCCGGCGTCGTCGCGGACCCCGCGCGCGTCGACCTCGGCGTCGTACTGCCGGATGGCAGGGCCGAGACGGTGACCGTAGAGCCGGCGCGAACCGAGCCGTACGCGGACCTGCTCGAGGCATTCGTATCGCTCCGGCTGCCGCAACGCGACGGGCTGACGTGGCTGAGCGACCAGGAGACCGAGCTCTGGACCGAGCCGATGGCGGAGGCGGATGCGCTCTACGTGCAGTACAACACCATCTGGGAGAGCTCCGAACGGTACCTCGTGGCAGTGCGGCGCGAGCTCCGACGGTCGGCGGCCGAGCGGCTCATCCTCGACCTGCGGCTCAATCCCGGTGGCGAGAACCCGAACTACCCGCCGCTGCTCGCGGCGCTGGCCGCGCTCGAGGACGACGGGATCGACCTCGTCGTGCTCATCGGGCGGGCGACGTTCTCGGCGGCCACGGCGTTCGCCACGGAGGTCCGGGAAGCGACGGGCGCGCGCTTCGTGGGCGAGCCGAGCGGCGGGTCTCCCACGACGTACGCCAGCGTGCGTCCCATGCGCCTCGACGAGCTCGCGCTGCCGATGGTCGTGTGGGTGCCAAGCCAGGCCTCGTCGGTCGGCCCGCCGCAGGCGACGACTCTCGAGCCGGAACTGGTGGTCGAGCTGCGCGCCGACGACTACTTCGCGGGTCGCGACCCGGTGCTCGACGCCGCCCTGGCGCTCCCCCGTCGCTGACGCCGATCAGTCGGCGCGGCCCGAGACGGCGAGCGTGACCGCGGCCGAGACGACCGCCACGACGAGCGCCGTGGCCTCGGTCTCGGTGAGGTTCGCGTTGCCCGCGAACAGCTCGAACGGCTGTCCGGGCAGCGCGCCGACGAGAGGCGGCACCGCGATCCAGCCGAGGACGAGGACGGTGGGCGCCACCGCGCCCGGCAGCCGCATGGCGCGGGCCAGAACGGCGGTGAGCAGGCCGAGGAACGCCGAGAGCAGGAGGACGAGGACGGCGGCCGGCTCATTGCGGGCGCCGGAGGCCTCGACCAAGCGCACGAGGCCCTGGTCGAGCACGGCCACGCCGATCGCGAGCAGCGCCGCGAGAAAGACGATCCGGGCCCCGCTCACGTCAGGCTCCGTGGCGCATCGAGGACGCCGGCGGCGAGCGCCGACGCCAGGCCGCGCGCGATGCGGTACGACTTGCCGGCGCCCATGACGAGCACCGCGTCGCCCGCGCGCAGGTGCTCGGCGACATAGGCCGCCGTGGCATCCACGTCGCCGGTCGCCATGGTCGGCACGCCCGAGCTGCGCTCCACGACATCGGCCAGGGCTGCGGCGGACGTGGCGCGCAGCGCCTCGTCGGTGTCGCGCGAGGCAAAGATATCGGCGATGACGACCTCGTCGGCATCGGTGAAGGCGGTGGCGAACTCGTCGAGCAGGAGGGCGGTGCGCGAGTACATGTGCGGCTCGAACACGGCCCACAGCCGCCGCTCGCCTACCTTCTGCCGTGCCGCCGCGAGGGCGGCGCGCACCTCGGTGGGATGGTGCCCGTAGTCGTCGTACACGATCACCCCGGCAGTATCGGCGATGAGCTCCATCCGGCGCCCGGCGCCGGGGAACGTGCGCAGGCCTTCGACGAGCGCGTCCGGGTCCGCGCCGAGCTCGCGCGCCAGGGCGAGCGCGGCGGTGGCGTTCTGGACATTGTGCGCGCCGGCCAGCGGCGAGGAATAGGTGCGACCGAGGAGCCGGAAGGTCGTGCCCTCCGGCGTGAAGCGCACCTCCTCGGCGGCGACGTCGCCGCCGGGGCCGTAGCGGAGCACCCGGCCCTGCCACCCGTCGAGGCGGGCGAGGAGGTCCCGCGTGCCAGGATCGTCGGCGCTGACGAGCAGCAGCCGCCCGCCGAGCGCCGGGGACTCCCCCATTCCCCGCACGAAGCGCTCCATGCTGGCGAGCACCGCCTCGCGGTCGGCGAAGAAGTCGGGGTGGTCCATCTCCACGTTCGTCACGATCGCGCCGGCCGGGTGGTAGTGGAGGAAGTTGTCGCCGAACTCGTCCGCCTCGACCACGAACGGCGCTCCCCCACCGGGCCGGACCGATGCCCCCCAGGCCGCCATGAAGGCGCCCACCTCGACGGTCGGGTCAAGGCCGGCGGCGATGAGCAGGTGGCCGAGCAGCGCGGTGGTCGTCGACTTGCCGTGCGTGCCGGTCACCGCCAGGCCCACGCGCCCCGGCGCGGCCATCATCTCGCCGAGCAGCACCTGCCACGGCACGACCGGCAGGCCGAGCTCGCGTGCGGCGACCAGCTCCGGCAGGTCGGGGTTCGCCCGCAGCGCGGGCGTGATCGCTACGCGTTCGACGCCGGCGAGGTGTGACGCGTCGTGGCCGGCGATGATCGGAACGCCGGCCGCGTCGAGCGGCGACGTGTAGGACGACGGGGTATCGGCGTCGCAGCCGTCGACACGCGCGCCTTCGTGGTGGGCGAGGAGCGCAACGCCGGCGGCGCCCGACCCGGCGATGCCGATGACGTGAATCCGCTCGCCCGGGCGCACCACCGCGTTCGCTATCCCTTCCCGGACGCGGCGCGGACCTCGTCGGCGGCAAGCTCGATGGCGAGCATCGCGGCGGCCGACTTGTTCCCCTCCCGGTCGTGGCCCAGCACGTGGTGCTCGACCCGGTCGGGGCGGCCCCGCAGCGCGACGGCGACGTAGTGAGTTCCCACCGGCTTGCCGGGCGCTGCGCCCTCCGGCCCGGCGATGCCGGTCACCGCCAGGCCGAGCTCGACGCCGAAGCGGGCGCGCGCGCCATCGGCCATGGCCTGGGCAACCTCGGCCGAGACGGCGCCGCGCGTCTCGATGAGCTCGTGCGGCACGTCCAGCTCCACCTCCTTGGCGAGGTTCGAGTAGCTGATCACGCCCCCCACGTAGTAGCGCGAGGCGCCGGGCACCAGGGTGATGACGTGGCCGATGAGCCCGCCGGTCGAGGACTCGGCGGTGGCCAGCTTCCAGCCCGCGGCGAGGAGCGACTCGCCGAGGCGCGCGCCGGCGAGCTCGAGCTCGGCCTCGGTGGGTGCGGAGAGCATCGGTCCAGGGCTCCTTAGCGGTAGTTCTCGAACTGCAGGGCGACCGGATAGTCGAGGCCACGCAGGTGGGCGATGACCGCCTGGAGCTCGTCCCGGCTCTTGCCGGAGACCCGCACCGCGTCGCCCTGGATGGCGGGCTTCACCTTCGGGAAGGCCTCGCGAATCATCTTGCTGATCTCCTTGGCCTGCTCGCTTGTCAGCCCGCGCTTCAGGCCGACGTGCTGGCGCACGGTGCCCCCGGCGGCCGGCTCGAGCGTGCCCCAGTCGAAGATCTTCAGCGACAGGTTGCGACGGACCGCCTTCGACTGGAGCAGGTCCTTCACCGCGTTGGCGCGGTACTCGTCGTCGGCCTGCAGCGTGATCTCGGTCTTGCCGAGCTCGAGCGAGACCTTCGCCCCCTTGAAGTCGTAGCGCGTCGCCACCTCGCGACGCACCTGGTCGAGCGCGTTCACCAGCTCCTGCTGGTCGAAGTCGCTCACTACGTCGAAGGATGCATCTGCCATGTTCGTCCCCTATCTTCGCCTGACCGATGGATGGCCGCTGGCCGTCAGCGACGGCGGACCTGCCACTCGACGACGTCGCCGCGCGCGCCCATCGATCCCAGGTTGATGCCGTTGATCACGAGCCGGATCGCGCCGGCGTTCCCGACCCGGATGCGGAGGGTGCCGTCGGCCCGCAGCTGGACGCGGCTTCCCGCCTCGGCGACGCGCCCGGAGACGTTCGCCTTCGGGTCGCCGTCCTCGTCGATCTCGAGGTAGGAGGCTGCGCCCACGACGCGCACCGAGGCGCGCAGCCCGTCGCCGGCCCGGACCGCGATCTCGCGGGAGATCGCCTCGTCCTCACCGTCGCCGATCGCGATCCGGAGCGTCCAGGCGGCGGGCGCCAGGTTCAGGGTCGCGTCGAACGTCCCTTCGGCGTCCACCTCGACCGACAGCGGCTCTGGCGCGTCCGGCGGCTCGTCGGGCAGCGGCACGGCCTGCCCGGCGAGGTTGGTGATGCGGAACGTGGGCGGCGCGACGGCCGTGGCGCGGGCCGTGACGGTGAGCGTCGCTCCTGCCGGGCCCCTGCCGGAGATCTCGACCGGTCCCACGACGGTGGCATCGGCCTCCGGCGCCATGAGCGCGAGCGTTCCGCCGGGCAGGGAGGGCGACGCGCTCGGCGCGTCGCCGACGAGGATCGTGCGCGTGACCGCCACGCTGTCCCGCCCGGTGAGCGGGTCGTTGGCGGTGAGGGTCACCACGTTCGACCCCGGCCGCAGGCCGACGACGATCTCGAAGCTCCCGTCGGCATCGGCGGTGACCTCCGTCTTGCGCGTCGCCGTCTCGGCGGTGACCCGCGCGTTCGGCTCGGTCTCGCCCGCGAAGGTGTACTCGTCGGCCTGCCAGCCGCTCACGTCGCCGAGCGGCGCCGTGACCCGCAGGTCAGGCGTGCCCGCGAACGTCACGAACTCCGACACGAGATAGACGATGAACAGCGCCACGCCGACGGTGAGCACCGCCGCGAGCACCGCGCCCGGGGTGATGACGAACGCGCCGCGACGGCGGGTGGCGATCGGCCGGGGTGGCGCCGGAACCGACGGCCGCTCGGTGCTGGCAGCGGCGCTCTCGAGTCGGTAGAGGTCGACGAGGTACTCGGTGTCGAGCCCCAGGTACCCGCCGTAGTTGCGGAGGAACCCCTTCGTATAAACCGCGCCGGGCAGCTCGCGGTATGCGCCGCGCTCGAGGGCGGACAGGTAGCGGGACCGGATCTTCGTGTCGCGCTCGACGCGTGCCAGGTCCACGCCACGCTCCTCGCGCGCCGCGCGGAGCACCTCGCCGAGCTTGTGGCCCTCCGGCTCGGTCACGGCTGGTCGTCGTCCGGCGCCACGTCGCCGCCCCAGCCGTCCGGCGTCACGAGGACCTCCCGGAAGCGGCTGCCGTCGGCCGGACCCACGATGCCGCGATCCTCCATCTGGTCGAGGATGCGGGCGGCACGCGCGTAGCCGATCCGAAGCCGGCGCTGGAGGAGCGAGGCGGACGCCTTGTCCGAGCGGCGCACGATGTCGATGGCCTGGCCGAGCAGCTGGTCGGCGTCATCATCCTCGTCCTCGCCGGGCCGCCCGCCGGGCTTCCCGTCTCGCTTCGGGGCCGTGATCTCCGGGCGATACTGGGGGCCGCCCTGGCCGCGCCAGTGGCGCACGACGTCCTCGATCTCGCCGTCGGTGACGAGCACGCCCTGGAGGCGCACGGCGCGGGGTGCGTCGATCGGCTGGTAGAGCATGTCGCCGCGGCCGAGGAGGTCCTCGGCGCCGGTCGTGTCGAGGATCGTGCGCGAGTCGACGCCGGAGGTCATGGCGAAGGCGATCCGGCTGGGGATGTTCGCCTTGATGAGCCCGGTGATGACCTGGACCGACGGGCGCTGGGTGGCGACCACGAGGTGGATGCCGGTCGCCCGGGCGAGCTGGGCGATCCGCGTGATCGTGGCTTCGACCTCGAAGGCGGAGACCATCATGAGGTCGGCGAGCTCGTCGATGACGACGATGATGTACGGCATCCTCGGCTCGCCAGCCCGCAGCGCCTCGTTGTAGGCGCCGATGTTTCGCACGCCGCGCTGCGCGAACTCGTGGTAGCGGCTCTCCATGGTGCCGACCGTCCACTTCAGCGCATTCACCGCCTTCTCGGTATCGACGATGACCTCGGTGAGCAGATGCGGGATGCCCTTGTACTGGGCCATCTCGACGCGCTTCGGGTCGACCAGGATGAGCTTCACCTCGGCCGGCGTGGCGCGCATGAGCAGCGAGCAGATGATCGCGTTCACGCAGACGCTCTTCCCCGACCCGGTGGCGCCGGCGATGAGGACGTGCGGCATCTTCGACAGGTCGGCGCTGAACGGCTGCCCGGCAACATCCTGGCCGAGGGCGAAGGCGAGCTTCGAGCGAGTGGCCGCCTCCTCGAAGTTCTTGCTGCCGAGGACCTCCTTGAGCGTGACGAGGTCGAAGGCGCTGTTCGGGATCTCGATCCCCACGAACGGCTCGCCCGGGATTGGCGCCTCGATGCGGATCGAGCGGGCGGCGAGCGCGAGGGCGAGGTTATCGGCCAGACCCTCGATCCGGCTCAGCTTGATGCCCGGCTCCACGTCGAGCGCGTACTGGGTCACGACCGGCCCCTCCTGGATGCGGGCGACCTTCACGCCGATGCCGAAATGCGCGAGCGTCTCGCGGATGCGCTGGCCCTTGGCAGTGAGGTCGAGCTGCGCGGCGCTGCTCGCCGGCGCGTCATCGAGGATGGCGATCCCGGGGAGGTCCCAGCTGCGGGTCGTGCCCTCGAGCGCCGCGTCGCGCGCCTCGTGCTCCCCCACCTCGGCGAGATGCGCCTCCTCGGTCGACTCCAGGTCCGCCTCCGAGAACGACCCGCTGCCGTCCGCCTCGGTCCCCACCGCATCTGCCTCGGCATCCGCCACCGGGACCGCGTCGCGTGGGACGGCCCGAGCCGCCCCGGCGGCCGACAGGCCCGCGGCGGATGCGGCCTCGGCGCGCGCCCGGCGCACGATGAGCGGCGGCTCGTCCTGCTCGCCGCCGGAGAGCGCCTCGCGCACCCGGCCGAGCAGCCCGCGGCCCTCCGGCTCGGGGACATCGGCCGCAGCGGCCTCCGATCGCCGGCCACGCTGGGATGCGGTCCGCCGGGCATCGGCCTCGGCCAGCTCGGCGCGGTCTTCCCGACGCTGGAGCCAGGCCGCCACGAGGTCGCCGATCGTCATGTTGAAATAGAGCAGCAGACCGACGACGAAGAAGATGACGAGTACGATCCACGCGCCGGCATCGCCGACCGCGGCGCGCACCAGGCTGCTCACCCCGTAGCCGAGGACGCCGCCGCCCTCGCCCCGCTCGATGAGGCCGCGCCCGCCGCCTGCGACGAGGTGGAACATGCCGAGCAGCGAGAGCGACACAAACACCGCGCCGCTGGCCGCCATCCAGCGCTCGGACTGCATCGACTTCATCCACAGCATGAGCGCGAATCCGGCGAGCAGCGGTCCGGCGAAGGCGATTCCCCAGCCGAGCAGGAACGACAGCGTCTCCGCCCACGGTTCGACGACGAACCCGGCGTCCGGAGCGAACAGGGCGATGACGCTTACCACGGCGAAGATGAGGAGCACGAGAGCGAGCACCTCGCGGATGAGGCGCCCGGGGATCGTGAACGTCGTCGTCCGCCGCCGCCGCGACCGCGCGGGGCGACGGCGCGGACTCCTGCGCCGCGTCGCCACCGCTACACCTCCAGCACGATCGGCAGGATCATCGGACGCCGCTTCGTGCGCTCGAAGAAGAAGCGGGAGAGCGTGTCGCGGATCTTCGTCTTCAGGTAGCCCGCCTCGGCGCTGTGCTCGTCCTCCGGCGGCTGGCTGAGCGCCTCGAACAGGTGGTCGCGCGCAGCGACCATCACCGGATCATCAGGATCGTGGAGGAAGCCGCGACTCACGAGGTCCGGACCGGAGACCGGGCGGCCGGTGGCCTGGTCGACGGTGAGGGCCACCATGACCACGCCGTCCGAGGCGAGCATGCGTCGGTCGCGAAGCACGACCCCGTCGATGCCGTCGATCGCCGCGATCCCGTCGACGAGCACCGCCCCGGCCGGGACGCTGCCGGCCAGCTTCGCGCGGCCGTCGGCCAGTTCCACCACCTGGCCGTTCTCGAGCACGAAGATGCCATCCACCGGCACCCCGGCCCCCTCGGCCAGGAGGCCGTGCTGCACGAGCATGCGGTACTCGCCGTGGACCGGGATGAAGTGCCGCGGCTTCACGAGGGCGAGCATGAGCTTCAGCTCCTCGCGGGAGCCGTGGCCGGAGACGTGGCAGTGGACGATCGGCTCGTAGTGCACCATCGCCCCCTCCTTGAAGAGGTTGTCGATCGTCTTGGCCACGGCCTCCTCGTTGCCGGGGATCGGCGAGGCGGAGACGATGACGGTGTCGCCCGGCTCGATGGTGATGTTGCGATGGTCGCGGTTGCTCATCCGGGTCAGGCCCGACATCGGCTCGCCCTGGGAGCCGGTGGTCATCACCACGAGCTCCTCCGGACGCAGCTTCTGGAGCGCGTCCTTGCGCTGGAGGGTGCCGTCCCGGGGATCGAGGTAGCCGAGCTCGACGGCGATGGCGATGTTCTGCTCCATGCTCCGCCCCAGGGCGACCATCTTCCGGCCATGGGCCCAGGCGGCATCGAGGACCTGCTGCACGCGGCCGATGTTGCTCGCGAACGTCGCCACGATGACGCGCCCCGACGCCTCGCCGATGAGCTGGTGGAGCGAGTCGCCCACGGTGCGCTCGGAGAGCGTGTAGCCGTCCTTCTCGGCGCGGGTCGAGTCGGAGAGAAGGAAGTCGACCCCGCGATTCCCGATCTCGGCGATGAGCCCGAGGTCGGCGCGGACCCCATCGGGCGGGGTGTGGTCGAACTTGAAGTCGCCGGTGTGCACGACGGTGCCGCCCG
>Ga0299913_10001046_pt1 | contig 19483 bp, 14 predicted proteins | sample RVTome_9_FD_201360 | JGI IMG/M metagenome (GOLD analysis project Ga0299913, IMG submission 201360) | Soil microbial communities from uranium-contaminated site in the Upper Colorado River Basin, Wyoming, United States - RVT155D38 (version 2) ... | reverse complement strand
CGCCGGGGCTGGCATCGCGCGCGCGGCCGAGCGCGCGGCCGAACTCGTCGGCGAAGGCCCGCGCTCCCATACGGATCTCCGCTTCCATCTGCTTCCGCTCGGCGCTGGACCATGCCGCGTCCAGCGTCTCTCCCATCTGCCGGCCGAGCCGCTTGAGCTCGGCGACCACATCGGGGTGCTTTCGCGGATCGTGATCGTCGACCATGCGCTCCTCCTGCTACCAGCATTTGCGTTTGACAGTGCGCTCGTGAGGCGCGACCGTGCCTTGTCGTCATCGACACGTTTGTTTTCGTGATCGATGTCTCCTCCCCCGCTACGACGGAGAGAGCATGCTCTTCCCGAAGACGCTCCTCGCTCTAGCCCTAGTGTCCCTCTCGCTGGCCGCGTGCGGCCAGACGGCGACTCCCGTCGAACCGTCAGCGGGCAGTCTCTCGCTCTCCGCGGCCCGAGCGCCAAAGGCCGCGGCAGGCAACCCCATCGACCGGATCAACGCTCGGCTCGCGGCCGAAGGCGCCCCGATCCGGTTCGCGCATGCACAGTACGTGACCGGAGGCCCGAGCGCCCGTGCCGCCGGGCAGACGATCTTCGCCACCGACCGGGAGCTGCGGTTCCCGTCCCGCTGGGTTCCGTTCGACCCGGTCCGGGGCCGCGACGGGACGTTGAGCTACCTGGTCTTCCAGCCGCTGGCGGCCGCCAATGGATCCATCGATTCCGAACCCGAGATCGATGCCGCGCTCGCGACCTGGGAGGACGTGACCTGCTCGAAGGTGGACATCGTGAAGCTCCCGGACAGCGGGGAATTCCCGAGCGCAGTTCTGGGCGGGAACTTCTTCCTGGCGGACATCGTCAATCTCGGCTTCCTCCCGGGCGTCTTCTTCGACACGTTCGTCGAACCGGGCGCCGCCCAGAACACTCTGGGCGTGACGTTCACGGCCATCTGGGTCGATACGCAAGGGACGCCGGATCCGGCCGACGACGTTCCCACGGACTTCGACGGCAACGGCTACAACGACACCGCGCTCGCCGAGACCTGGTACAATGACGACTTCGCGTGGAGCGACACGGGCGAGCCGGGACTGCAGGACATCCAGACGGTCGCGTTCCACGAGAACGGGCACGGGCTGGGACTCGGACACTTCGGCAAGATATTCGGCACGCTGGCGAACCTGCGGCTCCACGTCGCGCCGCGAGCGGCGATGAACGCGTTCATCCTGGGCGTCCTCAGAGAGCCGCTGGGAACCGACAACGGCGCATACTGCGGGCTGTACGGCAGCTGGCCCAACTGATCAGCGGAGGGGCGAACTAGGGGCCGGCGGAGCTTGCCGGCCCCCATTCGCCGAACAGGCCGAGCATATCGGTCACGATCCAACTTCTGTTCCGGGCAGCCCGGCGGGAGGCAACTCCCCCCGCGATCCGGTCAACCGCGCAGCACGCCCTGGGAATAAAGAATCCACGAGATCAGAGCCACGCCCCAGTAAACGGAATAGATCTTGTGGAACACGGGGCGTCGGACGAACGCCGCGACGACCGGTCCGCTCATCGAGCTAGCCAGGAAGATCAGCCCGGCGCGCCCCACGCCACCCACGTTCTCCGGGCCCTTCAGCACGGTATCGACCATGTCGACGATCGAAAGGAACGCCAGAACGAAAAAGAACCATCTCCGTCGGCGATAGAAATGATCCCGGAAATCGAAGCCAGCAGGGAGCCCGACCGGATACAGGATCACAGCCAACAGGTATAGAAGAATCGCATACGCCAGGACGAACAGGAACAGCCCGAACGTCCATGTCTCCAGGTCCGCCCACTTGAACGTGAACCACCAGAAGAACGCCTGGTAGAGGATGATGTTCATCGTCCATACCACGTGCACCCAGAACACGCGCGGCGCGTCGGATCCTCCCAGGAAACGGCCGAGGCCGGTGAGGAGGTGCGTTATGCCGAGTCCCATGATGATCGAGATCAGCACGCTGAGGTAGGCGAACTGGTCCACGCTCACTTCGCGTATCGCGAGGATGGACTCAAAGCGCCCCGCCGATTCTCGACAAAGCGCGTGGCGAGAGGTGGGCGGCGGCCCGGGGTTCCAGTTCGATCATGTCGCCGCCCGAGCGCATTGTACGCCCCTCACCCATAACGAGGCGGTGGGATCAGCGCGCCGCGACGTCGCGGGCGGTCCAGTCCTCCCGCGATTCCGTCCGCGTCAGGTCGAACCGCGCATGCATCGGCTTGTCCCCCATCATGAACGTGAATTCCTCGACGTGGTGGTCGGCGTCGATGACGTCGAACACGATGTGGTGCATGTGATACGTCGGGTCGCCGCCGATCTCCTGGAGCTCGAAGTCGAGCGTCTTGCCGTCCTCCGACCTCGTACCGATCATGCGCGGCCGATTCCCGGCGTCGCAGTAGTGAACCAGGTTGAGCTGGTCTTCGTCGACGTAGAACATGGTGACCGGGTGGTCGTACTTCGTCGCGTCCAGCAGCGTGCCTGCCTCCTGGAACTCGTGCACGACGACGTTCCCGCGCGACGTCACCCGGATCGAGACGTGCATCCGCGGGCTGACATCCGGCATCTCCGCAATTGTGACGACGCCTTCCCATTCTCCAGCCAGGGCCTTGATGGCAGCGAAAGACTCCTGCGCAGGGGTCGACGCGAGAGCCACGGGCTGCGCGTCGGCCTGGGCGAGCGCCGCGGTTGGGAGGGACATGAGTACCACGAACAGGATCGAAGCAAGGGCTTTCATGGTTCGGCTCCTCTCGAGCGGTTCAATTCCGTTCTGTGCGCACAGTGCGCCGTTCAGGTGTATCGCGGTGCTCGGGTGTCGCCCCGCCATCAGGCCGGCTCCCGTTTGTGGCGGAGGCGGATGGCGATGGCCAGGCAGGCCGCAGCGAACGCCAGGCCGATCCAGAGGCTCGGCGTGCTCAGGAACGTCACCGGGGTGAGCGCGCCCAGCATGTCCCCCATCGCGTCGTCGCTCCCGAATGCGAAGGCGCGGCTGACCCACCCCAGCAGGAGATCCTCCAGGAAGTAGGCGAAGCGCGTCGTGCCGAAGAGGATCCGCTCGACCCCGGCGATGGCGACGAACGGCAGGACGGCCCAGAGGAGCGCCGTGCGGCGAGCCCAGCCGGAGACCAGCAGCAGCCAGCCGTAGATCGGCGCGTGCCAGAGGGCGAGGACGACCAGCGCGTAGAGCACGGACAAGCCCGACTGGAACGGCTCCGCGTGACTCCACAGCATCCCGACGCTCGCGCCGGCCGCCGCCACCACCGCGGTGCCGACCAGCATCATGATCAGGAAGGCGGCGGCGGTGAACGCGAAGACGACGAGCGGCAGGACGATGAACGGGATGCTCGCCTTGGCCAGCACGGTCGTGCGGTCCGAGACGGGCAGCGACTTCCAGAACAGGATGCTGCGGTCGCGGCGCTCGCCTTGCAGCGCGTCGAGGCAATAGAAGACGCCCACGACGAAGGCGGTCGCGAACCCGAGCAGGGCGACGCCGCCGTACGGCCCGTGGACCACCATGTGCGCGTTCGCCATGTCGGGACCCGCCAGGGCGCGCACGCTCCCCGGCAGGCCGGGCAGGGTGACGAAGAAGGCGAGCGTCGCGAGGATGGCGACCGCGAGCGGCGCGATCCAGACCGACCGGTTCTCCCACAGCTCGCGCCGGACCGACCACCGGAACGGACGCGTCGTCGAGGGGGCGCTCATCGGCCGGCTCCGTCTGCCGCACCGGTCCGGCCGGCGACCACGGCGAGGAGCATGTCGGAGATGCCCGGCCTGCGAACCTCGCCGAGAGCCGTGAGCCGAGCGTGGTCGACGCCGTCGAAGAGCAGCACCGTGCGGCCGAACACCGACCGCTCGTGAAACGGCTCGAGCGCTCGGGCCGCGGCGACCCGGTCGGGGTTCACCGTCAGCTCGAGATAGCGCGACTCGAACTCGTCCATGCTGCAGGCGAGCACGACGCGACCGCGGTCGATGAACACGAGATCGGTGAGGACGTCCTGGACTTCCTCGACCTGGTGGGTCGCCAGGACGACGGTCCGGCTGCGGTCCAGGTAGTCGTTCAGGAGGGTATCGAAGAACTGCTTCCGGAACAGGAGGTCGAGGCCCAGCGTCGGCTCGTCCAGAACCAGCAGCTTCGCGTCGATGGCCATGACGAGGGCCAGGTGGAGTTGCGCCACCATGCCCTTGGACAGTTCGCGGACCCTGCGGTCGCGCCCGATCGTCGTGTTCGCGAGGAAGCCCTCGGCGCGGGCCCGATCGAACCGCGGGTGCACGCCGGCCAGGTAGTCGAGCGCCTGCCAGACCCGCATCCAGCGCGGCAGCACCGCGACGTCGGCGATGAAGGAGGCATCGAGCATGAGCCGATCGCGCTCGGTCCAGGGATCGAGCCCGAGAACCTTCAGCTCTCCCTGGTATGGGGTGAGGCCGAGGATCGCATTGAGAGCGGTCGTCTTGCCCGCTCCGTTGGGGCCGATGAGTCCCAGGATCCGACCCTCTTCGACGCGCAGGTCGATGCCGTCGAGCGCGACGGTCCTGCCGTAGGCCTTTCGCAGGCCACGTGCTTCTATGGTTGCCATCGCTTCAGCGCTCCTCGTCTGTGGCATCGGGTTCCGATCTGCGGTTCCGGGCCGCATCCAGCAGCTCCTGCGGAGTCAGGCCCAGCCGCCGGATGGTTTCGCGGATCGCCGGCCACTGTTCCGCAAGAAACTTCTGGCGTTCGCTCTCCAGCAGCAGGCCACGCGCGCCGGGCCGGACGAACATGCCGCGGCCGCGCCTCGACTCGACGAGCTGCTCGTCGACCAGCTGCTGGTAGGCCTTCAGAACCGTGAGCGGATTGACCCGGTACTCGGCGGCGACGTTGCGCACGGAGGGCAGCGGATCTCCCTCCCCCAGCACGCCGTCGAGGATCAGCGCGACGGCACGGTCCCGCAGCTGGCGGTAGATCGGCTGGCCGTCGCTCCACTCATTCATGCTGCCCTTTCGCGAACGGGGTCACGCAGCCCCGCGGACCCTGTGTCATAGTGTTGTAGTGAAGTATAACACCGGTGTCAAGCCCCCCGGGGAGGGAGGCTGGATGGGCGGTCCATGGCGATCGACCGCCAGGCAGGGCGAACTCAGGCGCTGTGGACTTCCTCCACGTAGAGCTCTCCGCCCGACTCGCGGAACTCTCTGGCCTTCTCCCGCATTCCGGCCTGCGCGGCGTCGCGGATGTCCTGCGAGATCTTCATCGAGCAGAACTTGGGGCCGCACATCGAGCAGAAGTGGGCCACCTTGGCGCCCTCGGCGGGAAGCGTCTCGTCGTGGTATTCCTCGGCCCGCTCGGGATCGAGCGAGAGCGCGAACTGGTCGCGCCAGCGGAACTCGAAGCGCGCCCGCGAGAGCGCGTTGTCGCGGATCTGGGCGCCCGGGTGCCCCTTGGCGAGGTCCGCCGCGTGCGCCGCGATCCGGTAGGCGATCACCCCCTCGCGGACGTCGTCCCGGTCCGGCAGCCCGAGGTGCTCCTTGGGCGTCACGTAGCACAGCATGGCGCAGCCGTACCAGCCGATCATCGCCGCCCCGATCGCGCTGGTGATGTGGTCGTAGCCCGGCGCGATGTCGGTCGTCAGCGGCCCCAGCGTGTAGAACGGGGCCTCGTCGCACCATTCCAGCTGCTTGTCCATGTTCTCCTTGATCATATGCATGGGGATGTGCCCGGGCCCCTCGTTCATGACCTGGACATCGCGCTCCCACGCCCGCCGCGTGAGCTCGCCCTGGGTCTCGAGCTCGGCGAACTGGGCCGCGTCGTTGGCATCCGCGATCGAGCCGGGCCTGAGGCCGTCGCCGATCGAGAACGAGATGTCGTAGGCGGCCATGACCTCGCAGATATCGTCCCAGCGCGTGTAGAGGAAGCTCTCCTCGTGGTGAGCGAGGCACCACTTGGCCATGATCGAGCCGCCGCGGGAGACGATCCCGGTCACGCGCTCGGCGGTGAGGGGGATGTAGCGCAATAGCACCCCCGCGTGGATCGTGAAGTAGTCGACCCCCTGCTCGGCCTGCTCGATCAGCGTGTCGCGGAAGACCTCCCACGAGAGCTCCTCCGTCTTGCCCCCGACCTTCTCGAGCGCCTGGTAGATCGGGACCGTCCCGACCGGCACCGGACAGTTCCGCAGGATCCACTCGCGGGTCTCGTGGATGTCTGCCCCGGTCGACAGGTCCATCAGCGTGTCGGCTCCCCAGCGCGTCGCCCACACCATCTTTTCGACCTCTTCCTCGATCGACGAGGCGACGGCCGAGTTCCCGATGTTGGCGTTGATCTTGACGAGGAAGTTCCGGCCGATCGCCATCGGCTCGAGCTCGGGATGGTTGACGTTGGCGGGCAGGATCGCGCGGCCGCGCGCCACCTCGTCGCGCACGAACTCGGGCGTGACCTCGGGAGGGAGCGAGGCGCCGAAGGACTCCCCGGGATGCTGGGCTAGGAGCCCGGCGTCGGCCAGCGCCTCGCGCCGCTGCCGCTCGCGGATCGCCACGAACTCCATCTCCGGCGTGACGATGCCGCGGCGGGCGTAGTGCATCTGGGTCACCGTGCGCCCGGGCCGCGCCCGGCGCCGGACCGGCGAGGCGTCGCTTGGAAGCCGCTCGACGAGCTCTGTATCGCCGCGCTCCTCGATCCAGCGCGCGCGGACCGGAGGCAGCCCCCGCCGGGGATCGATCGCGGCCTCGGGGTCGGTGTAGGGGCCGGAGGTGTCGTAGACGGCGATCTCCGGATTCGGGCGCGGCCCCCCGGCCTCGCGCGTGTCGGACTGCGCGATCAAGCGCATGGGCACGCGCAGATCCGGGCGGCTTCCCGGCACGTAGATCTTTCGCGATCCGGGGATCGGGCCGAGCGTGAGCGCGCTCGAGGAGCGTTGATCGGACCAGGCTGTGGATTCGGGAGAGATCAAGGCGGGCCTCCCTTCGCCGGTATGAACCGGATCAGGTTCTGCGGGTATGCTCTCAGCCGCGGCGCGGGAGCTTCCCGCGCGCCGCGACACCCCGGTGCGAGGTTCATGCGTTGACGCGGAAGGTATCTCGGGGGAAACGCGATCTCAAGCTCGCCGCCCTGGCGCTAGCGATTGCGGTCGCCAGCGGGGAGACGGCCACCGCCGCGCAGGAGCGCGACCCGCGGCGGGCGCAGGCGGCGTTCGAGCGGGCCCGGGTGGCGCGCCTGCCCTGGTCGCGGGACCCGGGCTCCGGCCCCTGCGACGAGATCGTGGGGCGCTTCTGCTACCGGCACGAAGCGGGGGCGGAGCGGCCGGCGCCTCCCGAGCCGACGGGCGTGGCGGGGGCCCGCGACTCGCTGCTCGCCCTGCTGGACGCGGCGGCGAGCCGGAACCCGGGCGCGGGCTGGGTCCTGGGCCAGCGGGTCCGCTATCGGATCGAGGCGGGCCGGGCGGTCGAGGCCGTCGCGGTCGCCACGGAGTGCGGCGCCGAGCCGTGGTGGTGCGCCGCCCTCGAAGGCGCCGCCCACCACGCCGCGCAGCAGTTCGCCGCCGCCGAGCTCGCCTTCGACCGGGCGCTCGCCGCGATGCCCCCCGGCGAGCGCGAGCGCTGGACCGATCTCGAGCCGATCCTCGACGCGGTGTCCCGGAGGATCTGGCGCGAACTCGCGCCCGGCGCGCGCGAGGCGTTCGCGCGCCGGCTGTGGTGGGCCGCCGACCCGCTCTGGTCCGTCCCCGGCAACGAGCGCAGGACCGAGCATCTGTCGCGCCACGTGTGGGACCGGATGCAGGAGGGCGCGGCCTCGGCGTACGACGTCGCGTGGGGCGCCGACCTGCGCGCGCTGCTCCTCCGCTACGGCTGGCCCGCCTGGTGGGAGCGCATCCGAAGCGACCTGGGGCGCCTCGGGGGCGGCGGCAGGCCGGGCGTGGTGGCACACGACCCGCCGGGCGCCAAGCGCTTCGTCCCCGCGCTGGCGGCGATCGCCGATCCCGCCGTGGCCGTCGCCGCGGAGTGGCCGATCGACGACCCGTCGCCCCCCGCCACCTACGCGCCTTCGTACGCGCGGCGGTTCGTGTCCCTGGAGCCGCAGATCGCACGCTTCCGGCGGCAGGACGGGGCCATCGTGGCGGTCGGCTGGGCGCCGCCGGAATCCCTGGCGGCGGACTCCCGCTCGCTGGCGCTTACCGTGCTCGCCTCGGAGGGGCCGGACCGCCCGTTCGTGGCCGAGAGCGTGCGGGTGAGCGCGGATGGCGGCTCGCTCGCCATCGCCGTGCCGTGGCCGCGGGCGGTCCTCGGCGTGGAGGTGCGCGGCGCGGCGCTCGCCGGCCGCTGGCGCGCCGGCGTCGAGCTTCCCGCAGCCGGGTCGAGGCGGCCGGCGATCTCCGATCTGCTGCTGCTCGCCTCGCCCGCCATTCTGCCGGCATCGCTCGCGGAGGCGATCCCGCTGGCCCGCGGGTCCTCGCTCGCCGCTCCCGGCGAGCGCCTCGGGGTCTTCTGGGAGGCGTATCCGCCGGAAGGCGCGGCCGAGGGGCCGGTCGCGATCGCGCTCGCGATTCGCGATCAGGAGGGTGAGCCCGGGGCGCTCCGCTGGAGCGAGACGTTCCCCGCCGGCGAGCGGGTGGTTCCGCGTGCGGTCGCGCTGCGGATCCCCGTCCTACGCCCGGGGGATTACGTGCTCCAGGTGGAGATCGTGTGGCCGCGCGCCGGCGCCCGACGCGCCCTGCGCGCGTTCACGATCGCTCCCTGATCCACGGCACATCCCTTGCATTAATCCGGGCGGGATCCCGCCCGGAACGCCGGGTCGCAAAGGGGGGACTGAAAAAAGGAGCCAGAAGTTGCTAAATTCCACGCTTCCGAAGCCAGCACCCGTATCATCCAGAGCCACCCGCCCCGCTCCCCCGACAGCGTCCGCCCGTTCGGACACGCTCTCGTCGGGAGTGGATCCTTCGCCGAGAAGGAAACTCTCCTCCTACGAGGATCTCCAGATGCCCGAGCTGAACGCCCGCTGGACGAAGATGAGCCCCGTCCCATTCCTGCTGGCCTCCTGGTTCGCACGGCTCGTCGCGATCGGAGCGCTGGTGCTCATCATCCTCATGCTGCTGCCCTACCCGTTGCGCTATGTCGAGGACGCCGAGCAGTACGAGTACGTCCAGAAAGCGGTCGATATCGGCGCCCAGGCCAGAGAGAAGCTGGGTGCGCGGGTGCGGGAGTGGGTTCCCACCCGGATCGCGGGGGAGGATCGCACGCTGTGGATCCTGATCGGCGTGTTCCTGTTCGTGGAGATCGCCGCCGCCAGAGTCGGCGGGATGTTCGGAGCGCGCGCGGACTACCTGCGGCTGAAGAGCAAGGTGGAGAAGTGGGAGCAGGAGATGGGCTTGTCGAAGGACTCGGCGGTGACGTCCTCGCTCAACGCCAAGCTCGCCGCGCTCAAGGAAGGCAGCCGGGGCGATCGCGAGGAGCTGCTGAAGATCTTCGCCGAGACCAAGCGAAAGCTGTCCGGGATGGGCCGCGAGCTGGCCTTCCTGTCGATCGACATCGTGGACTCCACCAAGATGAAGATCGGCGAGGACCAGGAGACGATCGAGTACGATTTCAAGCAGTACAAGTCGTTCGTGGACGAGATCCTCAAGGCGAACGGCGTCATCAAGGTCGCATGGACGCCGGACGGCATCATGACCTGCTTCTCGAACATCGACACGGCGGTCAAGACGGGGAAGGACGTGATCCGCGGGCTTAAGCACTTCAACGAGGAAGTCAAGCTAATGAAGTCGGAGTTCCGCGTCCGCTGCGGGGTCAACTCCGGATACGTGTACATGGACGACGACGTTCCGCTGGAGGACGTGAGCGACCGGGTCATCGACATCGCCGGACACATGCAGAAGCACGCCGAGCCGATGACCGTATCGGTCGCCAAGACCGTGGTGGAGCCGCTCACAGACCGGGCCGGGTTCGAGGAGACCCCGAAGATCGTCGACGGCTACCAGGTATATGCCTGGCGCGGCGAAGTCGGCGCCGCCGACGGAGGCTCCTGATGCGCGTCCTGATCACCGGCGGAGCGGGGTTCATCGGATCCCACCTCGCCCAGTTCCATCTCGAGCGTGGGGACGAGGTCCACTCGATCGACGACCTGAGCACCGGGACGCTGGAGAACGCCGCCCTGTTCCGGGAGTACCGGGAGTTCCACTTCGACCGCGCGGACATTCGTTCCTGGGACGGCCTCACGGAGGCGCTCGCGAACGTCGATCGCGTCTATCACATGGCTGCGGTCGTGGGGATGTTCCGGGTCCTGGCCGAGCCCGAGGCCGTGCTGTCGACCAACGTGGCGGGCACCGAGCGCATCCTGCGGTGCGCGGCGGAGGCGGGGTCCCGGCCGCGGGTGCTGATCGCTTCCAGCTCGGAGGTCTACGGGCCCGTGGGCACCCACCGCCTCGACGAGACCGATGCGCTCATCGTGCATTGCGACACCGCCAAGACCCAGTGGAACTATGCGCTCAGCAAGCTGGCGGGCGAAGCGCTCGGGATCACCTATTCCGGGTCGTTCGACCTGCCGGTCACGATCGCCCGGCTGTTCAATACGACCGGCACGCGACAGTCGGGACGCTACGGGATGGTGGTGCCCCGCTTCGTGGCCCAGGCGGCCATGGGTGAGCCGATCACCGTGTTCGGGGACGGCCTGCAGACGCGGTCGTTCTGCCACGTGGAAGACACGGTCCGGGCGCTGCACCTGCTGTGCTCGGCGGATGCGGCGGAAGGCGAGATCGTGAATGTCGGGAACGACCGCGCGATCACGATCCTCGATCTCGCCAACCTCGTCCGCGAGATCGCGGGCAGCGGCTCGCCGGTGGTCTTCGTGCCCGACAGCGAGGCGTACTACCGAGGCTTCGTGGGAATCCGCCATCGCAAGCCGGCGCTGGACAAGCTCAAGCGGCTGGTGGACTTCGAGCACGAGTACACGCTCGAAGACACGATCTCGGACCTGCTCTCCGCGATGCGGCCGGCCGCCGAGGGGGTCGGGGCCAAAGGCTGATGGCGGTCTATCCGCTATTCGTCGTCAGTCCCAACACCATTGTCAGCCTCGTCGGGTACATGCGAGGCCCGGACAAGACGGTCGCCGTTCCCTCCGAGGACTACCGCCAGGCCAAGGTCGACGTGGTCATTCCCTGCCTCAACGAAGAGCGGAACATCACGCTCGCCCTGGCCTCGGTCGCGCGCCAGACGATGCAGCCCAGGCGGATCATCCTCGTCGACGACGGTAGCCTGGATCGGACGGTCGAGTTCGCGCAGGAGTTCTGCCACATCAACGGCATCGAGCTGATGGCGATCCGGCGCAAGAAGCCGATCGGCAAGACACCCACCATCAAGCGCCAGGCGCGGGAGTTCGATTCGGACGTCGAGTTCATCCTCGACGCCGACACCGTGCTGGAGTCCGACAACTACATCGAGCGAACGGTCGAGGAGCTGTACAAGGCGGTCGGAATCGCCAGCGCCTGCGGGATCATCATGCCGCAGCGCGCGCGGGACCGCGGCCGCTTTGGGCGCACCACCGCCATGCAGCGCTTCCTGGTGAACCATCCTGAGGGTCGCGTGTTCGAGGACCGGAGCCGCCTGCGGCGCTTCCTGCGCGGCATCACCAACCTGTATCGCGAGACGCTCTACCTCTACCTCCAGCGCTTCATCTATCGTGGTCAGATGACGTTTTTCGGTTCGATCTCCGGCCCCATCGGGTGCGCGGTGGCGTACCGCAGGCAGTACGTCGAGAACCTGTTCGATAAGTACGAGCCGATCATGGGCGACGATCTGACGAACTCCGAGGACGTGTTCCTCGGGCTCGCCTCGCTCAACGAGGGGCATCGCAACATCCAGCTGCAGGACGTCGTGGCCCGCACGGAGGAGCCCGAATTCCATCGCCTCCATAAACAGCTCTACCTTTGGTCGTCCGCCTTCCTTCAGAGCGCGTTCTACTTCGACGCCTTGATGTGGAGCCCGTTCAAGTCGCTTCGCCGCCTGATGAACGGGGACTGGCGTCGCAACCGGCCGCGCTCCTTCGATGAGAAGCGGCGCGTGGCCGAGCCCTATCGCCAGGCGTTCGGCGAAGAGGTCACGAAGCGTCGGGGAAGGCCGATGGGGTGGGTGCTCCTCATGGGCGTGATCGAGAAGCTGTTCTTCCCGGCGTTCATCATCATCATGATCGTCCTCGGGCTGTGGGAAGCCCTGATCGTGACGATCGTCGCCGAGATCCTGCTGGCCTCCACCCTGCTGGCCATCTCGGCGCCCGGCCAGCGGGTCGAGTATTTCCTCAAGTGCATTCTGATCACGCCGATCCGCTACGCGACCCTGATGCTGGACCTGGTGACCGCCATGCGATTTGCCGCGGATCTGTGGCTCTTCGGGAACCGGAAGTGGCGCAAGTGAAGGCCTTCCTCGTCGCGGCGCTCTTGGGGCTCTGGGGAACGGTGGGCCTGGCGGCGGCGCAGGAGCCGGTCGTTCCGCCAGCGGGCCTCGCGGCCGAGGCCGCCGGCGACTGGGAGCGGGCGATCGCGATCTACGAGCGCGCCGCGGGCGAGGAGGGGCGGGCGGATCTCTGGGCCCGCGTCTCCAGCATCCAGGCGACCCGGGACAGGCCGCGGGAGGCGCTGGACGCGATCGACCGCGCCGTCGCCCTCGAGCCGGACGATGTGGAGTACCTGCGATCGCGCGCCGAGCTCGCGGCCTGGGCGGGGGATTACCCGCGCGCCGAGGACAGCCATCGCCGGCTGCTGGCGCTGACGGGAGAGCTGTCGGCGGAGCTGGGCCTCGCCCGGATCGCCGCCTGGCGCGGTCGCACGGCACAGTCGATCCGCCATTACCATGCCTATCTCCGCATGGCTCCCGGGGACTCCGTGGCGACGATCGAGCTCGCCCGCCAGGAGACCTGGCGCGGCAACGCGCGTGGAGCGCTGGCGGTGCTCGACGGCTATCGCGAGCGCTTCGGGGAAACCGTCGACTATCGCGTCGAGCGGGCCCGGGCGCTCGTGACCGGCGATCGGCCGCGCGCGGCGATCGAGATCCTCACGCCGCTCGTGGCGGACGACCCCGACCATTACGAGGCCCGGCTGGTGCAGACGCTGGCCCTGTCCGCCGCGGGTCGGCGCGCCCAGGCGGTCGGCTCGCTGGACGCGCTGGCGGGCCTGGCGGCGAATCCGCGGACCGCCGAGGTCCGGGCCTACGTCATGGCGCCCATCCGGGCGTCCGTGAGGCCGCGCTTCGAGTTCTACGAGGACTCGGACGACGTGCTCCATCTGCTGTACGGCATCGACGGAGGCGTGCCGCTTTCGCGCGGGGTTGCGCGCGTCGTGGCGGGAGCGAGCACGACCGATGTGCGGTCCGAGCCCGGCTCGGGGCTGGCCCCCCTCAGCGGCGAGGAGTCGGTTCGCGAGTCCGGGGCGGATGTGGGGATCGCCGCGGGGCTTTCCGGTGCCGGGGAGCTCGAAGGCCGGCTGGGCGGGATGCGGGTCGAGGACCACGACTCCACCCTGCTGACGTGGGTGGCGTCGGCGCGCCTGACGCCGTCTGATGCGGTGGCGATCACGCTGGCGAGCGAGCGGAATTTCCTCGACGTCTCCGCGCGATCGCTCGATCTCGGGATCGAGCGCACTACGGGCCGGGCCCAGCTGCGTTTCTCGCCGGCGATCGGCTGGGGGATCGAAGCCGGTGGCGGGCGCGAGTCGTACAGCGACGACAACGGCAGATGGGAGGCGCGCGTCGCGGTCAGCGACGGGGTGCTTCGCCGCCAGCTCGTCAACGTGGATCTGGGTGTGGCGAGCCGCTGGCTCTGGTTCGACGAGGATCGGGACAACGGCTACTACGATCCGGCCCGCTACGAGCAGCACCTGGGCGTCGTGTCCACCTACTGGAAGCTCGACGACGAGGCGGGGCTCTCGGTGCGCGGGGCGATCGGGGTGTTCCGCGACGACGTGATCGATTCGTTCGAGCGAAGCCTCGAGGCCGCCGCCGAGGCGACGTTCGGCATCACGACCGACTGGTCCCTGGTCGCGCGCGCCGCGTGGTTGGACAATGTGCGGTCTGTGACGGGGGCGTTTAATGCAGCCGGCGGCGGCATCTACCTCACTCGTCGGTTCTAACGGGATCATCCGGCTGGCCCTCGCTCGCCTCCCCGCTCCTGGAGCGTATGGTCCTCAGCTAGTTAGCGCGTTCCTTCGTCAACCTGCAATGACCGTAAACGCGGCAGCGCGGGCTGGCAGAAGGAACAGAATCTTCCTGTATCGCCCATACATCGATTTACTGGGTGGCGAGTTGCCTCCTGAAGAGTAGCGCGCCTGCAAAACTCGCTTTGAACCAAGAACCCTCACTCTCTGTTCTCGGCAGTGGCTGCTGAGGGAGGGATGACGGGTGCGCCGAGGTGGCGGGTGAAGAAGTCGGTGAGGGCGGTGAAGAGGGAGATCCGCGCGGGCGGGTCGCCGATCGCGTGGCCGCGGCCTGGGAAGACGTGGACCTCGGGCGTGTGGCCGGCGGCGATCAGCGCATCGACCAGCCGCTCGCTGTGCACCGGGTGGACGTTGTCGTCTCCGGTTCCCCAGGCGAGCAAGAACGGGGCGTCGAGGGGGTCCGCCGGGAGGACGGAGGTCTGTTCGTATCCGGCCGCGTTCTCCGACGGGAGCTCCATGTACCGCTCGGTGTACGCGGTGTCATAGTCGCGCCAGTCGGTGACCGGGGCGACCGCCGCGGCCGCCGCCCAGACGCCCGGCTCCTGAACCAGCGCCCGGGCGGCCATGAACCCCCCGAACGACCAGCCCCAGATGCCGGTCCGGGTCGAGTCCGCGGCCGGCTCGTTCCGCCATAGCGCACGCACGCAAGCCGCCTGGTCCTCGCTCTCCGAAATCCCCAGGCGCTGGTGGACGGTCTCGACCCATCCCTTGCCGCGTGCTCCGGAGCCGCGCCCGTCGCACGACCACACCAGGAACCCGCGCTGGACCATGAGCTGGTGCCAGAGGCCGCGGCCCCGCGACAGCCAGTCGTCGACCGCGACCTGGGCGCCGGGACCGCCGTACGTGTAGACGAGGACCGGGTACCGGCGCTCGGGATCGAAATCGCGCGGGCGGTAGAGCATCGCGGGCAGGGAGTCGTCCCGCATCGAGCCGTCCCCCGCGATGGGCCGCACCCAGAGGAACTCGGGTCGCACCGGACCGAAGCGGGCTAGATCGCCGGCAGCGTTCTCCTCGATCCACGCCAGCCGCTCGCCGGTGTCGGCGTCGCGGGTGGAGGCCGCGGGTGGGCGGGTGGCGGTGGCCCAGGTGTCGAGATACCGGCGGCCGTCCGGGGCGAACGAGGCCTGATGCCAGCCGGCCTCGCGGCTGACCCGCTGGAGCGGGGGCTCTCGATTCTCCACCGCGCCCACCCGGGCCGCCGCTCCGTCGAGCCGCGCCCGGTAAAGATGGCGTTCGAAAGGGCCCGAGACGTGGCCGGTGAAATACACCCAGCCGCGCTCGACGTCCGTGTGCGCGATCGATGCTACCGACCACGCGCCCGCGGTCACCGTGTCGGCGAGGCTGCCGTCGGGACCGTAGCGGTACACATGACGCCAGCCGGAACGCTCGCTGGTCCACAGGAACCCGCCGTCCGGAAGCCAGATCGGATCGTCGCCGATGTTCACCCACTCGTCGTCCCGCTCGACGAACAGCGTCCGCGCCGCTCCGGTCGTGGCGTCGATCTCGAGCACGCGCAGCTCGTTCTGGCCGCGCGGGAGGACCTGGACGACCAGGCTCCCGCCGTCCGGCCGCCACGCCACCCGGGCCAGGTACCAGTCGGGCCCGGCAGGAACGTCCATCCGCACGGCGGGCGCGGCGGAGTCTCCCGGAACGAGCGAATCGACCCGCGCGACCCACAACCGGACGCTGGCGTTCGGCTCCCCCGGCCGCGGGTACCGTTGCAGGGTGAGCCCCCCGTCCGGCTCGCGATAGTCCGTGAGCGCGAACACGGGGACCCGCCCCTCGCCGACCTCGGTGAACGCGATCCGGCTCCCGTCCGGCGACCACCAGTGGCCGCGCCGGCGGCCGAGCTCCTCCTGGGCGATGAACTCCGCGATCCCATAGGAGAGCGTGTCGTCGGCGCCGGTCGTGAGCCGCCGCACGTCCCGCGAGCCGCGGTCCAGGAGCCACAGGTCGCCGTCCCGCACGAACGCGATCCGCGACCCGTCGGGCGAGTAGCGCGGATCGAACGCGGGGGAATCGGTGTCGGTCAGTCGCCGGGCGGAGCCCGCCGCGATCTCGTACTCGTACAGGTCGCCGGACAGGGGCACCAGGATCCGGGCCCCGTCGGGAGACCACTGGTACGCCGTGATTCCGCGGGCCGAAAGCCGCAGCCGCTCGCGCAGGGCCTCCTCGGCCTGGCCGAACGTCTGCCGCCGACCGCCCAGAAGCTCCTCCACGTCGAGCAGCTTCCGCCGCTCCCCCGTGGCGGGGTCGGCCTGCCAGAGTGCGAGGACCTCCTCCCCGGTCACCGAATCCCTCGACGCGGCGACGAGGAACGCGATCACCGACCCGTCGGGGCGCCAGGTGAGCTCGCGGAGGACGGAGCCGTCCGGCCCGGGAGGAGCGAAAATCGCGCGGACGGTGAGCGCTTCGACCGGCGCCAGCGCGCCGGTCTCGGCGGGTGGCGCCTCGCGGCGACCGCACGCGCCGGGCAGCAGCACGCCGGCGAGGAGAGCGATCATGAGACGGAGATTGGTCACCGGTCCAACGGTAATGCGACGGCGCTCCCGATTCCAAGCCCCTTCCCTGGCCCCGGCCCGGGCTGCGCTCTAGCCTGGGGCTCGTGCACGAGGGCGGGTTCGACGTCGCGGTGGTGGGAGGGGGACCGGCCGGTCTGGCGGCCGCGCTGGCCGTGGGCCGGCTCAACCGGCGGGCGCTCGTGCTCGAAGCCGGGACCCCGCGGACGGCGCACGCACCCTGCTACCACAACTACCTCGGCTTTCCGGACGGCCTCTCCGGCGCGCGGCTGCTCGAGCTCGGCCACCGCCAGTCCGAGCGTTGGGGGGCGATGTTCCGGGAGGCCGCGGTGGTCGAGATTGCGCCAGCGTCCGATGGCGGTGACCGGCGGTTCCAGATCGAGCTCGCCGACGAGACGACCGAGACCGCGGCCGGCATCATCCTCGCCACCGGCGTGAAGGACTGCCAGCCGAGCTGCGGCGCGCTGTACCACGAGACCGCGAGCGGGATCCACTACTGCGCGATCTGCGACGGCCGCGAAGCGCTGGGCGCGCGGACCGCGGTGGTTGGCCGGGACGCCGATGCCGTGGACATGGTAGGCGCGCTCCGCGATTTCACCGCCGATCTCCACCTGCTCCTCGACGACGCGCTCGCCGCGCTACCCGCCGAGGCCGAGGACCGCCTGGCTTCCTGGGGAGTCGAGATCGTCCCCGGCCACCTGGAAGGCGTGGAGCTGGATGGGGAGACGGTCCGCTTCCAGCTCGCCGACCGCGGCGAGCTGAAGTTCCATCACGTTTTTCTCGCGCTGGGGGTCGTACCCCGCACCCGCGTGGCCGATGCGCTGGGCTGCGCGCTCGACGGAGACGGCTACGTGCGAACCGACGAGACGGGTGGGACGACCGTGCCGTTCGTGTTCGCCGCCGGCGATTGCTCGGGCGGCCTAAAGCAGGTCACGCAGGCAATGGCCGAGGGCGAGCGAGCCGCCATCGGGCTCTGCAGGGCGCTCCGGGAAGCGGACGGCCCGGCGTTCGGCGCCGGGTCGTAAGGATCCGCGTCGGGGCCGTTGAGCCTCCCGATAACCGTAGAAGGAGAACCGGTCATGCTGCACACGCTGAATGAGAAGTTCTGGGCGATCGCGGCGCCTCCCGGCGCGCCGGGGGTGCTCCGGTGAGGGAAGCGACCTCCCGGGGGCAGTCCGATGCCCATGCGAATCACGAGCCGCACGCCGGCCACGGCGCCGAAGACGGGCACGACGCGCACGCGGGCCACAGCGTGGCGATGTTCCGCACGAAGTTCTGGGTCTCGCTCGCGCTGACGCTGCCCACGCTGATCTGGGGCCACATGCTGGCCCCGCTCCTCGGGCTCCACGCCCCCGCCTTCCCCGGATCGAGCTGGATCGCCCCGATCTTCGGCACCGCGGTCTTCCTCTACGGCGGGCGGGTGTTCCTCCAGGGCGCGTGGCGCGAGCTCGGCCGTCGGCTGCCCGGAATGATGACCCTGATCTCGCTCGCGATCGGCGTGGCGTTCCTGTTCAGCCTCGCCGTCACGCTGGGGTTCCCCGGCGTGCCGTTGTGGGAGGAGCTGGCCACCCTGATCACGATCATGCTACTGGGGCACTGGATCGAGATGCGGTCGATCGCCCAGGCCCAGGGTGCGCTGAAGGAGCTGGCCAAGCTCCTCCCCGACACCGCGGCCCGTATCGTGGGTGACGGCACCGAGGACGTGCCGGTCGACCGGCTGCGCGCGGGGGACCTCGTCCTGGTGCGCCCGGGAGCCTCGGTGCCGGCGGACGGGATCGTGAAGGAGGGGGAAAGCGCGGTCGACGAGTCGATGATCACCGGCGAGTCCCGGCCCGTGGAGAAGGGCGAGGGCGCCGCCGTGATCGCCGGGACGGTCAACGGCTCGGGCTCGTTGCGCGTCGAGGTGACGAAGACGGGCGAGGGGACCGCGCTGGCCGGGATCATGCGGCTCGTCGGGGAGGCCCAGGGCTCGCGCAGCCGCGCCCAGGGGCTGGCCGACCGGGCGGCGCTTTGGTTGACGATGATCGCGCTCGGCGCGGGGATCGTCACGCTGATCGCGTGGCTCGTGCGGGGAGCCGAGATCGAGTTCGCGATCGAGCGGCTCGTCAGCGTGCTCGTCGTCGCCTGCCCGCACGCGCTCGGTCTCGCGATTCCGCTCGTGATCGCCATCTCGACAACGCTGGCCGCCCAGGGCGGCCTGCTGGTGCGGAATCGCCGGGGACTCGAGGAGTCGCGGGAGCTCGACGTCGTCGTGTTCGATAAAACCGGCACGCTGACCCGCGCGGCGTTCCGCGTCGTCTCGGTGACCGGCGTGGGTATCGACCAGGACGAGGCGCTCGCGCTCGCGGCGTCGGTGGAGTCCGATTCCGAGCATACGATCGCGCAGGGGATCGTGCAGAGCGCCAAGGAGAGAGGGCTCCAGGTGCCACGCGCGACGGGCTTCGAAGCGATCCCGGGGAAGGGTGTGCGCGCGCGGGTGGACAATCGCGAGCTCTCCGTCGGCGGGCCCGCGCTGCTCCGCGCCGCCGGTGTCGCGCTACCAACCGATCTCGCCGCGGCGAGTGAGGCGGCCGACCGGGCGGGGCACACCGTCGTGTTCCTGCTGGAGGGGGACCAGGCCCTCGCCGCGTTCGCGGTGGCCGATGCGATCCGCCCCGAATCGAAGGAAGCCGTGCGCAGGCTGCACGACCAGGGCATCGAGGTCGCGATGCTGACCGGCGACTCCCAGGCCGTGGCGGAATCGGTGGCCGCCGAGCTCGGCATCGACACCGTCTTCGCCCAGGTGCTGCCCGAGCAGAAGGTCG
>Ga0299913_10001045_pt1 | contig 19484 bp, 19 predicted proteins | sample RVTome_9_FD_201360 | JGI IMG/M metagenome (GOLD analysis project Ga0299913, IMG submission 201360) | Soil microbial communities from uranium-contaminated site in the Upper Colorado River Basin, Wyoming, United States - RVT155D38 (version 2) ... | reverse complement strand
CGCGCCGCGCCGGCCAACCGTCTCGGTCCTCGGCGGGATCGCGGCCCGTGCACTCGTCGCGGCGGGCGTGGTCGCCGCCATCGTCGACGGGGCCGTCCGGGACCTCGACGAGGTCGACGCGAGCGGCCTGATGCTCTGGTCCAGCGGGCGGACACCGATCACCGGCCGCGGCCGCCTCGACGCGATCGAGATCAACGGGCCGCTGGACCTCGCCGGCATCGCCGTGGAGCCGGGAGACGTGGTGGTCGCCGACCGGAGCGGCATTGCGTTCGTGCCCGCGGAGCGGTTCGACGAGCTTGCTGCTCGCATTCTTGGCGCCTGAGATCGGAGCGGTGCCGGCCGGAGGGCAGGCTCAGGATCGAGACGCCGAGAGACTCTGCCGGACGCTCGCCGACCGAGCTGCCTGCTCCTCGGACAGACTCTTCCACAGCCGATGGCGGAGTTCGCTGAACTCGGCGGACTCGATCAGGGGCTCGCCACGCTCCTCCCGCGGGAACGGCACGTCGACGATCTCCTTGACCCGGCCGGGGCGCGCTGTCATGACGATGACCGTGTCGGCCAGGAGGATCGCCTCGTCGAGGTCGTGAGTGACGAAGACCGATGTCGCCCCGGATCGGGCCTGCAGGATCCGGACCAGCTCGAACTGCATGACTCGCCGGGTGAGCGCATCGAGCGCCCCGAACGGCTCGTCCATCAGGAGGATCTCCGGCTCGACCGTGAGCGTCCGCGCGATGCCGACCCGCTGCTGCATCCCGCCGGACAGCTGGTGCGGGAAGTTCCGCTCGAAGCCGGCGAGACCCACCAGCTCGATGTTCGCCCGCGCCCTCTCGTAGCGGGCCTCGCGAGCGATCCCACGAAGCTCGAGCCCGAACGCCACGTTGTCGAGGACCGACCGCCACGGATAGAGCCCGAAGTCCTGGAAGATGAAGCCGCACTCCGGACGCGGGCCGGTGACGGGCTCGCCGTTCACGACGACCCGTCCGGCGTCAGCCCGAACGAGGCCGTCCATCATCCTCAGCGCGGTCGTCTTGCCGCAGCCCGACGGCCCGACGATCGAGACGAAGCGGCCTTCCGGCACGGAGAACGTGAGGTCGTCGAGGGCGAGCACCTCCACCGTCTGAGGACGCGGCTCGGGCAGGAGCCGGCCGAGGAAGCTGTCGCGCCGCTTCCTCGTCCGGTAGGCCTTGCGCACGCCGTCGAGGACGATCTTGGCGTCAGGCATTCCCGCCCCCCTCGATCGTCACGCCGTGGCGCCACGGCGCGACGGAGTTTTCGATCCGCTGGAGGATCGCGACCGCGGTGATCCCGAGCACCATGATGAAGATGATGATCGCGAGCGTCGTCGCGAGATCGAGTGTCGCGCCGGCGATCTCGAGCAGGTAGCCGATGCCGGTCAGCGACGCGATGAGCAGTTCGGCCACGACCATCCCCTGGACGGCCAGTCCGACGCCGAGCCGCAGCGCCGTGAAGATGAACGGGACCTCGTACGGGATCAGGACCTTCCAGAAGACCTGTCGTTCGCTGGCCATATAGGTCCGGGCGACCTCGACGAGCGTCGCCGGTGTGCGCCGCGCGCCCTGGTAGCAGACGATCGCGACCTGCGGCAGCGTAAACAGGAAGATGAATACGATCCGGACCTGCTCGTCGATCCCGAACCACAGGACGAGCAGCGGCACGATCGCCGAGAACGGCATGACGTAGAGCGCAGTCAGGTACGGATCGACGGCACGCCCCACCCATGGCCGGAAGCCCATGAGGATGCCGAGGGGCACACCCATCAGCACCGCGAGCAGGCCACCGACGGCGAACGACGAAAGAGTCACCCCGAGCGCCGAGATGAGGCGTCCGCTCTCGATCAGTTCGACGAATGCCTCGAAGACCGCCGGCGGGCCTGGCAGGCCAAATGGCGACGCTCCAAGGCTGAGGATCCACCAGATCGCGATGAGCCCGACGAGCGAGCCAAGACGCGGGGTCACGTTGCCTGCCTCCACGGCGCGATCGCGACCTCGACGCGGGCGACGACGACCTGAAGGATCACCCCGAGAAGCAGGAGCACGATCAGCACCGCCATGAGCGAGGCACTGTCGAACCTGGTGGCGTAGCCCTGCAAGAGCTCGCCCAGGCCGGTCACCGACACGACCAGCTCGGCAAGGACGGTCCCCTTGACCGCGCGGCCCAGCCCGAGGCGGAGCGCGGTGATGATGTACGGCACCGAGTGCGGGATGATCGTCTTGGTCATGACCTGGGTGCCGCTCGCGCCGAACACCCGGGCGACCTCGACGAACGTCTGTGGCGTGTCTCGCGCCCCGCGGAAGCAGGTCAGGGCGATGATCGGTGCGGAGAACACGAAGACGGTGGCGATCCGCGGCTCGAGCCCGATGCCGAGGAACCACACGAACAGCGGCGTGAGCGCCGACACGGGGGCGACGTACAACCCGTTGACGTACGGCCCGAAGACCTTCTCGACGCTCCGGTTGGCCCCCATCGCGATCCCGAGCGGCGCACCCACGAGGAGCGCCAGGACGGCCCCCGCCACGAGCGCCGACATGCTCAAAGCAAGGGCTTGCCACACGTCGCCGCTGACGACGGTCAGCCCCCAGAACCGCTCGAAGACGAGGAGGGGTCCGGGGAGCAGGTAGACCGGCTGGTCGATCGCGAGGACCCACCAGACCGCCACCAGGACGACCAGCAGGACGAGCGGCGGAACGAAGAGTCGGCGGACGTGCGGCAGGCGAAGTCCCGTCAGGGTCTCCGCCCGCGCGCGCTCCGTGGCCATCGTCGGGTCGGCGCCCCCGGGGCTACTCGGTCGTTTCGGCGAAGGTGCGATCGACGACCTCGTCGTACTCGAGCGTCTCGGCCTCCTCGATCTGGCCGACCTCCACGAGGAGGTCGTTCATCCGGGTGAAGTACGCCTCGTCGAGCCCGCCGTCGACCGGGAAGAGCTGGACTTCCTGGAAGAGCTCGAAGTCACCCGCCACCTCGGCCGGGTCGAGGCCAGCCGTCTCCGGTCGTTCCTCGGCCAGCATCTCCTCGGCCATCGCCTGCGGATCGCCGGCGTAGAAGCGCTCGTAGGCCGACAGGGCGGCCGACGCGAATGCCGTGGCGAGCGACTCGTTTCCGCGGAAGGCGCCGCTCATCGCGAAACCCTCCCACATCATTGGCTCGAGCGTCGGCGCGCCGGTGCCGAAGACCTTGAACTCGCCGTTCGTCTCCGCCTCGAGCGTGGCCGCAACCGCGCGGAAGAGGATCGCGGCATCCATCGTGCCCGCCGTCATCGCCGCCGCGCGGGCGCCGGAGCCGGCGAGATAGACGGTCTCGTACTCGTCCTGGGAGACCCCGGCCTGCTGCATGAGCGCCGGGAGGAGGACCGACGCGAGGGACGTGGGATCCTGGACGCCGATCCTCTTGCCACGCAGCTCAGACAGGTCGTCGACGTCCCCGGGTACGGCCAGGACGAACGTGTTCTGCGTCTCGTTCGTGAGCGTCCATCGGATGTCGAGACCAGCCGAGATCGCCCGCTGCGCGCCCAGCAGCGACAGGAGAGCGACGTCGATCCGCCCCCGGTCGAGCGCAGCCGAGACGACTTCATCGCTTGAGAGGGCAGCGTACTCGAGGGCAATGCCCTGGTCCGCAAGGGCCTCCCGGCCATAGGTCAGGACGGGGAGGAGGTAGACCTCTGCCTGCGTCGTGCCGGTGCCGAAGAAGATCGTCGATTCCTCGGCATCATCGGGCGCCGTGGTGGGACTACCGCCGGCGCAGGCCCCGCCGAGGAGCGCCGCTGCGAAAACGATGGGCAACAACCTCGTTCGACCGGATCGTGTCATGCGATACCGCCCTCCCGTACACGGGCGAGCGGCTGACTCCCGCAGCTACTGCCCGAAGGTGCGCCAATCCCGCGGGTCTTGCGGGCGATTCGGGGGCGATCCGCCACAGCCCTGCTTGATTGGCCCGGTGATCACCGCATTGTACGCACACGCCCAGCTTGGTGCACACCGGTATTCACCCTGCGCGGCATTCCACGGCGCGGGACGTCCTGGCCCTCCCCGACGACACACCCTTGATGCGCACACACACTCATGAACCAGGTGGCGACGGATCGCCCGGTGACGCTCATTCAGTCTCGCCACGTCGGAGAACGATTCAGGTGCCCGTTCGAAACCGGCCAGACGCATTGCTTGCGTCGCGCCCGGACGGCTCGATCTTCAAACGGCCCGCAGTTGCTTCCTCCACGCTTGCCATAACAGCCGAGGCGGGCGACTGCCCATCGCCGGAAGCCGAGGCCTTCGTCAAGCGGCACGCCGGCCAAACTCGCCTGGGCCGAAGCCATTCGCGACTGCCAGATCCAACTCCATGGCCCTTCGTGGCTCGTTCGGGCTTCCCCACCTGGAACGCCCGCGGCGCATTCGCCCACATCAAGCCCGCCTTCCGGCGACGCCCTGATCGCGCTCAGGGCGTTGGCGGTCTCGTCGAATGCGGTGCGTGGGGTTGACTTAGGAGGAGGTCGGATCGCCCGATACCGCCCCTGGCGGTCAACGGTCGGGATAGGCGGGTCGGGTAGTCCTGTGGTCCGACTCACCGCTGCTACGAAATTGGTGGTCCATCGACGTTGATGACGGGCGCTCCGGACCCTGAACGGACGACCACGATGTGGGACTCCTGGTCGCTGGGGTTGCTCTCGCGGTGCACGGCACCCGGGGCCACGTACAGGAAGTCGCCTGGACGACCTTTGAGGGTCTCGGCCCCGTGAGGCCCGAACTCCATGCGCAAGGCGCCAGAGATCACGTATATCGCCGTCTCGTAGGCCGCGTGATGGTGCCAGCCGGATACCATGCCCGGCGCGGTGCGCACGAAACCGGCCCACATCCCGTCGGTGGCAACCGCTTCTTCGCGGATCATGCCTGAGGTCGCAGCGCCTTCGCTTCGCTCATACGGAGCGACGCGACGCACCCCTCCGCTCATGACCTGCACCTCCTTCCCGGCCTCATGAAGTTGGTCGTTGACCGCATGCTAGCGGTGTCGGCAAGGCCCGCCACGATGACCACTACCTCGCGATCTGTGAGGTGGCCGGGCTTCACCGGCGCGCGGGCCGACCCAGGCAGCAGCCACCGTCTTCAGCTTCGTGCTTGGCAACACCGTCGGCCCAGCCGGGCGGCCGCGCTAACCAGGAAGCTCAGCCGCGATGGCGGTGACGCCGAGGAGCTGATGCGCGACGACTTGGCGACAGCCCGCGAATCGCGTCGGATTCTTCGGGGCGCCGCCGAGTGAGGCGACCACGGCGCAGACGCCGGAATGTTCGGATCTCCCAAAGCACCGGGATGCGCCCCGTCCGTTGAGCGTCCGTCGGGACAGGCATGGAACCGCGCACGTGCTGAAGCTGACAGCTTGGCGCGGGCGACTAGGATGCGCCGATGGTGACCAATGCGGCCGAGCTTGCTGCGCACGGCCGGACCGCACTCGCCGACGGTCGGTGGTCAGATGCTGCGCAAGCATTCGACTCCGCCATGGAGCTCGAGGCTCGACCCGATACGGCCTTCGGTCTGGCCGTTGCCCATTGGTGGCTGGCGGAAACGGATCGGGCGCTCCGCGGGTGGGAGTCGGCGTACGTCCTTTACCGCCGGACCGGCGATGTTGGCGGCGCCGTGATGGCGGCGTTCTATCTCTGCCTGGCTTATCAGATGAGTCTCGGGAATCAGGCCGCGGCGCGAGGCTGGCTTGCAAGGGCGGCCCGGGCTGCGGCGGGGCATGGCGGTGCTGGCACCGAGGGATGGATCGCCCTCGCTCGGGCCCACCTCGCAATCGATGACGGCCAGCCGCGCATGGGCGAGCAGTTTGCCCGCGAGGCGACAGCTTCTGCCGCTGCGCTGTCCGATATCGATCTCGAGCTCTGCGCAACGAGCGAGCTCGGGGCGGCGCTCATCGAACAGGGACGCAACCATGAGGGCGGCGCGCTTCTCGATGAGGCAATGGCCGGTGCACTCGCCGGTGAGGCCCGCGACCGCGACGCCGTTGTCTTGATCAGCTGTCGGACGATCACGGCGTCGAGTCGCGCGGGCGACCTGCGTCGCGTGATGCAATGGGTCGCGGCCGCCGACGATTTTCACCGTCGCTATGGCTCGCCGCACCTCTTCGCGACGTGCCGAACGCAGTACGGTGCGATTCTCTTCGCCACCGGGCAGTGGGCCGAGGCCGAAAAGGAGTTGGCGGCAGCGTTGCAGATCGGCCGAGGGGCCGAGGAGGCCGTGCGCGTCGAGGTCGTTGCGACGTTGGCCGAGCTGCGCATTGCTCAGGGCCGCCTGGACGAGGCCAGACGCCTCCTCGATGGGTACGAGGGCCATTCGGCAGCGGTCGTGTCGCTTGCGCTCATCCATCTGGCGACGGGCGAGCCCAAGATCGCCGCGGCCGTCGTTCGGCGTCGCATCCGCCAAGTCGATCCAACGTCTATTGGTGCGGCGCGCCTTCTCGATGTCCTCGTGCGTGCCGAACTCGAAGCAGCCGCGATCGCCGCGGCCGAAGACGCCGCCAGCAGCCTCGCCGCGGCGGCTGCCGCGACTGGTTCGGAGGTCGTGGGGGCTCGTGCACGTCGAGCAGCAGGCCGACTTGCGTTGGTCGGCGGGGACCACGCGGTAGCCGCCGACTTGTTCGAGCACGCCGCGGAGGCCTTCCAGCGAGCGGATCTTCCACTCGAGTCCGCCCGCGCCCGCCTACTTCTGGCCGAAGCGGTCCTCGCAACGCCAGCGCGCGCGATCGCCGAGGCCCGCGATGCCCTCGCTGCGTTTGATCGCCTCGGCGCGGTCCGCGACGCCGACGCAACATCCGCATTCCTTCGTGCGCTCGGAATTCGGGCCGGCCGAGCCGTGTCGACCGCCGCCGGCACCCTGACGCGTCGAGAGCGTGAGGTGCTGGCCTTGCTTGGAGGGGGCCTCTCCAACAGCCAGATTGCCGACCGGCTGTTCATCACCCGAAAGACCGTCGAGCACCATGTCGCCAGCGTCCTGGCGAAAGCCGGGCTCAGTGGCCGCACCGAGGCGGCCGCTTGGGCGGTTCGCCACCTCGACGGACAAGGGACCGACCAACAGGGCCGAAAATAGGTGAGTTCACCGATGCGCGCGGAGCGCATGGGATGGAGGCTGGCCGAGCCCAGAACGCATCAGCGAGGCCAGCTACATGACCGACTACGACGCCATCGTCGTCGGCGCCCGGATCGCCGGATCGCCGACCGCCATGCTCCTTGCCCGGAAGGGCTACCGCGTCCTCCTCGTCGATCGAGCCACGTTTCCAAGTGACACGATCTCGTCGCATCTGATCCACGCCCCGGGAATGGCGGCCCTCCAGCGGTGGGGCCTCTCCGAGCAGGTCATCGAGACCGGGTGCCCCCCGATCCCGACGTATCGCCTCGACTTCGGCGTGTTTGCGATTGTCGGCCAGCCACGGGTGGGAGGCTACGGACGAGCCTGCGCGCCCCGCCGGACAGTCCTGGACAAGCTGCTTGTGGACGCTGCCGCGGCCAGCGGCGCCGAAGTCCGCGAGGGGTTCACCGTCGAATCGCTGATCGTCGAGGATGGCACTGTCCGCGGAATCCGCGGTCGGACGGCGGGCGGCACACCGAGCGCCGAGCGGGCGCGTGTCGTCGTCGGTGCCGACGGGGTCAACTCGTTCGTCGCGCGGGCGGTTGGCGCCGCTCGCTACCGCGAGTTGCCGGCCCTCGAGGCGCTCTACCTGGCCTACTGGCAGGACTTCCCGACCAGCGGAGAGTTCCAGCTGTATGCGCGCGAGCGACGGGGCATCGGCGCGATCCCGACCAATGACGGGCTGACCGTGGTCATCGCCACCTGGGCGGCTGACGAGTTCGATGCGAATCGGCGCGACCTGCTGGGCAACTACCTGCGCGCGTTCGAGACGGATCCGGAACTTGCCGATCGTGTGGCCGCCGCGCGACGCGTCTCCCGTCCAGTGGGCATGCTCATGGACAATTTCTCTCGCCAGTCGTTCGGTGCTGGATGGGCACTCGCGGGTGATGCCGGCTATCACAAGGATGCGGTCACGGCCCAAGGCATCAGCGACGCCTTCCGGGACGCCGAGGCATTGGTGGCGGCGCTCGATGAAGCCTTCGACGGGCGGCGCACCTGGACTGATTCGCTGTCGGCGTACCAGGCGGTCCGCGACGAGACGACCGCGGCGATGTTCGAGCTGACGTGCCAGCTCGCCTCGCCCGAGCCGCCCGACGAGGAATCCCTCGCGCTGTTCGCGATGATCGCCGGTAATCAGGAAGCCAGCGATGACTTCATGAGCGTGCTCGCCGGCACCCTGCCCGTCCCGACCTTCTTCGACCCGACGAACCTCGGTCGCTATCCGTCCATGGCGCTGACCTGAGCCGCACGTCCTCGCATCGAAAGCTGCGAGCCCATCCGCGGCCGGGGGCGAGGTGCGACGCTCAGGGTCTTCTTGCCGACTGCGACGGCCTGCACGGCGATCGACGGACTCGCGCCTGCTCACGGAGCCATTGTGCGGAGATCTCGCTCGCACCACCTGGCTCATCGTCCGACATCGGAGCGGCGATACAGGACGACGCGCCACTCCCGGGTCCCGCCCTCGTGGCTGCTCTGGTAGCCGGCGCACGCCATCCACCGCTCGACCTGCGCGTGCCGATTGTGAAGTAGCGGGCGGGACTGCGTCGAACCGCGTGGGCTACATTGAAGAGCCGCATGTAGGCGCGCATCCACCACACGTCGCGTGGGTAGGTGATCCCCACGAGCCGCGGGCGGGAACGTGTCGCCGCCCTGAGCAGAGGCCCGAGGAAGGGGTAGCAGCAAATCACCGAGTCGAGCGTCACGATCTCGGCCGGTGGCAGCTCATCGGCCAGCTTGACGACGTCGCCGTATAGATACTGAACTTGGCCATCCAGTCCGAGCCGCTCGGCCGCCGAGCGCGCCGTCGCCAGGTACTCGCGCGAGGCGTCGACGTCGACGGCGCCTGCGGCACCGGGCTCGAGAAGCGAAACATGGACGGCGCCGACCCCGGCACCGATGTCGAGCACGCGCGTGCCGTCGACGCCTTCGCGCCGTACAACCTCGATCAGCTCCCGTGTCGCCGGATCCAGCTTCCCGTCGCGCCACCGTGTCAGGTCGGCCTCGGCGTCAAGGCCGTCGTAGGCGAAGCGCGCGAGGTCCTCGTCGCAGCAGAACCGACGCGGAGGTGTCATCACACGCCGATGGTGCGCCGCGCGTCAACCGCAGTCGACGTTTCAGTTGGCGCCGAGCTGCGCCGCAACATCGCCCCTTGTCAGCTAGTTCCCAATCGAGCATCGCTCGTCAGTCGCGGCGGTAGAGGACGACCTGCCAGGCAGGCCCGACCGTCCCGGCGAAGGCCCGACTGAGACCTCCCTGGCGGAGGATCCGCTCGAGCTCCTCGATCGAAATGACCGCAGCGCGGACCCGCTGTCGGCGAAGTAGCAGAACCAGGTTGATCGCAGAGATGACCAGCCTGACGAAGCGCGTGTCCCGCGGGATCACCACGCCGTAGAGACGTCGCGCGCGTTCCGCCGAGAGGGACGCAAGGCGCTCCCAGTCCGGGTACACGTTGAGGACTCGATCCAGGGTCACGACGTCCGCGGGCTGGATTGATTCGGCCAGGTCGACGAAGTCGCCATGGTGGTACGTGACTCGGTCGACAAGGCCGCGCTGATCGCTCTCGCTTCGTGCCGCCGAGAGGTAGGCTGACGATGCCTCGACGCTCGTCGCGCGGGCGGCTCCTGAATCGAGCAGCTCGTGCTGGATTACGCCGATCCCTCCGCCGATGTCGAGCAGGGTCGCGCCTTCCACGCCCTCGGCCTTGATGGCTTCGATCAGCGTCCGGGTCCAGGGTCGCGGACCATTCTTCCTGTACCTGCTGACGTCAGCCGCCGCCACCTTCTCGTCGTATGCCTCGAATGGACTCGTGTCGGTGTCCGTCACGCTTCCCTTCGGCTGCGTCGAGCCATCCGACTGGGTCGCGTCGTTGGTCGCCATCGTCGTTCTCCGCTCAGATGCATGTCGTCGCCGTTTGATGCCCTCGCTGAGTTGGTCCACCCGGGATCAGCTGCGGGCCGTAAGTAGCCAGGCAGTCCCATTCATCACCACACCTTCGGGATGAGCGTACGGACCAAAGGCTTCCCGCAGGCCGGCGAGCGCTGCCTCGACCTTGGCCTCGGGCTGACCGGCAAAGAGACCCATGCTCTGGGGCGTCGCGGCGACCATGCCGACGACGTCCTCGACGTCGCTCCCCATGAGCATCGGCCTCGCTATCGCGTCGAGTGTCACGTCGCGGAAGCCACCCGCGGTGACGACGCTCTTGAATCGGTCACCGTCGGCGAACGCAAACGGGCCCGGCCCACCCGGCACGCCGAGGTCGGGGGGTCGTCCGAAATGGGCGATCGCCACATTGACAGCGACCGTCGTCCACTCGCTTTCGAACGGACCCTGCCAGGCCACGACGGCCAGGCGCCCTCCCGGCCGCAGCGCGTGTCGCAGGTTGGCGAACGCGGCGACCGGATCGCCGAAGAACATCGTCCCAAATCGGCTAATCACGGCATCGAAAGCACCTGGCTCGAATGAATGCACCTGCGCGTCCGCCTCGATGAAGTCGACCGCCTCGAGCCCGGCGGCGGCGGCACGCTCGCGTGCGAGCGCGAGCGCCGGGCCGGAGATGTCGACGCCGACTGCGGCGCCCCCGGGCGCAACCCGCCGCGCGGCCTCGACCGTTGTGCTACCCGCTCCGCAGCCGACGTCGAGCGCCCGCTGACCCGATTCCAAATCGGCGGCTTCGAGCATGGCATCGCCGAACCGGCCGCTCGTGCCGTCCCAGCGGTCCGCCTCGCGGACCCAGAATTCCTGGGCCTCCTCGAGGTCCGAGGGAGGGCGATGCTCCGTGACGGGTATGGATGGGTCGGACCGAATGGCGTTCATCGCTGATCTCCTGGCTGCGACTGCCAGGAGTGTCATGACGAGGGTGGGCGGGGCGCATCGGGTGATCACCCCATTTCGTGGCAGGGGCTGCTCCAGCCAGGCCAGGCGCGTGCGGCGGGAACCCTAGGCCAGGTCCTCCACGAGGCCGTGCCGAAGCGCGAACAGCGTCGCGCCGACGCGGGTCGAGACCCCGATCTTGTCGTAGATGTGCTGGATGTGGTGGTCCACCGTCTTCGGCGAGACGAACAGGGCCTCCGCCATCTGGCGGTTCGAGAGACCTCGTATCACCAGACCGAGCACTTCGACCTCACGCTCGCTCAATCCAGCCGGCCGTACGCTGCGTTGCCGATGCGCCGGGTGGCCACCGGCCGTGAGAACAGCTTCGACTACCTGATTGTCGAACCTCCCGAGCCGCGCTTCGCCTCGGAGGTCATCTGCGGCAGCGTCCGTCGTCAAGGCGGCGCGATATGGGCGTGGCTCGGTCTTGGTGTGATAGGCGTCCGCCGCAGCGAGGATCTGGGCAGCCACGGGCAGGAACGACGCCGAGACACCGCGATAGCCCGATCCATCGAGGCGCTCGTGGTGGAGTCCGGCCAGCGTTCCGAGATGACCAAGAGCCCCGGAGCGAGCGAGAACCAGCTCGGTCAGCGAGGGGTGCTCCTTCACCCGCTCCCACTCACTCGGCGTCAGCGGGTCTGCCTTGTTCCAGACCGCCGCCGGAACACCGGATCGACCGAGGTCGTGAATGAGGCCTGCGCGGTGGACGGTGGCAGCGTCTGCATCCGATAGCCGGAGGCCGCGAGCCGCCGCCTCGGCGACGATAGCGACTCCGGACGAGTGGCCGACGGTATAGGGCGACCGAATATCCGCGAAGTTGGCGATCGCCCGGCCCACCGCGTCGAGCTCATCGGGCGCGAGCCACCGCGGCGATCCCGGTTCGGCCGAAAGGACCGCGTCCCATGCCGGCTCCGACTCGAGTCGCGACAGCAGCCGGGGCGCCAGCCGACTGAAGCGATCAGCGAGTCGAGGCTCGTAGACCTTTCCCCGACCACGCCGCAGCACGGCCACGACGGCGTCGACGCCCCCCAGTCGGTTGAACAGATCGGCCTGGTGCGCCACATTGAAGACGCGCGCCGGAAGTCTGATCTCCTCGCCCTTCAGCCGCTTGGGACCGCCGGCACCGTCCCAGCGCTCGTGACACTGGGCGAGTGCCTGGCGGATGGTGGGGCCGATATCGAGCATCTCGCCGACCTGCAAAGCGACGTCGCGACACACGATCTGGAACTCGGTCTGTCCCGAGCGAACCGCCGACGCCACGATGCGGATCCGGCGCAGCGGCGGCTCGTCGGCCCCGAAGTTGCGGAGCACCCAAGCGATCACATCGCGTGTGTTGGCCGGGTCGACACCCGCGCTGTCGCCGAGGACCGCGAGTTCATCTCTGGAGACCTTCGCCAGGAGCGTCCCTTCGACACTGCAGCCGACCGTTCCCAGGAGCGCCACGTAGAACACGTCACTGAGCTCATCGGGGGATAGACCGAGATCCTCGCCGAGCCAGACCGCGAGCAGGCAGCGGCGGAGGCCGTGCTCGAGCGGCAGCCCACCGGCGAGGTCCGTCGCCAGGGACAGCGAGGCGACGACCTCCGCGAGGCGCACTCGAGGACCGTACGTCACGCCGTTGCTCATCTCGGGATCATCATCGACGCTCGGTCGATCCCTCGCCGTGAATCCAGTCCTGGACCCGAATGGCGGCGTTGAAGGGATGAGGCGTCCCTGCATTGAGGAGGAGCGGCCCTGAGGCTGTCAACATCGGGCATCACGGCCGGGCCTTCGGGATCGAACGAGCGTTCTAGCCTTTCCTGGGATGCGCCTTGGCGCCCATTACAGTCATCAGCTGTTCGAGCGCTGTCCTAGTCGTCTGAGCTTGATTCTGATCGATTGTGCGAGAGGTGGAATGGCTGCTGTTCTCCGAGCATCGGCTATGCTTGATCGGCGCCGACATAGCTCAGCGGTAGAGCAGCTGTTTCGTAAGTCTCCCGCCCTCTGCGCAGTGCTACAAGCGTAGGAGCCCGATACAAACGGGCATACTTATCAGCTATTCGAGTCCGGAGCCTCCACGCGATAGACGGACGGAGCGCCCGATCGTCCCCGAGTTGACGTAGATGACCTGAATTCGGCCGATTCATTGCCGCTCCCCGCTCGGTTGAGCGGTCATCTCCTCTGTTGGCCAGCGATACTTATCGGCTCTACCACGCTCAGAACCGAAACAATCATCAGCTCTAGAGAGCGGCGCGCGCCGTTCAGTCCGTAGTGTCCTCGGCCTGGCGACGTGATTGGCGCGTCAGGTGGCTGAGCCGCGCAAGTCGAGCGTAGTGAGCTCGGCGGGCCGCCTCGGCACGGCGGAGCCGCTCCGCGAGGGGCAGCTTCCTGTCGGGATCAACCAGCCGCTCGAACGAGCTCGCGAAGGTCGCCGCGCTTTCGCCGTCGTCTGTCGAGGGTCGTACCGAGCATGCAGGCTGAAGGCGGCGACCCGCCCTGGAGCCGGTACCGCTTCGTCCGGTTCGCGGCCGACGAGACCCAGGCGACGACGCTCGGCCTGCTGGCCGAGTGCTTCGAGGAACTCGGCGGCGTCCCGGCGATCGTCCTCGCCGACCGGATGGCGTGCCTCAAGGGCGGTGTCGTGGCCAACGTCGTCGTGCCCGCACCCGGGTACGTCCGGTTCGCCACGGCGTACGGGCTTCGCGCCCGACTTCTGCGAGGCCGCCGATCCGGAGTCGAAGGGCGTCGTCGAGCACCTCGTCGGGTACGCCAAGAGCGACCTCGTCGTTCCCGCCGGTGGCTGGCCCAATCTCGAGACCGCGAACCGGGACGCCGCGACGTGGTGTGGCGAGGTCAACGGTCGCCGCCACGCCGACATCGCCGCCGTGCCGGCCGAGCGCCTGGCGATCGAGCGACCGCTCCTGCACCCGCTGCCCAGCCTCCGGCCCGCGTCGCCGCCGACGGCGACCCGCAAGGTCGACAGCCTGTCGACCGTCCGCTTCGGCTCCGCCCGGTACAGCGTGCCAGCCGGGCTGCGCGGTCAGCGGCTCGAGCTCACCGTCGAGGGCTCGCAGCTCACGATCAGCCGGCGTGGGATCCCGGTCGCTCGCCACCGCCTCGTCGGGCCCGGGTGAGCTGTCCCTCGACGACGTCCATTACGGACGAACGGCCAGGCCACCGGTCCGCGCGCTCCGGCCACGGACGGCCGACGAGCTCGTGTTCCTCGGGCTCGGATCGGTCGCCGAGCGGTTCCTGCGGGCCGCGGCGGCCGCCGGCGCGACCCGCCTCCATCTCGAGTTGGCCGAGATCGTGCCGCTCATCGCGATCCACGGCCGCGACGCCCTGGTCGCCACGCTCGAGCGGGCGCTGGTCTTCCGCCGGTACAACGCGGCCGACGTGCTCTCGATCCTGGCCGCCGGTCCGAGCGCCCCGCGGCTCGCGGACGCCGGCGCGGACCTGGCGATCGAGCTGCCGGTCGTCCCGGTCCGATCCCTCGACGCGTACGCCCTGGAGCGCGTCGGGTGAGCGCGCCGCCCGTCCCGCTCGCCGCAGACCTCGAGGCCGGCCTGCGCCGGCTCAAGCTGGCCAGAGTGCGCGAGATCGCACCCGAGCTCCTCCAGACGGCGAAGACCCAGCGCTGGCCACCCGACGAGCTGCTGCGGACCCTGGTCGAGGCCGAGATCGCGGCGCGCGACGCGGCCAACGCCCGGGCCCGACTGCGGGCGGCCGCCTTTCCGGCCACCCGGACGCTCGACGAGTTCAAGGTCGGCGCATCGTCGGTGCCCCAGGCGACGTTCGACTATCTCGCCTCGCTCGAGTGGATCCGGGCAACCGAGAACGTGTGTCTCGTGGGCCCGGCCGGGACCGGCAAATCGCACCTGCTCATCGCGTTGGGCCTGGCCGCCGTCGGCGATGGCCGGCGGGTCCGCTACTTCAGCGCCGCCGACCTCGTCGAGACGCTATACCGCGGTCTCGCCGACAACAGCGTCGGGCGGGTCATCGAGTCGGTCCTGCGGGCCGACCTGGTGATCGTCGACGAGCTGGGATTCGCGCCGCTCGACGCGATGGGCACCCAACTCCTGTTCCGCTTCGTGGCCGCGGCATACGAGCGACGCAGCCTCGGCATCGCGTCGCACTGGCCGTTCGAGCAGTGGGGCCGGTTCATCCCCGAGCACACGACCGCCGTGTCGCTGCTCGACCGGCTGCTCCACCACGCCACGGTCGTCGTGACTGACGGCGAGAGCTTCCGGATGCGCGAGGCGCTGGCCAGAGGAGGAGGTCGCCTATCGGTTAGCTGACCATCTGTCCCGGGGTGGGGACTTTTCGTGGCCACCGGCGGGGACTTCTACGTGGCCATTGACACCGCCCTACGACCTGCTCGACGAGGCGGAGGTCTCGGCCGACGATCGCTGACTGCTCGACCGGAAACCCAGAGTCGGAGAGATGATCGATCGCGCGCTGGGCATGCTTGTATGTGGAATAGCTGGCGACGACCTTGCCCGGGGCGGCCGAGGCGATCGCCCTGGCCGCACCGTCAACGCTGGTGACTTCATCGCTGATACCTCCTGGAAACGGGCGTCGCCCTCAGGCGGCTGGACAGCGACCACAATGGCCCTGGTTCGACCGGGTGGCGCCCGTAGAACCCACTGGTCGATGCACGGGTTCCCCACGCGCGCGGCCAGTCTCGGTCGGGACGCGGAGGACCCGACGAGGCTCGTTGTCTGAGCGTCTTGCAACCCAGCCGCGAGTCAGGGCAAGTCACGCCGTCCAAGATGGGGGATGGGCCATGACAAGGGCCTCCAAGGCTCAGGCCGCCCTCGATGCGTCCCCGGCCGTGGCTTCGCCGGAACCGATCCGGTAGTCGTACATCCAGGCAAGCGACTTCTCGTTCACGAACAGCGGGAAGAAGAGCCGCATCATGAGGTCGCGGGCAACCCGTCCCAGTCGCCCGGGCGTCTTGCTGCTGCTGCCGCGCGCTCCCCAGGCCACGATCTTCTCGACGCGCTCGCGCCGCGCCCGCTCGTACGCCGCGAACGCGCCCGGCACCGTCGGCTCGCTCCGAAGGGCTTGTGCGAGGACGACGGCATCCTCGATCGCCATCGACGCACCCTGCCCCGACGTGGGTGCCGGCGCGTGTGCCGCATCACCGATGATCACCATCGGTCCCCGATGCCATGTCGGCACGTGGCCGAGGTCGTGGGTGTTGTCCGCAGCCAACTCGAGCTCACCCGCCTCGATCAACTCGACAGCGGGGCCGTCGTCAGGGGCGAAGGCGTCCACGAGCTGCCGCTTCCACGCAGTCGCGGTCGTCGCCTCGCGCTCGCTCGGCTCGATCTTAGGTCGCGGCACGTTCGCGAACCAGACGACGTCACCGGCGGGCGTGACCTGGTAGCCGAAGAATGCACGCCGCCCGAAGATGAGGTGCCAGGCCTCGGGCTCGATATCTCCCGCCGCACCCCGCGTGAACCCGCCGAAGTTCGTCAAGCCGACGTACCGGCCCGACGGCGCCTCGGCATCGATGATCCGTCGCACGTTCGAGTGAACGCCCTCCGCACCGATCAGGAGGTCGCCCGTTACCTCGGCACCATCCTCGAACGCCGCGACGACCCGCCCGCCGGCGATCACTCGCGCATCGATGAGGCGGCGGCCGAACTCGATAGGGATTCCGCGTCTCGCGGCCTCCTCCTGGAGGGCCCGCGCGAGCCGCGAGCGCTTCATCGTATGAGCGGCCGGACTGCTCGGAATGGTCGAATTGAGGGGCAGCGTTGCAAGCCGTCGGCCCGCATGGTTCCAGAGGACGTTGCGCCTGGTCACGAAGCCGGCGCCTGTTGCGACGTCGCGAGCGCCGACTTCACGAAGCGCCTCGAGACCATTCGCCGTCACCGTGAAATACGAGCCGACGTCGCCGTCGACCGGAACGTGGGACTCGAAGATCGTGGCCTCGATCCCGGCCTGGCGGAGCGCCATTGCGGCCACGGGGCCCGCGATCCCTCCGCCGGCGATAAGCGCATGCACGGTGCCACCTTCTGACACTTTCTCAAGACATCGTGATCGATCGAATATCACGAATGGACTGCCACCACGGTGGCCCTGGATCGACCGAGTCGCGCCCGTGGAACCGACTGGTCGACGCACGGGTTCCCCACGCGCGCGGGCCAGTCTCGGTCGGGACGCGGAGGATCAACCAGGCTCGTTGCCTGAGCGGCTTGTCGCCCGACTGTTCCTGTAGTGAGCCTTGCCGCGGATCGGCCGCAGGCCTAGAGTGCGCAAGCGTCCCGGTGAACGGCGGGCGAAGATCGCTCACCTCGCGATGAGGGATCGGGGCGATGAAGCGGTTGGCGGCGGTCGCCGGCCGCCACCGGGCGAGCTGGTCGGTGATGAACGCCTCGACGTGCTCCCGGCTGATGACCGCGACGTCGGTCGGCATGCCGCGCTCGGCGAGGAAGCCGCCTAGGGTCCGGACCGCCTCGGCGTAGGTCTTGAGGGTCGCCGGCGCGATGTTGACCGCCCGGAGGTAGCGGGCGAACGAGGCCGCGCTGGAGGACAGATCGCCGGGTGCGCTAAGATCGGCAGCGCCGGAGGTCGCCTGAGACCTCGAAAGCTCGCGATGTGTCGCCATGGCTGGTTGCACAATCATCAGCTATTCGAGCGTCGTGCGTCAACCGGAATCGGTGGAATCGCCAGTTATCAGCTGTAACTGAGCGTGAAACCCGGGCCGACATAGCTCAGCGGTAGAGCAGCTGTTTCGTAAACAGCAGGTCCTGAGTTCGAATCTCAGTGTCGGCTCCATCTCCGTTTCCCGTTCAGACCCGCCGCTTCGGGCTGCGAATCTCGTGCCTGATGCCCGCCACAACGCTGTAGCCCTGCTGACAGAGCGATTCTGGTCCCGGGTACGCACGCTCTGCTCCTGCACAGACCGGGCCGAGGGGCTCGGATCCGGCCCGTAGCCCTGCTGTCTTCGACGCAGCAGACGCACGAGAGCGCAGACATCGGGAGATGGATCCGCGATATCGCCCTTACCTACGGATCAGTCGCTCGCGGCGACCGATGACGTGATCTACCGCTCCGAGCTCGAGTCGACCGCCGCAGAAACGAACGGCATCGACATCACCCACACCTTGACCCGGAGCCAGCCTCCGGGTTGGACCGGCTCATCGCGGCGAGTGGACCGGGCCCTGCTCGAGGATGCGACCTGGCCGGCCGCTGACCGACCGCTCTGCTACGTCTGTGGCCCTAGCCGCTTCGTGGAGACGGTCGCGTCCGCGCTCGTCGAGCTCGGCCACGAGCCCGACCGGATCCGCACCGAACGTTTTGGCCCGACAGGAGGTCCGACATGACTACCGACGCCCCGGTCGACGGGAACGCTCTCGCCGGCCCGCTGATCCTGCTGTTCGGTCGTGAGATGACCGACGCCCGTTGCTGTTGCGCCGCTTGCGGCGCGGTCCACCGCCTGGGTGCGCTGCCCGTCTACGACCGCGCGCCCGGCTCCGTCGCCCGATGTCCTGGCTGCGACACGGTCATCTTGGTCGCCATCCAGCGGCCCACCGGCATGCGCTTTCACTTCGCCGCCCTTCGCTGGGTTGACGCACCCCAGGATTGAGGGCATCGCGACGCGGCGCAGCGCGGTGAATCTACTGGTTGCGGGGCCCAATCGTCACCAGTGCATCAACCAGTTGCCACCGCGGGTGCGATCCCGCCAGCGCCGGTCCACGTTGGTTGCTGTCGAGCCCGGAGATCGCCAGGCCCCCGATTGACGATCGATGAGCAGCCCGATTGCCCTGTCGGAGCGCGTCCTTCGCCCGCCGACATCAGACGAACAGGAGATGGTGAACATGGATGAACCCTAACGGCGAAGGCGACTAACCGACCGAGCCCGCACATGAGTAAAGCTTGCACGCTTCAGGTGGGGTGGAGCCGACGTCCAGCCCGGATGCCCGGTTCCTTCGGAGTTGCCGGGTCTCCATGGTGTAGGTCCAATTCATGCCGTTGGAGCCCGACTCCAGCCAAGCGGGCATCTCTTTCGCTCGGGGCTGTGAGCGATACCCTGAAGCTCGGGGGTCCAGATCCTCAGGCGACGTGAGCGGCCGCGGCGAAGTCCGATCGTCCATGGTAATGGCACAAGATGGGCGTCGACATCACGCGCACCTTTGGAGGCTGGATCAGCAGGACCCGGAACCGGGCTCGAACCGTAGCCCTGCTAACTGAGCGGCCTACGCTTGCGATTCCACGTTTGTGCCACAACGTTTAGGCCGATCTACTTCGTAAACAGCAGGTCCGCAGTTCGAATCTGCGTGTCGGCTCCAGCTCCTTTTTCCGTTCAGAATCGCTGCTTCATGCTGCGAATCTTAGTGTGATCGTCTGCCACAACGCTGAAGACCTGCTAACTGAGCGATTCCCGGCACGCGCACGGGCGGCGGAGAGTGTCCCTAGAGTTGGCAGGGCGCCAATTGCGGCCGGTCGAGCCATCTAGCCCTGCTGTCTTCAACATTGCTGCTCTTCGTCTGAGCG
>Ga0299913_10001044_pt1 | contig 19499 bp, 24 predicted proteins | sample RVTome_9_FD_201360 | JGI IMG/M metagenome (GOLD analysis project Ga0299913, IMG submission 201360) | Soil microbial communities from uranium-contaminated site in the Upper Colorado River Basin, Wyoming, United States - RVT155D38 (version 2) ... | reverse complement strand
GGCGAGGAACGGCACCGTCAGGAGGTGCATGTAGCCGGCGCAGACGACCAGGCGGATCCCGTGCTCCTGCAGCCAGTCCGCCATCGTGGTGTCGCGCTGCTCGCGGTCGCCGTAGTCGTCGAGCGGGAAGGCCGCGCTCGGGACGCCCGCCGCCTCCGCGCGCTCGAGCGCCCGTGCGGCTCGCCTGCTGGAGGCGACTGCGGCCACGGGGAGGCCCGCGTCCAGGAGCGCCTGGAGGTTCGAGCCCTCGCCGCTCACGAGGACGCCGATCACGCGCGCCCCTGGCCGGCGTCGCCTCCCGGCCGGCGGAGCCGGCCTCCGGCGCCGCCTCGCGTCTCTGGCGGCACCGGGCTCTCCGGGGCCGTATCTCCATACTGTCCCCTCCGGCCCGGCACCACCAGGAACGCGCCAGGCGCGCGCGTCATGCCGCGACGATCCTTCCGATGACGAGGTCGTCGCCGGAATCCGCGACGACGGCGCAGTAGCCGATCCCGAGGTTGAAGACGCGCCGCAGCTCCTCTTCCTCGACGTGGCGGGCGAGCCAGTGGAAGACCGGCGGCCGTTCCCAGGCGCCCCAGTCGAGCTCCGCGCGCAGGCCGTCCGGCACGACGCGGGCGAGGTTGCCGTCGATTCCGCCGCCGGTGACGTGCGCGAAGGCGTGCGCCGTGTCGCGCAGGCGGCGGACGTCCGCGAGGTACAGGCGGGTGGGCGCGAGCAGGTCGGCGCCGTCGTAGTCCTCCAGCTCCAGCACCGAGCGGACGAGTGTGAACCCGTTCGCGTGCACGCCGGCGGAGGGGAGGCCGACGACGGCGTCGCCGGCCCGCACCGCCGAGCCGTCGATCAGGCGGTCGCGCTCGACGATCCCGACGCACGTGGCGGCGAAGTCGAGCTCGTCCTCGCGGTAGACACCCGGCAGCTCTGCGGTCTCGCCGCCAATCAGCGCGACGCCCGCGGCCCGGCAGACCTCCGCCGCCCCCTCGACGAGCTCCGCGACCTGCTCGAGCTCGAGGTGGTTCGCCGCGACGTAGTCGAGCAGGATCAGCGGGTCGGCGCCGCAGGTGATCACGTCGTTGATGCAGTGCGCGGCCATGTCCGCGCCGCAGGCGCGCAGCGCGCCGCGCTTGCGGGCGACCATCGGCTTCGTCCCGATCGAGTCGGTCGACGCCGCGAGCAGCCGCCGGTCGTCGAGCGGGTGCAGGCCCGCGAACGCGCCGAAGCCGCCCGCGCCCGTCGACTCCACCGCCGCACGCAGCCGCTCGACGACGCCTTCGGCCGTCGCGAGCGAGACCCCGGCGGCGGCGTACGTCCGCTCTTCGCTCACACGCCGAGTCTACGACCTCGCCCGGAGGGCCGCCGCCGCGGCAGGCGGAGCGGCCAGGGACTGTCCCGGACAACGGGCGTTGTCGGACAACAGTCGTTGTCAGGGACAGTCCCTGGCAACCGCGATGGTCAGGCGAGCAGCTCGCCGTGCAGCTGTGGCCTGCCCTGCGGGCCGCCGGGGAGGAACGTGACCAGCGCGTCGCCGACAGGCACGCTCGCGCCGTCGCGCTCCACGCCGACCAGTTCCGCCAGTGCGGCCGCCTTGGCGTCGGGATCGTCGGCAAGCAGTTGGATCTCGGCGAGGCGGAGCGTGTCGTGCGCCCGCAGCAGCTCGTCGAGCCACTCGCGCGGCGGGTGCACCTCGAGCCTGTACCCCGCGTTCGTCGCCACGAACGTGCGGCGGCCGCCGTGGGCCTGCACCCGCAGCTCCCGCTCGACGGCGCGGTCGATCAGCTCCGCGAACTCGTCCTCGTCGAGCGCGAGGCCGAGGTGGTCGACGCGCGGCAGCTCCCACTGGCCGGGTTGCACGACGACGTTCACGGCCCCGCGCTCGAGCTCGGACAGCCGCAGCTTGAACCCCATCCCGTCGAGCTCCTCCCACGACATGCCGGCCGGGAAGGACTGGTACTCCTCGCCGATCCGCCCGTGCCGCGCGACGAGCTCGAACGCGAGCTTCCCGAGGTAGCGCGCCTCCACCTGGCGCACGCGGCTCGTGACGAGGTGGTAGTGGAAGAGCTGCACAGCGGGCCGGAGTCTAGTGTGGCCCCGTGCTCACGGATTGGACCTTCGATCCGCTTCAACTCGCCCCCGTGCTCCTGGCGGCGCTCGCGTACGGGATGCGGGCGCGCACGCTGCGCCGGCGCGGCACCCCGATGCCACGGTGGCGTGTCCTCCTCTTCGCGACGGGGATCGCCCTGCTCCTGCTCGCGTTCGCCTCGCCGGTCGCGTCGATCGGCGAGCGGGAGCTCTTCAGCCTGCACATGCTCCAGCACGTCGTCATGGGCGACCTCGCGCCGCTCTGCCTGCTCGCCGGCCTCTCCGGGCGGATGCTGCGACCCCTGCTCGCGCTCCGGCCGGTCGAGCGGCTGCGCGTGCTCGCCAACCCCGCCGTCGCGCTGCCGATCTGGGCCGTCGACCTCTACGTCTGGCATGTGCCGTTCCTCTACGAGGCGGCCGTGCGCCACTCGACGGTGCACGCCATCGAGCACGTCTGCTTCTTCACGGCCGGCCTGATCGTGTGGCTCCCGGTGCTCGAGACGCTGCCGGCTCCGGAGTGGTTCGGCACCGGGCCGAAGCTGGCGTACATCGCCGTCGTCCGCGTCCTCGAGACCATCCTCGGCAACGTCTTCGTCTGGTCGGGCACCGTCTTCTACGGCGTCTACGACCGGGGCGAGGAGTTGTGGGGGATCGGCCCGCTCCAGGACCAGGGGCTCGCGGGGGCGGTGATGATGATCGAGGGCTCGCTGGTCACGATCGTCGCGCTCGCGTGGCTCTTCCTGCGGATGGCCCGGGAGGGCGAGCTCCGGCAGGAGCTGCTCGAGCGCGGCCTCGACCCGCGCGCCGTCAGGCGCGCCGTGCGCTACGGTCGCGCGCAGGAGCTGGCCGGGCGCCGCTGAACTCAGCTGGGCCATGCGCTCGAGCGGTGTGCACCACGTCGACCTGGTCGTCTCCTCGGTCGAGCGCAGCCTGCCCTTCTACCGCGACCTGCTCGGCCCGCTCGGCTTCCACCGGATCTCCGAGGTGGAGGGCGAGCGCGGCGAGACGATCTGGTACTTCAGCGGCCCCGGCAGCTTCGTCGGCCTGCGGCAGGCGCAGAGCCTCGGCGGAGCCGACCGCTACCGGGTCGGCCTCCACCACCTCGCGTTCGAGGCGGTCTCGCGGGCGGTCGTGGACGAGCGCCACGACTGGGTCGTGCGTTCGGGGGCGACCGTCGAGTCGCCGCCCCAGGTGTACGCGTACTCGCCCGGCTACTACGCGGTGTTCTTCTACGACCCGGACGGGATCAAGCTCGAGATCGTCCATCTGCCGGGGCTCGCGGCGTAGGTGACCGGGGCCGCGGGTCCTTCCACCTTCAGCTCCGCGAGACCGCGCATGCAGTCCGTCCTGCTCTCGTAGAGGACGGAGACCGCGGCCGTCTGCCCCCGGTCGGTCTCGGCCGCCCACCACCACCGCCCAACCTCGTCATGCCGGACGACGATCTGCATGTCTGCATCATCGGCAACAGCCCGGACGGAAGAGATCCCTAGGAGCGGGGATCCGCAGCGGCGGCGATCTCGGCTGCCTCGCCGCGCTTCTGCACGGTCACCCACCCGCCGTGATCCTCGACGACGTCCTCGATCTCCGGGCGGACGTGCGCGGGGAGGAGCGCGAACCGGGTCTCGACCGAGCGCACCCGCTCGTACTCGGGCGGGGTCAGCGACAGCGCCTCGGTGCAGTCCTCGTCGCCGCACTCGCAGACGACGCCGAGCTGGCCGTCGTCTCCCGTCCACGTCCCACCGCTCTCCCGCAGCCGCTCGTTCAGCGCCCGGAACCGCACCTCGTTTTCCGCGACCTGCCGCTCGCGTGCCTGCACAAGGAGGACTCTACGGGGATAGGGATGCGCCGTCACGGGGTAATGCTGCCGACATGGCTGCCGGGCTCGACCGGGCGAGAATGGAGGTGTACCTGCCGGCGACGGGGTCGGCGGTCGCGCGGGCGCGCGCCGCGGTCGACCGGCTCGAGGCGCTCGACCGGGATCCGGACGCGCGCTTCGCCGTGCGGCTGCTCGTCAGCGAGCTCTTCACGAACGCCGTCAAGTACGGCTCGCGGAGGCGGCAGGCTCGAATCAGGCTCGCGGTCCACGTCGGCGAGCGCACCGTGCGCGTCGAGATCGGCGATCGTGGCCGCGGCTTCGCCGCAGGGCCGATCGCGATGCCCGGCGCCGACGGCGAGTCGGGCCGCGGGCTCGCATTCCTGGACGCGCTCGCCACCCGCTGGGGCGTCGTCCGCAACGGCGAGAGCTGCGTCTGGTTCGAGCTGGAGCTCTGATTTGCTGCGCAGGATGAGCATCCGCAGGAGCGGATGCTCATCGCGCGAAAACCCTGAAGGGGCCGCTTCGCGGCCCGGGCATTCCTCTTACGCTGCGGCGTCGGAGAGGCGGGCGAGCTTGCGCTCGACGCTGGACCGGGCGCGCACGGCGAGCGGGGAGGCGAGCAGCCGCTCGAGCAGCTCCCGCGCCGGCTCGGCGTCGTACCAGACGTCCATGAGGTCGACGACCGTCGGGTGGCCGTCCCGGGACGCGAGCCGCTGGACCGGATCCCCGGCCGCCACCTCGCCGGGCTCGAGCACCCGCACGTAGAGCCCCGGGCGGCGCGCGGTGGCGAAGCGCTTCACCCAGTCCGGCTCGCCCATCCGCGTCGCGAACACCGAGCAGGGGATCCGCGGCGCGGCCACCTCGACGAGCGCCGCGCCGATCCGGAAGCGGTCGCCGATCCGGACCGGCTCCGGCCCGAAGCCGGACAGGGTCAGGTTCTCGCCGAACGTGCCCGGCTCGGGCGCGCCGCCGAGCTCGTCGGCCCACCAGGCGTAGTCCTCGGCGCTGTAGAGGTAGAGCGCCTGGTCGGGGCCGCCGTGGTTCTCCTCGTCCGCGACGACGTCGCCGGCGAGCCCGAAAGCGCCGATGTGACCGCGCTCGACAGGCCCCTTTCGGATCCCGGTCGTGACCGTGCGCGCGCCGATCCGCATCGGCTCGGCGCGGCCGGCGTTGACGGAGACGAGCCTCACGTGCGGGCGGTCTCGAAGCGCAGCTTCGCGAGACTCCGCGCGTCGGGCACCCGTGTCGGGTAGTCCCGCGTGAAGCAGGCGCGGCAGACGGAGGCTTCCGGCAGGCACGTCGCGGCCTGCATCCCCTCGAGCGAGAGATAGTGGAGCGAGGTGGCGCCGATCAACTCGCGCATCTGCTCGACCGAGCGGTGCGCGGCGGCGAGCTGCTCCTCGTCGGCCATGTCGATGCCGTAGAAGCAGGGCGAGACGATCGGCGGCGAGGACACGCGCACGTGCACCTCGGTCGCGCCTGCGTCGAAGAGCATCGCGACGAGCTGGTGCATCGTCGAGCCGCGCACGATCGAGTCGTCGACGATCACGAGCCGCTTGCCGGCCACCTCGGCCAGCGGGTTGAACTTCATCCTGATCCCCTGACGGCGCAGCGCGTCGTCGGGCTGGATGAACGTGCGGCCGACGTAGCGGTTCTTGATCAGGCCCTCGCTGTAGGGGAGCCCGGACGCGCGCGAGAAGCCGACGGCGGCGGGAGTGCCGGAGTCGGGGATCGGCATCACGAGGTCGGCCTCGACCGGCGCCTCGGCCGCGAGCCGCTCGCCCATCCGGACGCGCACGCCGTGCACCTCGGAGCCTGCGAGCGTCGAGTCGGGCCGCGCGAAGTAGACGTGCTCGAAGATGCAGAGCGCCTGCCGGCCCTCGGGCAGCGCCTGGGTCGCGTGCAGGCCCTCGGCGTCGATCACGACGAGCTCGCCGGGGCGCACGTCCCGCTCGTAGGCGGCGCCGATCAGGTCGAGCGCGCAGGTCTCCGACGCGAGCACCCAGTCGTCCCCGACCCGGCCGAGCGCGAGCGGCCGGATCCCGTGCGGGTCGCGGAAGCCGACGAGCGTGCCCTCGGAGAGCGCGACCACCGAGTACGCGCCCTCGAGCCTCGCCATCGCCTGGGCGACGGCGAGCGGTAGCGGCGACGCGTCGTTGGCGATCAGCGCCGCGATCGCCTCGGTGTCGGAGGTCGCGCCGAGCTCGATCCGCTCCGCCGCCAGCGCCGTCCGCAGCTCTGCCGTGTTCGTCAGGTTGCCGTTGTGGCCGAGCGCCACCGTGCGGGCGCGACCGTGGTGGACGAGCGGCTGCGCGTTCGCCCACGCGTTCGCGCCGGTGGTCGAGTAGCGCGTGTGCCCGATCGCGACGTCGCCGGGAAGCGCCTGCAGCTTCTCCTCGTCGAAGACCTGGGCGACGAGGCCCATGTCCCTGATCACGGTCAGCCGGCCTTTGTCGGAGACGGCGATCCCGGCGGCCTCCTGACCGCGGTGCTGGAGCGCGAAGAGACCGAAGTACGAGAGCCGCGCCACGTCGCGCGTGTCCGAGCGGATCCCGAAGACGCCGCACACGACTAGATCCAGGCTCCGATCAGGTCGTCGAGGGAGAGGCCGAGCAGGCCGGGGCCGCCGGCGACGCCGAGCCGCCGCAGCGGCACGCCGCCCAGCTTGTCGACGTCGCCGGGCGCGCACGCGAGCACCGCCTGCCCGCCGCCCTCGCCGAACCAGGCTCGCGGGTCGTCCGGCAACTCGACCCCGGCGCCGAGGCCGGAGTGGATCGCCGCCCTGGCGAGCGCGACCGCCAGGCCGCCGAGCGAGACGTCGTGCACGAGCGAGCAGAGCGGCGCCGCGAGGCGGAGGAAGTCGACGAGGGCGGCCTCGGCCGCCAGGTCGAGCTCGGCGGGCGTGCCGCCCACGTCGCCGTAGCGCGCCTGGAACTCGGAGCCCGCGAGCGAGATCGGAGAGGCGCCGGCGAGCAGGATCACGTCGCCCTCGTTCCAGCCGCCGGGCACGGCGCGAACGTCCTCGAGCAGGCCGACGCAGCCGACGACCGGGGTGGGGTCGATTGCGCGCCCGTCCGTCTCGTTGTAGAGAGAGACGTTGCCGGAGACGATCGGGACGCGCAGCGCCTCGCACGCCTCCGCCATCCCCTCGATCGACTCGGCGAGCTCCCAGGCGATCTCGCCCTTCTCCGGGTTGCCGAAGTTGAGGCAGTCGGTGAGGCCGAGCGGCTCGGCCCCGGTGCAGGCGACGTTGCGCGCCGCCTCGAGCACGGCCAGCCGGCCGCCGGTGCGCGGCGAGAGGCGGCCGATCCGGCTCGTCCCGTCGAGCGACACCGCGAGCCCGCGGTAGCCGGGCCGTAGGCGCAGCACCGCGGCGTCGAGCCCGGGCCGGCGCACGGTTCTCGAGCCGACGAGGTGGTCGTAGCGCCGGTAGATCGGCGCGCGGCTGCGGACGTTCCAGGAGCCGAGCAGCTCGGCAAGCGCCCCGGGCAGCTCCGGTGCCGACGGCGCGGCGACGGCCACGGGCTCGGTGCGTGGGACGGGCTCGACGCGGTAGCGCGGGCACTCGTCCGTGAGCAGGCGCGCGGGGATCTCGCCCACGACCTCGTCCTCCCAGAGCGCCCGCAGGAGCCCGGTGCCGGTGACCTCGCCGATCACGGCCCGGTGCAGCTCCCAGCGGTCGCAGACGGCGAGGACGGCGTCGAGCATCTGGGGGCGGACGACTGCGACCATCCGCTCCTGGCTCTCCGAGATCATCACCTCCCAGGGCTCCATCCTCTCCTCCCGCAGCGGCACCCGGTCGAGGCACAGGTCGATCCCGCACTCGCGCGCCATCTCGGAGAGGGAGGAGGCGAGCCCGGCGGCGCCGCAGTCCTGGAGCGACTCGACGAGGCCCGACTCGACGAGCTCGAGCGAGACCTCGATCAGCTTCTTGCCCATGAACGGGTCGCCGACCTGGACAGTCGGGCGCTTGTCGGCGTCGTCCTCGCCGAGCTCCTGGCTCGCGAGCACGGACGCACCGCCGATCCCGTCGCGGCCGGTGGTGGCGCCGTAGACGAGGACGAGGTTGCCGGGCCCGGTCGCGCCCGCGCGCGTGACGCGGTCGGCGGGGACCAGCCCGACGCACATCGCGTTCACGAGCACGTTGTCGCGGTAGGACTCGTCGAAGAAGGCCTCGCCGCCGACCGTGGGCACTCCCACGGCGTTCCCGTAGGCGCCGATCCCGGCGACCGCCCGGTCGAAGCGCGGGTCGTCCGGCGCGAAGCGCAGCCCGTCGAGCAGCGCGATCGGCCGCGCGCCCATGGCGATGACGTCGCGGAGAATTCCTCCCACACCCGTTGCGGCGCCCTGGAACGGCTCGACCGCAGAGGGGTGGTTGTGGCTCTCGACCTTGAAGCAGACGGCCTCGCCGCCGCCGAGGTCGAGCACGCCCGCGTTCTCACCGGGGCCCTGCAAGACGCGTTTCCCCTCGGAGGGAAGCCGTTTCAGGAGGAGGGCCGAATGCTTGTAGCCGCAGTGCTCCGACCAGAGGAGCGAGAAGACCGCCAGCTCGAAGTGGTTTGGCTCGCGCTCGAGCAGCTCGACGATGCGCGCCAGCTCTCCGTCCGTGAGGCCGAGGGCTCGATGGAGTGGCTGTTCGGCGACCTGCGACAGGTGGTTCAGTGTAGACGGGAAGTTGGACGGCAGCGAACGCGTTGGAGAGCAGGGTGACCCGCCGCCACGTGATCATGTTGCTGGCACTGGCCGCGCTCTGGGGCTCCTCGTTCATGTTCATCGCGATCGCGCTGCGCGACCTCGCGCCCTCGACGCTGATCCTGCTCCGGATGGGCTCCGGCGCGCTCGCGCTCGCCCTCTACGTGCGCCTGGCCGGTCACTCCTTCGGCGCCCTCCGCGCGTACGCCGGTCCGCTCGCGCTGCTCGCGCTGATCAACACCGCGGTCCCGTTCTTCCTGATCGCCTGGGGCCAGCAGTACATCGACTCCGGGCTCGCCGCGATCTTCAACGCCTCGGCGCCGCTCTTCACGGCGCTCTTCGCGCTCTCGCTCGACCGGAGCCAGCGCGTCACCGGCGCGCGGCTCGCCGGGGTCGTGCTCGCGTTCGGCGGCGTCGTGCTGCTCGTCGGCTTCGAGCTGAGCGGCGGCGAGCGCGCGGTCGCCGGCGCGCTCGCGGTCGTCGGCGCCGCGGCTTGCTACGGGATCGGCGGCCTCTACGCGGGCAGGCGCTTCGCCGGTCTCTCGCCCTCGCTCGTCGCGCTCGGCTCGCTCGCGTGGGCGACGCTCTTCGTGCTCCCGCTCGGCGCGGCCCAGGCGAGCATGCCCGGCTGGGAGACCCTCCTCTCCGTGCTCTACCTCGGCGTCGCCGCGACGGGGGTCGCCTACCTCCTCTACTTCGGCCTGATCGCCGGTGCGGGCGCCTCGAAGGCGGTACTCGTGACGTACCTCGTGCCGGCACTCGCGCTCGTCTACGGCGCCGCGTTCCTCGACGAGACGGTCACGGCCGTGTCGCTCGCGGGCCTCGCGCTCGTGCTCGCCGGGGTCGCGCTCGGCACCGGTACCGTGCGGCGGTGAACCGCTACTGGCCGATGCTGCTGCTCCTCGCGGGCGTGTGGGGCGCCTCGTACCTCTTCATCAAGGTCGCGGTCGACGAGATCCCGCCGGCGCCGATGATGGCGGTACGCACGCTACTCGCCGCGGCCGTGCTGCTCGGCTACCTCGCCTGGCGGTTCGGGCGCAGCCGCGCGGTCGCAGAGCTGTGGGCGGCCCGGCGGCACCTCCTCGTCCTCGGCGTCTTCAACGCGGCGCTCCCGTTCTGGCTGATCGCCTGGGGCGAGCAGCACATCGACTCCGGCCTGGCCGCCGTCGTACAGGCCTCGGTGCCGATCTTCAATGCGCTCCTCGTGCTCCGCTTCCTCCCGCACGAGCGGCTCAGCCGGACGCGCGCGGCCGGCCTTGCCGTCGGGATCCTCGGCGTCGGCGTCGTCACCGGGATCCACCCGGAGGGCGGCTGGCTCGCGATCGCCGGCGCGCTCGCGGTCGTCGGCTCCTCGCTCGCGTACGCGAGCGCGGGCGTCCACGGGCAGAAGGCGGTCTCCGGCACGCCGGGGCCGGTGCTCGCGGCCGGGTCGATGCTCGTCGGCGGCCTGATCCTGACGCCGGTCGCCGTCTTCCAGATCCCGGACGCCGTCCCCTCGTGGGAAGCCACCGGCTCGGTGCTCGCGCTCGCGCTCGCGGGCACGGCGTTCGCACAGCTCGTGCTCTTCCGCATGCTCGCCCTGCACGGCTCGGCGCGGCTCTCGCTCGTCACGTACCTGATGCCCGGCTTCGCGCTCGCCTACGGCGCGCTGATCCTCGACGAGCGGCTCACCTTCTCGATGCTCGGCGGGCTCGTGCTGATCCTCGGCGGCGTCGCTCTGGCGTCCGGAGCCGTCCGGATGCAGCGCCGTGACGCGGTGACGGTCCGGCCGTGAGCGTCGCGATCAGGCCCGCGGGCGCCGGCGACGTCGACTTCCTCGTCGACCTCTACTCCGACGAGGACGTGCGTCCCTTCCTCGCCGCCGCCGGCTCCTACGACCGGGACGGCGTCACGGCGAAGGTCGCGCAGGATCCCGAGGCGGGCGGAGTGATGGTGGTCGAGTCGGGCGGCGAGCGCGCGGGCGCGATGGCGTGGGAGCTCCGCAACCGGCGCAGCGCGATCGTGCACGTCAGCGGCCTCGCCGTGCACCCCCGCTTCCGCGGCCGCCGCCTCGCGGACGAGGCCGCGCGGCTCCTCCAGCACCACCTGCTCCGCGAGCGCGGCTTCCACCGGATCGAGCTCGAGATCTACGGCTTCAACGAGCGCGCCCAGCGCCACGCGGAACGGTCCGGCTTCGTCCGCGAGGGCGTGAAGCGGAAGGCCTACCGTCGCGGCGACGGCTGGGTCGACGGGGTCCTCTACGCGGTCGTCGCCGAGGATCTCGACGAGCCGAGGTAGCCGGCGAGCAGCGCGCCCGCCTCGGGCAGCTCGGTGCGGAGGCTGTAGACATTCTCGTCCTCGTCCCGGATCGTGACGAAGCCGGCCTGGCGCAGGATCGCGAGGTGGTGGTGCGCCGTCGACTTGGCGACGCCGAGCTCCGTCGCGGCCTCGCTCAGCCTCAGCGGGCCTTCGGCGAGCCGCTGCAGCAGGCGCAGGCGACCCTCGTCGCCGAGCGCCTTGTAGACCCGCGCGACCTCGGCGGCCGAAGCGCCCCCCTGCTCCGCCGGCGCGATCGGCGAGCAGAAGATCTTCGTGCCCTTGTGCTCCCAGAGGATCACCCACGGGCGCATCCACCAGCTGGGAAAGAAGGCGATCGTCCGGATCCCGGGGCCCGGCGTGTACTGGTAGCCGCGCGTCGCCAACTCGACGAGCTGCTCGGGCGAGTGCCGCTTCGCGAGCGCCCCCTTCGCCTCGGCGTCGCGGTCGGCGGCGGCGCGCCACTCGGGCTCGTGGGGGAGGAAGACCTGCACGTACCAGCGCGGGAGCACGTCGAGGAGCCGCGCCTTGACCTCGTCGGCGCCCAGCTCCAGCAGCCCCTTCATCAGCGCGTGCTTCTCCGACCAGTCGGCGAGCGAGGCGAGGAACTCCTCCCGTGCGTCCGCGTCGCCGCGTGCGGCGCGCTCGAGCACGTCGGGCGCCGAGAGGTGCTCGGTCGCGCTCCCGTAGTGGCCGAACAGGTGCAGCTTCACCTCGACCGGGTCGGTCGCCTCGAGCCGCTCCAGGAACGCCGCGAAGGTGCGCGGCTTCGGCGTCTCGTAGACGATCCCGAGCAGGTGCGCGGCGACCTTGTGCGAGCCGAGCAGCATCGAGTCGACGGCCTCGAGCAGGTCCGCGGGGGCGGCTTGGCGCCGGGCGGCCAGGAACTCCGCCCCGAGGTCGAACGTGTCGTGGTCGGCGACGTCCGCGACGGCGCAGATGCTCATCAGCACCTCCGCCGCCTCGGCGACGTCGATCTCGACCTCGATCGCGCCGGGGCGCGAGAGATCGAGGACCGGGGCGCGGGTGGGGCGTTCGACAGACATGGAACGTACACAGCGTACTCGGCAGCGAGCGGCTTGACAAGGGTGGGAGTGTTCGATATCTTTCGAACAGATCAAGAACGTCGAACGCGAGGAGCCTTCCATGCAGCTCTCCCCCGATCTTCTCCAGCAGCTCACGCACGACCGGCAGCAGGACCGCCTGGGAGCCGCAGCAGCGCACCGGCTCGTCGGCACGTCCCCGGCCCGCATGCGAATCGCGCAGTCGCTCAGACGCGCGGCGGACCGGCTGGACGCGGCGGGCAATGCACTCCCCGGACGCGGCGAAACCGCGTCCGGGGTCAGTGCGTGCTGAGGAAGCGCTCGACGGCCGCCGTTGCGCGCGTGGAGCCCGCGACGAGGCCGATCCCGTGCAGCGAGCCGGGCAGGAGCTCGAGCCGCTTGTCTGCCGACGTCGCGGCCGCGTGCAGCTGCTTCGCGTCCTCCGAGAAGTCGTAGGCGCCGTTGTCGTCTCCGCGCGCGGCGAGATGGAGCACGGGCACGCGCAGTCGCGGCCCCGTCGCGACGCCGTCCATCCCGCGGTAGCGCGCCGGGGACGAGATGCTCACGACCCCGTCGACCGCGGGCTTCGCGTTCGCGCCGGCGACGAGCGAGGCGATGCCGCCCATCGAGGCCCCCACGAGGAAGACCTTCCGCTTGCCGAGCCTGCGCACCGCCTTCACGGCCGCGGTCAGGTCGGCCGCGTACCGGTTCGCGGCCCTGCCGGTGCGGACCTGCGAGAAGCCGTAGCCGCGAAAGTCGACGGGGAAGACGAAGTACCCCTTGCCCGCGAGCCGGCGTGCGTAGGGCAGCCAGTCGCAGAGGCTGCCCTCGGACTGGTGCGCGAGGATCACGGCCGTCGTGCCCTTGCCGAAGCGGTGGCCGACGAGCTTCGTCCCGTCCGCCGCGTAGAACCAGAGCTCGCCGCCGCGGACGCACTCGTGGGCGGCCTGGCCCGCCCCTGCGCCGGCGGTCGAGGCGAGCACTGCGGCGGCGACCGCGGCGAGCAATAGGACGCGTCCCATGCATGTGTGTATAGCAGAGCTAAACTGAGCGGACAAGCTAGACGATCACGGCGCCACCGGCGGCAACGCAGATCACGTCCTCGACGCGGACGCCGAAGCTCCCGTCGACGAGGATCGACGGCTCGTCGGTGAACGTCATCCCCGCCTCCAGCGGCGTGTCGTCCTCGACGGAGAGGAACGGGCGCTCGTGCACGTCGAGCCCGATCCCGTGGCCCATCCGGTGGCGGAACCCCTCGCCGAGCCCGGCCGCCTCGATCGGCGCACGGCAGGCGGCGTTCACCTCGCGCGCGAGCGCGCCGGGTCGGGCGGCGGCGCGGCCCGCCTCCTGCGCGCCCAGCATCGCCGTGCGCGCCTCCTCCCAGCCCGCCGGCGGCTCGCCGCACGGGATCGTGCGGCCGAAGTCGGAGCAGTAGCCCTCGACGACCGCGCCGAAGTCGAACAGCACCGGGTCGCCGTCGGCGAGCGGCTCGTGCGCGCTCGCGTCGCCCGAGTCCAGCCGTCGCTCGCCCCACGTGAAGACATGTGTGGGGAACGACGGGCAGCGCGAGCCGCGCGCCCGGAGCTGGTGCTCGACCTCCTCGACGAGCTCGCTCATCGCCACGCCGGGCTCGACGCGCGGCGCGACGGCTTCCATCGCGTCCCTGGCGAGCTCGCAGGCGCGGGCCATCAGCTCGAGCTCGGCCGCCGACTTCACCCGCCGGAGGCGGTTCACGAGCGACGAGCCCTCGACGAGCTCGACGCCGGGGAGGGCGCGCTGCAGCTCGAGCGCGGTCTCGGCCCAGGTGCGCGCACCCACCGCGAGCCGGCGCGGGGCGGCCAGGCTGCGCGCGGCCTCGGCGAAGAGCGCGTGCCCGTCCGCGTCCTCGTGGACGACGACGGCGCCCGGCGGCGGCGTCCCGTCGAGATGGAACTGGACGACCATCCGCGGGAGCACGAAGAGCGACTCCCGGCCGGGAGCGAGGAACGCGCCCGCGACCCACCCGTGCGCGTACGAGATGTTCCCGAAGGTCGGGAGGTCGCGCTCGAGCCCGGTCAGGTACTCGAGGTCGGACGAGGGCGGCACGAAGAGCGCGTCGATCCCGCGCTCCTCGAGCAAGGCGCCGAGCCGCTCGCGCCGCGCCGCGTACTCTTCGCTCTCAATCGCCATCGTCACCGCGGAGGATCGCACGCATGGAGCTCATCCACACCTGCTACAGGATCACCGACATCGACCGCTCGGTCGCCTTCTACAGCGCGCTCGGCTTCGAGGAGCGCGCGCGGATGCCGATCCGCGAGGAGGCGATCAACGTCTTCATGGGCCTGCCCGGCGACGGCGACCGGCTCGAGCTGACCTACAACTTCGGCGTCGACTCGTACGAGGTCGGCACCGGCTACGGCCACATCGCGATCACCGTCGACGACATGGACGGGACGCTGGCCGCGCTCGCCGAGCAGGGGATCGAGCCCGAGCGGCCCAAGTACCAGGTCCGCGAGGGCGGCTCGTTCATCGCCTTCGTCCGCGACCCCGACGGCTATCGCGTCGAGCTGATCGAGCGCTCCGCCTCCTAGACCGGATACGAGAGCATCAGTCGATGGAGGTCTTTCTCGAGACCGAGCGGCTGCAGCTGCGACGGTTCACCGACGACGACGTGGAGAACCTCGTCGAGCTCGACGGCGACCCGGAGGTGATGCGCTTCATCAACGGCGGCCGGCCGACGGCGCGCGACGAGATCGAAAGCGAGGTCCTGCCGGCGTTCCTCGGCTACTACGAGCGCCATGCGGGCTACGGCTTCTGGGCCGCGGTGGAGAAGTCGACCGGCCGGTTCGTGGGTTGGTTCCACTTTCGACCGGCACAGGGCGCTCCCCCCGGCGAGGTCGAGCTCGGCTACCGGCTGCGTCGGTCGGCTTGGGGAAAGGGATATGCGGCCGAGGGGTCACGGGCGCTGATCCACAAGGGCTTCGCCGAGCTCGGTGTCGAGCGTGTGGTCGCATCCACGATGGTCGTGAACGTCGCGTCGAGACGCGTGCTGGAGAAGGCGGGGCTGAAGTTCGTGCGCAGATTCCACCAGCCGTGGCCCGACCACATCGAGGGTGAGGAGGAGGGCGACGTGGAGTACGCGCTTCTGAGATCGGAGTGGGAGCGGCTCGTTGCGGGCACCGCGAGCCCGCGTAGCCTGTAAGGACCATGACTACGATCCGGACGCTCGACGTGGTCGGCCCGCCGGCCGCGCCGCTGCGCTCCGCCGAGTGGCTGAGCGCCGCCCGCCGCGCGCGGATGCTCTCCTGGCTCTCGCTCGCCTGGATGGGCACCGAGGGCCTAGTCGGGATCGCGACCGGGCTGATCGCCGGCTCGATCGCGCTCACCGGCTTCGGGATCAACGCCCTCGTCGAGGGCTTCGCGAGCGTCGTGATCGTCTGGCGCTTCACCGGCGCGCGGCTGCACTCGGAGCGGGCGGAGGCCCGTGCGCTCCGGATCGTCGCGGTCCAGTTCTTCGTCCTCGCGCCCTACGTCGCCTACGAGGCGGTCACGAAGCTCTCGCACGGAGACCGGCCCGACACGAGCTGGATCGGGATCGCCCTCGTCACGACGAGCGCGATCGGGATGCCGCTCCTCGGCCGGGCGAAGACTCGCCTCGCCGTGAAGCTCGGCTCCGGCGCGACGCACGGGGAAGGCACGCAGAACATCCTCTGCGGGTATCTCGCCCTCGCCGTGCTCGCAGGGCTGCTCGGGAACGCCCTGCTCGGCTGGTGGTGGCTCGACCCGGTCGCGGCACTCGCGATCGCCGGGCTCGCGCTGCACGAGGGCCGCCGCAGCTGGCGCGGCGAGACGTGCGGCTGCGCGACGTGTTAGCGGGGTGTCGGGAGGGGCCGCGTTGGAACGGCCCCTCCCATCCGTGGAGCGTCAGGCGTGCGCGACCGCGGGCGTCTCCGCCGCGACCTGCAGGGGCTCGACCGGCAGCGCCGAGAGCACGACCTTGAGCGCCTCCGTCCTCGCCGCGTCGGCGAAGACCTCGTACGCCTCCATCGTGTCCTCGAGCTGGAACCGGTGCGTCGCGAACGGCGTCGCGTCGAGCCGGCCACCCTCGATCAGCTTCAGCAGGAGCGGGGTCGTGAACGTGTCCACGAGCCCCGTCGTGATCAGCACGTTGCGGATCCAGAGCTTCTCCAGGTGCAGCGTGGCGGAGCAGCCGTGGACGCCGACGTTGGCGACGCGGCCGCCGGCGCGGATCAGCTCGGTGCAGAGCTCAAACGTCTCCGGGACGCCGACCGCTTCGATCGCGGTGTCGACGCCGCGGCCGCCCGTGAGCTCCATCACCCGGGCGATCGGGTCCTCGGAGCCGTTGTTGATCACGATGTCCGCGCCGAAGTCGAGCGCGCGGGCGAGCCGCGTGTCGGCGAGGTCGATCGCGATGATCTTCGCGGGCGTGCGCAGCCTGGCGGTCATGATCGCGGCGAGGCCGATCGGGCCTGCGCCGACGACGGCGATCGTGTCGCCCGGCTCCACCTGGCCGTTGAGGACGCCGACCTCGTACCCGGTCGGAAGGATGTCCGCCAGGAAGAGGACCTGCTCGTCCGTCAGCTCGTCCGGGATCTTGTAGACGGAGGTCTCTGCGAACGGGACGCGCGCGTACTCGGCCTGGAGCCCGTCGATCAGGTGGCCGAAGATCCAGCCGCCGCCGCCCGTGCACTGGCCGTAATGGCCCTCGCGGCAGTAGCTGCAGCGGCCACACGAGCTGATGCAGGAGACGAGCACGCGGTCGCCGACCGCGAGCGTCGTCACGGCGGCGCCGAGCTCGGTGATCGTGCCCACCGCCTCGTGGCCGAGGATCGTCCCCGGCTTCACTGCGGGCACGTCGCCCTTGAGGATGTGCAGGTCGGTCCCGCAGATCGTGGAGGAGTCGATCCGGACGATCACGTCCGTCGGCTCCTTGATGACCGGGTCGGGCACGGTCTCCCACGCCTTCTCGCCCGGGCCCTTGAATACGAGAGCCTTCATGTGCGCCTCCTTCGATTCGTTTGCGGCCAGTGTCGGGCCGGCGGGTGGCGGCGGCATCGGCGGCGGTACGGATCACGCTGCGGGCGACTACTGATCGGCCTCTCTAGGCTGCGCGGGTGCGGAAGCTCGAGCCCGGGTCGACGAGGTCCTGGCCGCCGCGTAGCGCGTTGCGGCCGCGAGGCGACTCGGGGATGATCGCGCCGTGGAGTCGATTCTCGAGGCGATCGGGAACACGCCGGTCGTGCGCCTGCGCCGATGCGCGCCGGCCAACGGCGCCGAGCTTTGGCTGAAGCTCGAGTATCGCAACCCGACCGGCTCGATGAAGGACCGGATGGCGCTCGCGATGATCGAGGGCGCCGAGCGGGACGGGTTGCTCGCGCCCGGCGAGACCGTCGTCGAGTACACGGGCGGGAGCACGGGGCCTGCGCTCGCGCTCGTCTGCCGCGCGAAGGGGTACCGGGCCCTGATCGTGATGGCCGACTGCTTCACCGAGGAGCGGTTCCAGCTGATGCGGGCGCTCGGGGCGGAGATCGACGTCGTCGCGTCCGTCGAGGGGCGACCCAAGGTCACCTCGCAGGACATTCGGAACATGGTCGCCCGCGCCGCGGAGCTCGCCGCGAAGCCGGGGCACTACGCCACCGACCAGTTCAACAACCCGTACATCATCCCGGACCACCGGGACCGCCTCGGGCGCGAGATCTGGGAGCAGACCGGCGGTCGCGTGACGGCGTTCTGCCACGGAATGGGGACGGCGAGCTCGGTCATGGGCGTCTCGGATGCGCTCAGGCCCCACGGCGTGTTCATCCAGGCGCACGAGCCGGCGAGCTCGGCGGCGATCGGTGGCGGTTCGCCGGGCCCGTTCCTGATTCAGGGATGGACCGGGTTCGTGATGCCGCACTGGTACCCCGAGAAGGTCGACCATGTCGAGGCGATCGACGACGACGAGGCGATCGAGATGACGACGCGGCTCGCGCGAGAGGAGGGAGTCTTCGCCGGGATCTCGACCGGCGCGAACGTCGTCGGGGCGCACAGGCTCGCGGAACGGCTCGGCAAGGCGGCGGTGATCGTCACCCTCGCCGTCGACACTGGGTTTAAGTACCTGAGCGTCAGCCCGTTCGGCGGCGACGCGGCCGCGGCCTGACTCGATCCCGAGCCCGGACTCCGTTACGTCGCCGGACGGACGGTGTCGCGTCCCGCACCCGCGGCACTACCTCGTCGCGATCGGCCGGCGCCGCTGAAGCGGGTCAGCGCTTTGCGGCGGCCTTCCGCGCGGCCTTCCGACGCGCGGGCGGGCGCTTGGCGCGCACCGATCCCCTGCCCTGCTTCGCCGCCTCGACGGAGGCCTTCAGCGCGGCGAGCAGGTCGGTCGGCTCCTCGTCCGCCTCGACCGGGGCGGCGGCGATCGTCTCGCCTTTCCGCTTCGCCTCGATGATCTCGCAGAGCGCGCGGCGGTAGGTGTCCTCGTACTTGCCGGGCTCGAAGGCGCCTTTGAACTGCTCGATCAGCGTTGTCGCCAGCTCCAGCTCGTCCTTCGGCACCTTCGCGGCCGCCGGCGCGATCTCGCCCGCGTCGCGGATCTCGTCGTGGAAGAACATCTTCTCCAGCGTGATCATGCCCTCGCGCACCCGCAGGCAGCCGAGGTGCTGCCTGTCGCGCATCACGTACTTGCCGAGCGCGGCGAGCTCCGTCCGCTCCATCGCCTCGCGCAGCAGCGCGTACACCTTCTCGCCGCCGTCCTGGGGGCCGAGGAAGTACGTGCGCTCGAAGTAGATCGGGTCGATCTGCTCGTAGGGGACGAAGTCGGAGATCTCGATCGTCTTCACGCCCTCGGTCCTCGCGGCGGCGAAGTCCTGGTCGGTGAGGACGACGAGCTCGTCCTTCTCCACCTCGAACGCCTTCACGATCTCGTCGTCCGGGACCGGCTCGCCCTCGGCCTTGCAGACCTTCTGGTAGCCATCCGGCGCCGTCGGGCTCGTGGACGAGGTGGAAGCGTAGGTCGCTCTCGTCGACCGCGGTGCACATCCGCACGGGCACGCTGACGAGGCCGAACGAGATCGTGCCGCTCCAGATCGCTCTCGGCATGTGGATGCAACGGTGGAACGATCGTTTCGGTTTCGGTCCGAAGCCGTGACCGTCCCGTCACAGCTGCGCGCGTAGCGTGAGGGACGTGAGCGGCGGGACGACACGTGCGGCGACGCCCTGGGGCCCGGCGACGCTCGTCGAGGAGCTGAAGCTGCCCCAGCAGGCCGGGGAGAAGCGCTTCGCCTCGCTCGTCCAACTGCTCGAGAACGGCAAGGGCGAGCGGCTCGTCCGCTTCGCGTACGCCACCGACGGCGTCGCGCGGCGCGGGCCGGTGACATTGCGGCTGCGCGACCTCGAGCGGCTGCGCGCGGGCCTCGCGAAGCACCCTGGGCTCGAGGAGGCGTTGCGCCTTTGAGCGCGGTGTGCCGGTCAGGCGGGCGCGAGCGTCCGCTCGCGGGCGGCGTCGACGAGCGCCGCGAGCAGGAGCGCGCCGTCGCCCGAGCCGAGCAGCGGGTCGACCGCGTGCTCGGGGTGCGGCATCAGGCCGAAGACGTTCC
>Ga0299913_10001043_pt1 | contig 19505 bp, 20 predicted proteins | sample RVTome_9_FD_201360 | JGI IMG/M metagenome (GOLD analysis project Ga0299913, IMG submission 201360) | Soil microbial communities from uranium-contaminated site in the Upper Colorado River Basin, Wyoming, United States - RVT155D38 (version 2) ... | reverse complement strand
ACGGCGTCCGAGGTCGGATCGCTGCCCACGCGGTTGACGCCGGGCTTCAGCCACGCGAGGCCGGACAGCGTCAGCCAGCCGTGGTCGCGGCGGAGCGCCTCGTACCGTCCGGCACGCCACTCCTCGACCTCGGCACGATGGTCCGCCGGATCGATCACCCGGCGGCCGGCAGGAAGATCAGCGTCGGCGCACTGCCGGGCCCGAGCCGCACGTAGGTCGCCGGCCCGGCGGTGACGGGGTTCGTCTGGGCCGCCCGGCCGGATGCCGTCGTGCCGTCCAGCGCCATGGCGATCGGTCCCTCCCCGAAGCGCGCCAGGCAGGCCGCCGCGTACCCCTCGGTCGACGGCTCCGCCAGGACGAGGTGGCTCCGGCCAAGGTCCAGGCGGCGGCAGCGCGCGCCCAGCACGGCATCCTCGCCGGCGTCGTGCCATCCACCGCCGAGGGCCGGTTCGAGGTCCGCGGCGGCGCGTTCGGCATCGACCGTGGCGAGCACCAGGCCGCGGGGCGCTTCGGTCCAGTCGTCCACCGCTCGCGGAAACAGCCCATGCCGGGCATCGTCGGCCGCCGGCACCTCCAGCATCTGGAGCGGCGCGCCACGGACGCCCCACCACAGGATGCGCGGCTCATCGCCGGGCTCGGCGTACAGCCACTGCGGAAAGAGCTGGGCGCCGCCCTCGCGAAGGATGCGGTTGAGCGGCCCCTGCTCCGGCACGGCGATGCGAACGTGGCTGATCTCGGCCATCGGTAGCGAAGTCTAGCGTGAACGGGGGTATTGACCTTGGAGCCGCTCCAGACCGCATGGTGGCTCCGACGGGCCCATGAGCGGTCCACAGCGGAGGCACAACGATGCAGACCACCAGCCGACCCACCAGCGGGCGCGAGGTCCTCGAGCAGTTCCTGGAGGCAACCGAGCGACGCGATTACGCGGCCATGGCGGCACTCGCCCACCCCGACATCGACATGTCGTGGCCGCAATCGGGCGAGCGCTTCATCGGCCGGGACAACGCCCTGGCGGCCATGCTGGCCACCGAGGAGAAGCCCGAGATCGCCGGTGAGCCGCGGGTCGTCGGGGATGGCTCGACCTGGGTGCTGACGATCCCGCTGCGCTACGGCGCCGACATCTATCACTACGCCGGCATCTTCGAGCTGGAAGACGGGCTGATTCGCCGCTCGACGGAGTTCTTCGGCGCGCCCTTTCCTGCCCAGCCGGCGCGCGCGCCGTTCGCCGCGCCGGCGGCCAGGTGACGCCCGGCTCCGGCGCCACGTCAGTGACGGGCGGCGTCCCCGATCGCGGCCGCTGCGGCGCAGCACGGAGCGCTGCCGCCGGCCATCGGCAGCTCGGTGAGGCTCAGGTGCGCCTCGAGCTGGGCAAGGCGTCGATCGAGCGCCTCGAGGCCCTCGATGCGTGCGCGGATCGCGTCACGACGCGCACGCATCACCTGCGGCAGCGCCTCGGTGGCCTCGAGGCAATGCCCGCTCTGGCACCACGCGGCGAGGCTCGCCGCCTCGGTCAGCGGCACGTCGAGGCGGCGCAGGTCCAGCAGCAGCCGAACTCGCTCCCGGTCGGCGTCGCCGTAGTCGCGGTACCCGTTCTCGCCGCGTGGCGGTTGTGGAAGCAGGCCACCGCGCTCGTAGAAGCGAAGCGTGTCGGCACTCACCCCGAGGTCGCGCGCAAGCTCACCGATTCGCACCAGCGGAGCGTCCCCCCGATCGAGGCGCAGGTCAAGCCCCGGCGGTCGGTGGCCGAAGGTCGCTGAAGCCGGCCGCGCGTTCGTAGGCGTCGGCCACGCGGAGGACCATCTCCTCGTCGAAGGCGCGCCCGATGACCTGGAGACCGACGGGCAGCCCGTCCGACAGGCCGCAGGGCACGCTGATGCCGGGAAGCCCGGCGATGTTCACCGGCAGCGTGCAGGCGTCGTTCAGGTACATCGCCAGCGGGTCGTCCACCTTGTCGCCGATGCGGAACGCGACGTTCGGCGAGGTCGGGGCGAGGATCGCGTCGACGGTGGCGAGCACCTCGTCGAACTCGGCCTTGATCAGCGTGCGCACCTGCTGCGCCTTCACGTAGTACGCGTCGTAGTAGCCGGCGCTCAGCGCGTAGGTGCCGAGCATGATCCGGCGCTTGACCTCCGGTCCGAAGCCGGCGCCGCGCGTGCGCGTGTAGTTCTCCCACAGCTCGTCGGCACCGGCCGAGAGCCCGAACCGCACCCCGTCGTAGCGGGCCAGGTTCGCCGAGGCCTCGGCGGGGGCGATGATGTAGTACGTCGCCAGGCCACGGTCGGTGGAGGGCAGGCTCACGTCGACGGTCTCGGCCCCCAGCTCACGTAGGGCGTCGACTGCGGCGCGCACGGCAGACTCGACGCCCGGCTCCATGCCCTCGACGAAATACTCGCGCGGCACGCCGAGGCGCAGGCCCCGCACGTCGCCGGTCAGCGCTGCCACATAGTCGGGAACGGGGGTGTCGACGCTGGTCGCGTCGCGCGGATCGTGGCCGGCGATCGCGCCGAGCACGACCGCCGCATCCCGCACCGAACGGGTGAACGGGCCGGCCTGGTCCAGGCTGGAGGCGAACGCGATCATGCCGAACCGGCTCACCCGTCCGTAGGTCGGCTTGATGCCGACGGTGCCGGTCAGCGAGGCCGGCTGGCGGATGCTGCCGCCCGTATCGGTGCCGAGCGCGAAGTACGCCTCGCCGGCGGCCACGGCGGCCGAGGACCCGCCGGAGCTGCCACCCGGCACCGTCTCCTCGTTCCACGGGTTGCGCACCGGGCCGTAGGCGCTGTTCTCGTTGCTCGAGCCCATCGCGAACTCGTCGCAGTTCGTCTTGCCCAGCAGCACGGCGCCGGCCCGCTCCAGGGCCTCCTGCGCCGCCGATGCATACGGAGATCGATACCCCTCGAGGATGAAGCTTCCTGCCGTCGTGGGCAGGCCGCCGGGCAGTGCGTCCCCCTCGGCATCGAGGGCGCGGGTCACGAAGATGTCCTTCAGGGCGTACGGCACGCCGAGCAACGGCCGCGCAGCGGGCCCCTCGGCGCCATCGGTGGCGAGCGCCGCGTCGGCGGCATCGGCGGCCGCCAGTGCCGCATCGGCGTCGATCGAGAGAAAGGTGTTCAGGCGCTCGGCATCGCGCTCGATGCGCGCGAGACACGCCTCGGTGAGCGCCCGCGAGCTCGTCTCGCCGCGTCGCAGCGCATCGGCGACCTCGGTGACCGTGCGATCCGCGAGAGGAAGCTCGCTCATCGGCCCTCCTCGAGGACGGTCGGCACGCGCAGGAAGGGGTCGTCGCGCACAGGCGCGTTGGCGAGGGCGGCTTCCCGGGCCATCGGTGGGGTGGCCACGTCGTCGCGCATCACGTTCTCGAGCTGGATCACGCTGGCGGTCGGACCGACGTGCGAGGTGTCGACGTCACGCAGCGTCTCGATCGCCTCCAGGATGTTCGAGAGCTGCGTCTGCATGCGGTCGATCTCGTCATCGGTCAGGTGCAGGCGCGCGAGATTCGCGACGTGCTCGACGTCGTCACGTGAGATGGAGGCCATGCGCCGATGGTAGCGCTCTGGCAGCATGGACGCCGATGAGCACCGAGCGTTTCCCGATCACCGGTGGTGCCCTCGAAGCGTACCGCCTTCCCGGTGGCCCGGGCGTTCCGCTCCTCGTCCTCGGCGGCGTGGAGACGGGGATGCGGCCGCTCGCCGGCACCGAGTCCGTCCTGGACCGCCGATGGCGCAGCCGGACTGAGGCGCGTGCGGTGGTGATCATCGGCCGGCCGCTGCCCGACGATCCGTCGGATGCGGAGCGGATGATGCACCCGCGCGTCATGGCCGACGCGATCGCGGGGGTGCTGCGCGTGCTGGGCATCGGTCCCGTGGCCATCGAGGCGGAGTCGGGGGGCGGGCGCATCAGCCTGTGGCTCACGGTCGACCATCCGGATCTCGTTTACCGGCTGGTGCTCGCCTCGGTGGCGTCGGAGACCCCGCCCGATTCGCCGATGGCCGATCGGATGCGCCGCTGGCTCGAGGTCGCCGAGGCCGGCGATTGGGGAACCTTCTTCACGAAGATGGCGAAGTCGATGCAGCCCGGTCCGGCCCGGGAGAGCGGCTCGTTCGCGGCGGCCGCACGGCTGCAGCCGAAGCCGGCGACGCCCGAACGGTTCATCGGTGAGCTGCGAGCGACCCTCGACCCGAGCTCGTTCGTTACCGATCGGCTCGGTGAGATCGGCGTCCCGACCATCGTGCTCGCCGGAGAGCAGGACCAGGTCGTCCCCCTCGAATCCTCCCTGCTCGTCACCGATCGGATTCCCGGCGCGCGCATCGTGACCGACCCGGAGTGCGGCCACACGGTCCGCAGCTCGTTCCGCGACTACGACGCCATCGTCGAGGCATTCCTGGCCGAGGGCGACTGAGTGGCCAACGCCGCGGACATCGCTGCGGACGGCGCGGAGCCGACCGGCCGCTGGTCGCAGCTGGCCCTGCTGGCCACCTGCGTGCTGCTGGCGCTGGTGCCGTGGTTCAGCGCCGCGGCCGTCGCGCCGCTGATCGTCGCCGACTGGGAGATCAGCCGACTGGAGGCCGCCCTGCTGACGGTCGCTGTCCAGGTCGGATTCGCCATCGGGGCGATCGCGGTGGCCGTGAGCGGCGCGGCCGACGTCATCCCGGCTCGCCGCCTGATCGCCGGCGGCGCGGCGCTGGCCGCGGTGGGCAACGCCGCCTTCGCCCTGCTCGCCGCCGACCTGCTCACCGCGCTGCCCCTCCGCGCGGCCTCGGGCATCGGGATCGCGGCGGTCTACCCGGTGGCGATGAAGGTGCTGGCCGGCTGGTTCCGCCGCGAGCGCGGCCTGGCGGTCGGGGTGCTCATCGGCGCGATCACCATCGGCTCGGCCCTGCCCCACGCGCTGCGCGCCGGGGGCGCCGTTGCCGCGCTCGACTGGCGGCCGATCGTGCTGGCCGCCAGCGCCGGCGGGCTCGTGGCGGCGTTCATCGCGTGGCGTGGCGTGCGAGAGGGCCCGCTCACGGTGCCCGCCGCGCGGCTCAGCCTGCGGATGGCTCGGACGGCGCTCGGCGAGCGATCGGTCCGGCTGGCGAACATCGGCTACCTGGGCCACATGTGGGAGCTCTACGCGATGTGGACCTGGGTGCCGGCCTTCCTGGCAGCGAGCCTCGCCCTCAGCGGCGACGTCGGGCCGGAGGGCGCCAGCGCGGTCGCCTTCCTGGTGGTCGCGGCGGGCGGCATCGGCTGCATCGGCGCCGGAGCACTCGCCGACCGGCTCGGACGCACCACGCTGACCATCGCCGCGATGGCGCTCTCCGGCAGCAGCGCCGTCGCCGCCGGCCTGCTGTTCGGCGCGCCGACGGTCGTCATCCTGGTGGTGGCGGTGGTCTGGGGCATCACCGTGGTCGCCGATTCGGCCCAGTTCTCGACGGCGGTCTCGGAGCTGTCACCCCCCGGCACCGCCGGGTCGGCCCTGTCGCTGCAGACGGCCGCCGGCTTTCTGCTGACCGGCGTGACGATCGTGGGCGTCGGGCTGCTCGAGCCGGGCGACGGGTCGTCGTGGGCGGTCGCGTTCGGAATCCTGGCGCTCGGCCCGCTGGTGGGCATCCTCGCCATGTGGCGCCTGCGGACGCTGCCCGAGGCACGCCGCATGGCCGGCGGGCGTCGCTGAGCGGCGAGCTCCTCAGGCCGTCTCGGGGGCCACCGATGCGGTCTCCGGCGCAGCCCGACGGCCGGCGAGCACCACGCCGACGTAGACGCCGGCCATCACGACCGCGGCACCCCCGAGGAAGAGCGGACTGACACGCTCGTCTCGCAGCCAGGCGCCGAGCGGGACCGCCACCAGCGGCAGCAGGATGTGCAGGTAGGACGCGGACGAGGCCGTCCAGCGCGTGAGCACGAACAGGCCCAGCGCATACACCACCACCGTCCCGACGAGCACGAGATACCCGATCGCCAGCCCGTTCGCCCCCGCGAACAGCACCGCCAGGACGAAGGCAGCGAGGGTGACCCGGTCCGGCGCACGGTCACTCACCGTCGGGACGTCTCAACTCGCGCCGCAGCATGAGGTGACAATCCGGACTCTTGCCCTCGCCCGCCACGACGAATCCCTGGCGCCGATAGAACGCCAGGCCGCGCTCGTTTCGCGGATGGACGTCAAGCACGTAGCCGTCGACGTGGCCGTCAAGCCGCCGGTGCAGCTCCTCGAGCAGGGCGTGGCCCGCCCCCGTGCCATAGTGCTTCGGGTCCGCGTAGATTCGGAACAGCTCCGGACCACGGGGTCCGATGCCGAACTGGGCGAACGCGACGACTTCGCCGGCGATCTCGGCGACGAGGAAGTGGCGGTCATCGGCCTCGGCGGCTCTCACGGCGCCTGCGGCGAGATCGGAGACGCCGTAGTGAGTGGCGAGGAAGTCCTCGATGAACGCCGGCTCGAAGATGTCTCGGTACGTTTCGATCCAGCTCGCACGCGCGATGGCCGCGATTCGTCTCGCGTCGTCCGCGGTCGCGTCGCGGACGATGAACCGCGTCACGCCTCCGTCACCTCGATATGGAGCGGCACGCCGCGCCGAACCGCGTCCGAGACCGGGCAGTGGTCGGCAGCCCAGACGGCAACCTCCTCCAGCTGGGCAAGGTTCGCCCCGGTGGCCGCCATCCTGAACGCGATGCGCATCGAGAGCGGCCCGCCGGGCGTCGATGGATCGAGGCCCAGGATGCCGCGGTCGTCGGACTCGCTGTCGACCTCGACCTCGCAGCGGAACGCGATCATGCCCAGCTGTGCGGCGCGCATGGTGGCCAGCGAGAGGGCGCACGCGGCGACCGATGCCCGCAGGAACCAGCCGGGACTGGGCGCGGAGCCGGACCCACCGACCGCGGAGGGCATGTCGGTCACCAGCTGCGCGTCGTTCGGGCCCTGGACCACGACCCGCAGACCGGACTCGAGCCGCGCGGTCGCGATCGAGTCCGTGTAGCGTGCCTCGTCCGGGTGCTCGGTCAGGTAGGCGCCGGCGCCTTCGAGCGCCGCGTGGATCGCATCGGTCATGTGCCCTCCGTCAACAGTCGCCGGAAGCCGTCCTCGTCCAGCACGGGGACGCCGAGCTTCTCGGCCTTCGCCAGCTTGCTGCCCGCCCTGTCTCCGGCGACCAGGTAGTCCGTCTTCGCGCTGACCGATGACGCCGCGTGGCCACCCGCGGCGCGGATCGCGTCCTCGGCCTCGGAACGGCTGAAGCCGGGCAGCGTGCCGGTCACCACCAGGGTCCTGCCGTTCAGCGGTCCACCGGCCGATTCGGCTTCCGCGCCCGGCTCGGGTGCCTCGGCGCTGACACCGGCCTCGAGCAGCCGATGAAGCGTCATGGCGGTGTGTTCGTCGTCGAAGAAGCGGCGGATGCCCTCGGCGACCACCTGGCCGATGCCGTACACCGCGGTGAGCTCATCGGCCGACGCCGCGCGGAGCCGATCGGCCGCCCGTCGCGTCCACGCGGCCTCTGTCTCGTCCTCGGAGCGCGGGAGTTCACGCGTCAGCCAGGTGGCCAGGTCGATCGCCGTCTGCTCGCCGACGTGCCGGATGCCGAGCGAGTTCAGGATGCGGCTCAGCGGCCGCCGCCGGGCCGCCTGGATGGCGGCATGCAGGTTCTCCGCGGACTTGCGCCCCAGCCGTTCGAGGCCCTCGAGTGTGTCCACGTCGAGCCGGAACACGTCCGCGGGCTCGCGAACGAGGTCACGCTCGACGAGCTGGATCATGATCTTCTCCCCGAGCCCGTCCACGTCCATGCCGCCGCGGCCGCTGAAGTGGAGCAGGCCGCCGATTCGTTGCGCCGGGCAGTACGGATTCGGGCAGCGGGTGACAACCTCCCCTTCCTCGCGGAGGGCCTGGGTGCCGCACACCGGGCAGTGGTCCGGCATCTCCCAGACCGACTCGGAGCCATCGCGGGCGTCCACCACGGCACTGACCACCTCCGGGATGACGTCGCCGGCCCGCTGGAGGACCACGGTGTCGCCGACGCGCAGATCCTTGCGGCGGATCTCGTCGATGTTGTGCAGCGTGGCGTTGCGGACGGTGGTGCCCCCGACGAACACCGGCGTGACGTGCGCGACGGGGGTCATCGCGCCGGTCCTGCCTACGTAGATCTCGATCTCCTCGAGCTTCGTCGTCACCTGCTCGGCCGGGAACTTGTAGGCGGTCGCCCAGCGCGGGGCCCGTGAGACGAACCCGAGCGTCGCCTGGTCCGCCAGCGAATCCACCTTGATCACGATCCCATCGGTCTCGTAGTCGAGCTCCCGGCGCGCCTCGGCCCACTCCTCGGTGTAGGCGACCACCGCCTCGATGCCCTCGACCACGCGCACGTTCGGGTTGACCGGGAAGCCCAGTCGCCGCAGCAGCTCGAGGGACTCGGAGTGGGTCGCCAACCCGTGCGCCCCGACGAGCTGGTAGGTCCACAGGGCGAGGCGCCGCGATGCGGTCACGGCGGGATCCTTCTGGCGCACGGTGCCGGCGGTCGTGTTGCGCGCGTTGGCGTAGAGCGGCTTGCCGTCCTTCTCGAGCTGCTCGTTGAGGGCCGCGAAGGCGCCGCGTGGCATGAACACCTCGCCGCGCACCTCGAGCGTCTCCCCCGGCGGGTCCTCGCGCAGCGTCATCGGGATGGCACGCACCGTGCGCAGGTTCGGCGTCACGTCCTCGCCGGTCGTCCCGTCACCACGGGTCGCCCCGCGGACGAAGCGCCTGCCCTCGTAGCGGAGGCTGATCGCGAGCCCATCGATCTTCAGCTCGCACACGTAACCAACTGGCCGATCCTCCGCTCCCAGCCCCAGGCCGCGACGCACCCGCGCGTCGAACTCGCGCAGCTCGTCGTGGGTGAAGGCGTTGCCCAGGCTGAGCATCTGCACGTCGTGGCGGACCGGGGGGAAGCCGCCCTCGACCGGCGCGCCGACCCGCTGCGTCGGGGAGTCGGGCGTGATGAGCTCCGGGTGCGCCGCCTCCAGCTCGACCAGCTCGCGGAGTCGCAGGTCGTACTCGCGGTCGCTGATCGTCGGCGCGTCCAGCACGTGGTAGCGGTGGTTCGCGTCTTCGAGCAGGGCGCGGAGCTCGGCCGCTCTCGCGGCGGGATCGATCGAGGTCATGGGTCCGTGATTCTACGGGCCCGCCCGGTTCAGTCGGCGTCCTCGTCGTCGTCGGGCGCGAACCAGGCGCGGAGATGTCCGGTGTGCTCGGCGTAATGGTCGGGACCGTCGTAGGCAATGACCTCCTCGACGGTGTCTCCGTTGCCGAGCCGCAGGGAGAGGAGTTCCCGATCGAGCCCGGCCACCCGCTCGCGGAACGCAGAGAACGACGCCTCCTCTCGCTCCAGGGCGGCAGAGGGTGACGTTCGTCGTGCGTCCTCCAGGATGCGGACGTTCATCGCGTCGGTCTCGGCGGTCGAGTACGCGAACTCGCCGCCGCGCCCCGCAGTCGCCAGCTCCAGCGCGTTCGTCGCGTGCTCGCACCAGGCGGCCACGTGGACGACGATGTCGCGCACGCTCCAGTCCTCCATGACGCCGGGCACGGTGACCAGGTCGGCGTCGACCGCCTCGAGCGCCTCCACGAACGCCTCGCGGGACGTCTCGAGACGCGAGAGCAGTGGCTCAGCCACGGGCGCCCTCCGAGAGCGCGCGGCGCAGCTCCTCGGCATGTTCGCGGTAGTGGTCGGCGCCATCCTCGGCGATGCCCCGCTCCAGCGTCGCTCCGTCCGGCAGCGGCGTCGCCAGCAGGCTCGGGTCCAGGCGCCGAAGCCGCTCCAGGAGCGCCTCGACCGATGCGGCCTCGCGCTTGCGCACGGTGGCCAGGTCGGTCTCGCGTGCCACCCGTGCGACGGTCTCGTTGACCTCGTCGGTCGGCGGCTTTCCCTCCCCGACCTCGTCGGCGCGGCCTTCCTCGACGGCGTGGATCACCTCGACGGCGTTGCCGGCCCAGTAGCCGAGGTGGGCGATGAGCTCGCGGCCGCTCCATTCGCCGACCAGCCCGGGCGTCGTCATGGACGCCGGCGACACCCGATCGAGGACCTCCAGGAGCTCCTGCCGGGCGGCTACCAGGTCGTCGATCAGTGGCTGTGTCGTCATCGGCCCTCCGTCACACGCGTTCGAGGCCGGCATAGGCGGCGATCAGGCGCTTCACGCCCTCGCCGACGAAGGCGACGGTGACCTCCTCGTCGCCCTTCACGATGCGGCTGCTGACCACGATCCCGTCGCCGAAGCGGCGATGTCGCACCCGGTCCCCGGCGCGCCAGCTGGGTGCCTCCTCGGCGCCGAGCGCGTCACCGGCCCCAGGCGCCGAGAAGGTCCCGCTCCCGAGGTCGACCGTCGCGGCGCCCTCGTACGTCGCCGATGCCACGCGCTCGCGGGCGGCATCCAGCTGCCGGCCGACCGGTCGCGGCGCGGACAGGTCGGGCAGCGTCACCGGTCGCAGCGGCTCCTGGACCCGGCGCGTCGGCGAACGGTAGCCGCTCGGCATCCAGCCGCCCTCGTCGTCGGTGCCGGCCCAGCGCTCACCACCGCGCCGGAAGGGCGCCGCGGAACGCTCGGCCGCCAGCAGGTCCTCCGGCAGCTCGGACAGGAACCGCGACGGATCGGCCTGGGCGCCAACGCCGTAGGTGGACCGATGATGCGCGTGCACCAGGTACAGCCGATCCTTGGCGCGGGTCATCCCGACGTACGCCAGGCGGCGCTCCTCCTCGAGCTCACGCTCGTCCTCGAGGGCGCGGCGGTGGGGCAACAGCCCCTCCTCCAGCCCGACGATGAAGACGACCGGGAACTCGAGCCCCTTGGCGGCGTGGAGGGTGATGAGCGTGACGCGGTCCGGCGCCTCCTCCAGCTCGTCCTGGTCGCTGACCAGGGCCACCTCCTCCAGGAAGCGCGCGAGGCCCTCCGGAGGCGCGATCTCGTCGAACTCGGCGGCGTGGCCCCGCAGCTCCAGGACGTTCGCCCAGCGCTCCTCACCCTCGTCGCTGCCGTCATTGATCGCCGCCTGCAGCCCCGATCGCTCGAGCGCCGCGTCGAAGATCGCCGATGGCGGCTCATTCGGCACCATCGCCATCAGGCCGCGCATGAGATCGGCGAAGACGCCGAGCTGCGCCCTGGCCCGCGGCGCGAGGTTCGGGTTCTCGCCCGACTGCTCGACCGCCTGCCACAGGCTCACGCCACGTGATTCGGCCCACGCCCCGAGCTCCTCGACGGTCTTCGCGCCGATCCCACGGGCGGGCACGTTGATGATCCGGCCAAGGGCGACGCGGTCCGCCGGGTTGCGGGCCAGGCGGACGTAGGCGAGGGCATCCTTGACCTCGCGCCGCTCGTAGAACCGGGTGCCGCCCACCAGCTGGTACGGGATGCCGAAGCGCATCAGCGACTCTTCGAGCACCCGGGACTGGGCGTTGATGCGGTAGGCGATCGCGATGTCGCCGTACTTCAGCGAGCCGTCCTCGTCATCGGCCCGGCTGGTGAGGAGGGCCGCCATGCCGCCACGGTGGCCGGCACCGACGAGCTTCTCGACCTGCCGCGCGACGAACTCGGCCTCCTCGTACTCGTTGTACGCGTCGAAGAGCGTGATCTGCGTGCCCGTGCCGCGATCCGTCCACAGCCGCTTGTCCTTGCGACCCGCGTTGCGGCTCACGACCGCGTGCGCGGCGTCCAGGATCGTCTGCGTGGAGCGGTAGTTCTGCTCGAGCTTCACGACCTTCGCGTCGGGGTTGTCCTGCTCGAAGTCCAGGATGTTGCGCAGGTCGGCGCCGCGCCACGAGTAGATCGACTGATCGTCGTCGCCGACCACCGCCAGGTTGTGGTGCTTGGCCGACAGATGGCGGCAGATGAGGTACTGCGCGCGATTCGTGTCCTGGTACTCGTCGACCATGATCTGCTGCCAGCGGCCCTGGTAGCGGGCCAGGACGTCGGGGTGCTGCTCGAACAGGAAGACGGTCCGCATGAGGAGATCGTCGAAGTCGACGGCGTCGTCCTCGGCCAGCTGGCGCTGGTACGCCTCGTACACGCGAGCGGCCGTCTCGTCGTAGTAGTTCGCCGCCTGGCGCCTGGCGGTGGCGACATCGGCCAGCTCGTCCTTGCGCTGACCGATCCAGGCCAGCATGCCATTCGGCGCGAACCGCTTCTCGTCGAGATCCAGGCGCCGCAGCACGCTCTTGACGAGCGCCACCTGGTCCGCCCGGTCATAGATGGTGAAGCTGCGCGTGAGGCCGATGGCGCCGCCGTCGCGGCGCAGGATCCGGGCACAGATGGCGTGGAAGGTGCCGATGGCGGCCTCGCGAGCCGCCTCCTCGCCGATGAGCCCCGCGATGCGCTCCCGCATCTCGCCGGCCGCCTTGTTGGTGAACGTGACGGCCAGGATCTGCCACGCGTGGTAGCTGGTGGCCACCAGATAGGCCACGCGGTGCGCGAGCACCCGGGTCTTGCCGCTTCCCGCGCCGGCCAGGATGAGCAGCGGCCCGGTCAGGTGCGAGACCGCCTCGCGCTGCGGCTCGTTGAGCCGCGCCAGGATCTCCTGCGGCGAGAGGCGGGCGCGCGGGGTCGGCGTGGTGGGGGCATCGAGGGACATCCCCCCGATTCTAGACCGATCCGGGCGGGCCACCCGGGAGCCGATCAGTCGGGACGAACGCGGACGCGAACGGGGTCACGCGCGGGGCGCGAGCGCTCGAGCAGCAGGCCCGCCGCGAGCACGATGAGGGCGATGAGCACTTCCATGCCACTCCCCATGCAGCCGCCGTGCCAGCGCGGATCAGCCCCGCACGAATCCCGGCTGGAGCTGCACGGTCGAGTTCGGCATCTCCTCGAGGGACGGCCACTCCGAGGCGATCGCGACGGCCTCGTCGAGGTCGGCAGCCTCGAGGATCACGAATCCGCCGAGGATCTCCTTCGACTCGACGTACGGTCCGTCGGTGACGACCACGCCCTCGCCCTGGCGGCCGCGGCGCAGCGTCTTGACGGTGCGTGGCTCGTCGAGCTCCTCGCCGCCCACGATGTGCTCACGGTGGCGGCCGAACCACTCGATGTGCCGCTGCACGTCCGCCTGCCGCTGCTCCTCCGTCCATTCCTCCCAGGTGGCGAGGTCCTCGGGGCTGAGCCAGTTGAACAGGACGTAGCGCATCAGGTCACCTCGTTCGTCGGGCGCACCTCCGGCGCCGCTCGATCCAGCGACGATCGATGCAGCGCCCGGATCGACAATTCAGGGCGTGGCCAGCAGCCGCCTCAGCCTCGCCTCGACCGCGCCATCCAGCGCGACGGTCCCGCCGAGCATGGTCAACTGCCGCGGCGACAGGCGCAGCGCCTGCTGCCCGGTGTGGAGCGGCACGAAGCTCTTTGCCGACAGCAGCATCGGGACGCCATCGCGCCCGGCCACCGCCCCACCGGCCAGCGCATCCGGGAAGTTGGCTCCGCTCGCGACGTACGCGCGGACCGACTTCGTCCAGAAGGTCCGGATGATCGCCTCCGCCGTCGCATACCGGTCCGCACCGGCCAGCCGCGTCACCGGACCGCTCGTGTAGGCGGCCAGCGCGGACGCCACGGCACCGTTGATCACCGCCGTCCCACCCAGCACGTAGATGCGCTGGGGGTTGAGGCGGTCGAGCTCGGCCGCGGTCGGCGCCGGGATGTTCGTCGATCGGACGAGCAGCAGCGGGGAATCGCGCAGGGCGGCGGCCGGCGCGCCGGAGAGCGCATCGGCGAAGTTGGTGCCCACGGCCACGAAGGCGGCCTGGACACCCGGCGCGTACCAGGTCGTGCTGATCTGCGCAGCCGTCGCGTAGCGGTCTGCGCCCGCCACGCGTTTGGCCTGGCCGGTGGAGGCATACGGGACCAGGGCGGCGCGCACGCCCTCGCTGATCACGCTCGTGCCCCCGAGCACCCAGATGCGCTGGGGCTTGAGCCGGTTGAGCTCCGCCGTCGTCTGCGCCGGAATCTGCGTCGGCAAGGTCAGCAGCACCGGCATGGCCAGCCGGCCCGCGGTCGCGCTGCCGGCCAGCGCATCGGGGAAGTCGGCGCCGGTGGCGATCATGACGTCGGTCGCCCCCGACGGATACGCCGATGCGCTGAGCGCCGCCGCCGTGGCGTACCGGTTCGCACCGGAGATGCGGTTCACCGACGGTGTCGCCGGGCTGATGCGGATGACCTCGTCATTGCCGTCGGACGTGCTGACATACAGCTGCCCGCCTGGCCCGAGGACGGACGCGCGCAGCCGGCCCCAGGCGGCGTTGAAGTGCGTCGCCGGCCCGCCGAGCGAGGTGCCCGCCGCGTTGATCGAGAAGCGCCGAACGTCCTGCTCCTTGAGCGTGCTCACGAACAGGTGCCCGTTGTAGTCGGCCCATTGCGACCCGCCGACGAACGTGCCGCCGGAGGTCGCGATCGTCGAGCCGCCGGATGCCCACAACGAGCCGATGGTCGTCGCCGAGGAGCCGCACGCCGCGGTACTGGCACCCGTATGGCACGGCCAGCCGTAGTTGCCGCCGGCCACGATGCGGTTGACCTCATCGTTCACGTTCGGGCCGTGCTCGACGGCGTATACCTGGTCGGTGCCCGGGCGGATGGCGATGCCCTGCACATTCCGGTGACCCATCGAGTACACGATGTTCCTGATGCCTCCGATGACCGGGTTGTCGGTCGGCGTGCCGCCCTCCCGGTTCATCCGCAGGATCTTCCCGTTGAGGCTGCTCCGATCCTGCGCGAGGTCTCCGTTACCGGCGTCGCCCATGCTCACCCAGAGGCGCCCGAATCGGTCCATCTCGACCGCGCAGCCGTTGTGGATATTGGCGGCCAGCATCCCGCCGACCAGGACCTTCATGCTGCCCCAGGCGCCGTCGGCCGCGACCGTGTACCGGAGCACGCGGTTGCGGAACGCGCCCGAAACCGTCTGCGAGGCGCACACGTACACGTAGCGATTTGAGGCGAAGTCGACGTCGACGGCGAGTCCCATCAGGCCGGACTCCCCCACCGCGGTGACGGGAATATTCACCGTGCGGACGAGCGCAGCTCCGGGCGAGCCGCTGGCATAGACGCGGACGCGTCCCGGTCGCTCGGTGACGAGCATCTGGCCATCGGGCAGGAATCCGATGTCCCATGGGTAGACGAGGCCGCTCTTCACCACGCTGGTGCTCAGGGTCGGCGCGGCAGCGAGCGCCGCCTGGGGCAGGAGGCCGGCCAGCAGGCCGAGCGTCAAAGTGATGACGAGGCTACGACGTCGGAGGTGGCCGGGCATGAGCATCCTTCCTGCGTGTTGGTCGCGACGCCGGGAGTGTATGTCGCGCCGAAGCTCGCCGCATGACCAGATCGTTCACATCCACTGGTCGAATCGTCCGAACGGTGGCCACCCATTCGGTGAAGGCGGAGTGCTGAAACAGACCGAGGCCCCGGCAGTTGCCGGGGCCTCGCACGCAGCAGCCGGACGAGACGCCCGCAAACGATTCACGATCCCGTTCGGCGGTGTATTCCGCCTTGCGCGATCGTGATGCTGCGCCCACTGCATTCGTCCCGAGTGACCGTCAGCTCCGCTCGCTCTCCTCCGTTGTAGAAGGTCACGGCATACATGCCCTCGAGGCCTGAGCACTGCCCGCGGTCGAAGGAGGAGTAGGTGAGGATCGTCCCGTCGAATGTGTACGTTCCTCCATCAGTGCCGCCGCCGTCCACCAGGAACCTGCCGTCGTCGAAGTACTCGATGACGTGCCCGAAGCTGTCTCTCCAGGCGCCCACGATCGTCGACGGATCGGCGTCATACGGCTCGAGGCTGGCCTCGGTCGTCGGCGACGGACTGTTCACGGTGGGCGTTGCGCTCGGCGGGGGGGCAGGTGTCGCCGTTGGCGTTGGAGTGGGGGCCGCCGTCGGTGATCGAGACGGGGCGGGCTGGGCCGTGGGTGTCTCAGCCTCTTGGACCGCAGTGCAGGAGGCCAACGTGAGGAGCAGTGGGGCCCAGATCCCAGCTCGACGCACGGCGACCTCCGATTGCGGAATTGCGCGAGAGGTCCATCATCGCGCGGCGAGTCAATCGCCGACGAGGACACCCACCTGCCTGCGCGAACTGCCGTCGGGCGCGCATCGAAGAGAGACACCCTGGCAGCACGAGAGGCGGGCTCCCACGGATGGGCTACCCGCCTCTCGTGCTCAGTCCGGCCGGTGAGGGTCACCGGCGGAGGTTGTGTGGACCCTCTCTAGAAGTCCATCCCGCCGCCGGGCGGCATGCCCGGCATCGCCCTCTCCTTCTCCGGGAGGTCGGTGATGACCGTCTCGGTGGTGAGGAGCAGGCCGGCGACGGAGGCGGCGTTCTCGAGCGCCGATCGGGTCACCTTGGCCGGGTCGATGACGCCGGTCGCGAACAGGTCGACGTACTCGCCCTTCTGGGCGTCGTAGCCGTGTCCCGGCTCCATCTTGCGGACGGCCTCGACGACGACCGAGCCCTCCTTGCCGGCGTTGATCGCGATCTGGCGGAGGGGCTCCTCCAGCGCGCGGCGCAGGATGTTGACACCGACCGCCTCGTCGCCGAGCACCTCGACCTTGTCGAGTGCCGGGATCGAGTGGATGAGGACCGAGCCGCCACCGGCGACCATGCCCTCCTCGACGCCCGCACGAGCCGCCGAGAGGGCGTCCTCGATGCGGTGCTTCTTCTCCTTCAGCTCGACCTCGGTGGCCGCGCCGACCTTGAGCACCGCGACGCCGCCGGACAGCTTGGCGAGGCGCTCCTGGAGCTTCTCGCGGTCGAAGTCGCTGGTGGTGTCCTCGACCTGCAGCTTGATCTGGCTGATGCGAGCCTTGATCGCGTCCTCGGAACCCTTGCCCTCGACGATCGTGGTCGAGTCCTTGTTGGCCGTGACGCGTCGCGCCTGGCCGAGGTCCTCGAGCTGCACGCTGTCGAGCTTGCGGCCGACCTCCTCGCTGATGACGCGGGCGCCGGTGAGGACCGCGATGTCCTCGAGCATCGCCTTGCGGCGATCGCCGAAGCCGGGGGCCTTGACCGCCAGGACGTTCAGCGTGCCCTTGAGCTTGTTGACGACCAGGGTCGCCAGGGCCTCGCCATCGACATCCTCGGCGATGATCAGGAGCGGCTTGCCGGTCTGGACCGTCTTCTCGAGGGTCGGCAGGATGTCGGCGACCGCGCTGATCTTCTTGTCGGTCACCAGGACGTACGGCTGGTCGAGGGTCGCCTCGAGCTTGCCGCCGTCGGTGGAGGTCACCATGTACGGGCTGATGTAGCCGCGGTCGAGCGCCATGCCCTCGACGTACTCGGTCTCCATCTTGAGCCCCTGGCTCTCCTCGACGGTCACCACGCCGTCCTTCCCGACCTTGTCCATGACCTGGGCGATCATCTCGCCGATCTCGGTGTCACGGGCGCTGATGGCCGCGATGTGGGCGATGTCGTCGGTCGTCTCGACCGGCTTGCTGAGGCGCTTGATCTCGTCGACGATCGCCTCGACGCCCTTGGTGATGCCGCGCTTGAGCGCCATCGGGTTCGAGCCAGCGGTGACGTTCTTCAGCCCCTCGGTGATGATGGCCTGCGCGAGCACGATGCTCGTGGTGGTGCCGTCGCCGGCGACGTCATTCGTCTTGGTCGCGACCTCCTCGAGCAACTGGGCACCCATGTTCTCGTACGGGTCCTCGAGCTCGATGTCGCGGGCAATGGTCACACCGTCGTTGGTGATGGTCGGTGCGCCAAACTTCTTGTCGAGGAGGGCGTATCGGCCGCGGGGGCCGAGCGTGACCTTGACGGCATCGGCCATCTTGTCGACGCCGCGCTTCAGTGAGCGACGCGCCTCTTCCTCGAACTGCAGCTGCTTCGCCACGGTTCTGTCTTTCCTCCTTGGTGTCGTCGCGCGGTGCGCGACGCATCGGTCTGGTCTGGACGATCGCTACTCGATGACGGCCAGGATGTCCTTCTGGGAGAGGATCAGGAGATCCTCGTCGTCGAGCTTGAACTCGGTCCCGGCGTACTTCTGGAACAGGACCTTCTGGCCCTCGCTGACCTCCATGGGCTCTCGAGAGCCGTCATCGAGGGTGCGCCCGGGCCCGACTGACAGGACGGTGCCCTCCTGCGGGCGCTCCTTGGCGGTGTCCGGGAGGACGATGCCGCTCTTGGTCGTCTCCTCGCGCGGCGTGGGCTTGACGACAAGGCGGTCCCCCAGGGGCTTCAGCCCGGTGGCCGTGCCGCTGACCGTGGTGGTCATGAGTGCGTGATGCCTCCTTGATGCGCAACCGATGCGAAACTGGTACGAGTGAGCTCGCCTCCCGGCGGGAGCGCCGTCTCGGCCGCCTCCACCAGCGATGTGGACCGGGACCGGTGACTGGCACTCGACCATCGAGAGTGCTAAGCGCAAGGTAGCACTCTCGCTTCGCGAGTGTCAACCGACTGTGCGCACACGCGAAAACGACGCCCCGACCACGCTGGTCAGGGCGCCGCGGAAGGCTGGAGTCGCCGTCGAGTCAGGCGATGTCGACGAGGCGCCAGCCGCTCGGCTCGGTGGTGTCGCCACCGTCCGTCTCGCCGTCGTCGGTGCCGGGATCGACCTCACCGTTGGTGTCGCCGTCGCCATCAACGCCCGGATCGGCGTCGCCGTTCCCGCCACCCAGGACGAGGAAGTAGACGAGTGCCGCGATCACGATGATGGCGATGATGATGCCGAGGATGAACCCGGCGCCGCTGCTGCCCGCCGGCTCCCCAACCGGCTCGCTGCCGCCGCTGTTGACGTTGACCTGGCCCATGAATGGGACCCTCCCTGTTCGATCTGCACGTTGGTGGCGGGGTGCCACGCCTTCGACGGATGCAACCGGCGTGCCAGTCCGAGTCGGTCGGCGTCCAAGCGATCGTCAGGCGCGGCCGAGCAGCCGCTCGTACGCCGCGCGAATAGGCCCCGCGAGGTCCTCTGCGGGCACGTCGCGCAGGGCTGCGAGCTCGGCGACCACGCGCAGCGCCGTCACCGGCTCGTTGCGACGCTCTCGATCCGGTCCGAGATACGGGGCGTCGGTCTCGACCAGGAACGAGCCGGGGTGCAGGATCGGCGCGGCTGCTCGGGGACCGACCGCCGAGCGGAACGCAACGGGCAGCGCGAAACTCACCAGGAAGCCAGCCGCGACCAGCCTGCTCGCCATCGTCGCGTCGCCGGAGAACGCGTGCAGGACGCCCTGCACCGGCCGCCCGGGCAGTCCCGGCCAGGCCAGCAGGGCCTCGGCGACGTCGTCGTGGGCGTCGCGGTCGTGGACGAGCACCGGCAGCTCGGCCTCGGCCGCCATGGTGAGCTGGCGCGCCAGCGCTCCGCGCTGGAGCTCCGGTGGCGACAGGTTGCGGAAGTAGTCCAGGCCGATCTCGCCGACCGCCGATGCGCGCGAATCGCGCGCGAGCGCCGCGAGCTGCTGCCAGCCGCGCTCGTCGAGCTCGGCGGCGTGATGCGGATGGACGCCGACCGCCGCCTCGATCAGCGGTGCGTGGCGCTCGGCGAGGTCGAGCGCGGCCTCCGACGAGACAAGGTCCCAGCCGGGCACCAGGATCCGTTCGATGCCGGCGACACGGGCGC
>Ga0299913_10001042_pt1 | contig 19531 bp, 17 predicted proteins | sample RVTome_9_FD_201360 | JGI IMG/M metagenome (GOLD analysis project Ga0299913, IMG submission 201360) | Soil microbial communities from uranium-contaminated site in the Upper Colorado River Basin, Wyoming, United States - RVT155D38 (version 2) ... | reverse complement strand
CGTACAGCTGGCTGCCCACGCTCGGCGACATGGACCTGCACCTGATCGCCGAGGGGCGCCACGAGCGGCTGTGGACCGTACTCGGCGCGCACCCCCGCTCGTACGACACCGCGAACGGGCCGGTCGCCGGCACCTCCTTCGCGGTGTGGGCGCCCAACGCGCGCGGGGTGCGGGTGACCGGCGACTTCGACGGCTGGACCGGCGAGTCGAGCCCGATGCGCTCGCTCGGCGGCTCCGGGGTCTGGGAGGTGTTCCTGCCGGACATCGGCCCGGGCACCCGCTACAAGTTCCGCATCCTCGGCCGCGACGGCGGGTGGCGCGAGAAGGCCGATCCGATGGCGTTCGCCACCGAGCTGCCGCCGGCCACCGCGTCGGTGGTCACCGTGTCCGGCCACGAGTGGCGGGACGCGGAATGGCTGAGCCGCCGCGACGAGCTCAACCCGGCCAAGGAGCCGATGTCCGTCTACGAGGTGCACCTCGGCTCGTGGCAGGCCGGCGAGAACGGCGAGCGGCTCGGCTACCGGGAGCTGGCGCACCGGCTGGTCGACTACCTGGCCACGACCGGCTTCACCCACGTCGAGCTGCTGCCGGTGGCCGAGCACCCCTTCGGTGGCTCGTGGGGCTACCAGGTGACCTCGTACTTCGCGCCGACCGCGCGCTTCGGCGGCCCTGACGACTTCCGCTACTTCGTGCAGACCCTGCATGCCGCCGGCATCGGCGTGATCGTCGACTGGGTGCCGGCGCACTTCCCGCGCGACGCCTGGGCGCTGGCCAACTTCGACGGCAGCCCGCTCTACGAGCACGCCGACCCGAGGCGCGGCGCGCACCCCGACTGGGGCACGCTCGTCTTCGACTTCGGCCGGCCCGAGGTGCGCAACTTCCTGGTGGCGAACGCCCTGTACTGGCTGGAGGAGTTCCACGTCGACGGGCTGCGGGTGGATGCCGTGGCGTCGATGCTGTACCTGGACTACTCGCGCCGCGAGGGCCAGTGGGCGCCCAACGCCTACGGCGGGCGGGAGAACCTGGACGCCGTCGCGTTCCTGCAGGAGCTCAACGCGACCGTCTACAAGCACCATCCCGGCGTGTCCATGATCGCGGAGGAGTCCACGTCCTGGCCGGGCGTCACCCGCGCCACCCACCTCGGCGGCCTCGGCTTCGGCTTCAAGTGGAACATGGGCTGGATGCACGACACGCTGGCCTACGCCGGCCGGGACCCGGTGCACCGCACCTACCACCACAACGCGATGACCTTCTCGCTGATGTACGCGTGGAGCGAGAACTTCGTGCTGCCGCTCTCGCACGACGAGGTGGTGCACGGCAAGGGGTCGCTGTGGACCAGGATGCCCGGCGACGACTGGAACAAGGCGGCCGGGCTGCGTGCGCTGCTGGCCTACACCTGGGCGCACCCCGGCAAGCAGCTGCTGTTCATGGGCGGTGAGTTCGGCCAGGTGCGCGAGTGGTCCGAGGCCGGCGTGCTCGACTGGGGCCTGTGTGCCGACCCCCTGCACGGTAATCTCCATCGGGGGGTGCAGACCCTGGTGGGCGACCTCAACCGGACCTACCGCGCCAACCGCGCGCTGTACAGCCAGGACACCTCGCCGCACGGCTTCCACTGGATCGACGCCAACGACGCGGCCAACAACGTGCTCTCCTTCGTGCGCTACGGCGACGACGGCTCGATGCTGGTGTGCGCGGCGAACTTCGCCGGGGTGCCGCACGAGGGCTACCGGCTGGGCCTGCCGCAGGTGGGACGCTGGCGCGAGCTGCTCAACACCGACGGGGCGAACTACGGCGGCTCCGGCGTTGGCAACCTCGGCAGCGTGGTGGCCGAGGCCCGCGAGTGGCACGGGCAGCCGGCATCCGCGATGCTGCGGCTGCCGCCGGCCGGCGTGCTGTGGCTCGTGCCCGCCTGATCCGGCCGGTGCGGGCACAATGGCTCGTGTGACCGCACCACGTCGCCTGATCGCTTTCATGATCGCCATGGTGCTCGCCGGGAGCCTGCCGGGGTGCACGCTGACGATCGGCGGCACCCCGGTCCCGGAGGGCGGCATCCCGCTCGGCGACGTGGACACCGACGTCATCAAGGGCAGCGACGACGGGCGCATCGACAAGCTGGCCGCCGCCACGGTGACCGACGTGCAGGCCTACTGGCGGGAGACGTTCGAGCCGACGTTCGACCGGCCGTGGCAGGACATCAGGGGGTTCTACTCGGTGGACACCGGGGCCCCCGGACCGCCGCCGCCGTGCACCGAGGACGCCTCGGACGTCGAGGGCAACGCGTTCTACTGCCCGTCGGCCGACGCGATCGCCTACGACCGGACGGCGCTGTTCCCGGTGCTCGCCGAAAAGTACGGCGAGGCCGGCGTGGTGCTCGTGCTGGCCCATGAGATCGGGCACGCCGTGCACAACCGGCTCGGCATCGACGCCCGCGCGCAGCGCGCCGATCCGCAGCTGTACCCCACGATCGTGGTCGAGGCGATGGCCGACTGCTACGCCGGCTCGGTGCTGCGCTGGGTGCGCGACGGCAAGGCCGAGCACCTGCGGATCGACTCCGAGCAGCTCGACCTGGCGCTCGGCTCGCTGGTCAGCTTCCGCGACCCGGTCGGCACCTCCGCCGGCGACCGCGGTGCGCACGGCAACGCGTTCGACCGGGTGTCCTCGTTCCAGGACGGCTACCAGCAGGGCCCCAAGCTGTGCTCGGAGATCACCACAAGGAACCGGCCGTTCACCCTCCGCCAGTTCACCAGCCTGGACGACCAGCTGCGCGGCGGGAACCTGGACCTGCCCGACCTGATGCGGCTCATCCTGCCGGACCTGGACCAGTCGTTCTCGCGGCTGGTGACCGACGCCGGCGGCACCTGGCGCACCCCGGCCACCGACGACGACGCCCGCTGCTCGGGAGACCAGGGCCCGGTGGCGTTCTGCCCCGACGGCGGCGCGGTGGCGATCGACCCAGGCAGCCGCGACCTGCGGCGGCTGCACGAGATCGGCGACTACACCACCGGCACGCTGCTGGCCTCCCGCTACGCGCTCGCCGCGCTCGCCGCGCTCGGCAAGCCGGTGGAGGGCGAGGACGCGGGGCGGGCCGCGCTGTGCCTGGCCGGGGCGTACACGAGCGATCTGCTCGGCCGTTCGAGGGGCTTCGGGCTCTCCCCCGGCGACCTCGACGAGGCCGTGCTGGTGCTGCTGCAGACCGACTACGCGATGCGGGACGCCAAGGGCGACGCCGACGACAGCACCGCCTTCGACCGCGTCGGCGTGTTCCGCGTCGGCACCCTCGAAGGCGCCGAGGCCTGCGACGCGTGAGCCCGTCTCGGGCGGATGGACCACCGCACCGGTAGAACCGGGCAAACGGTCCATCCGGCCGAGACGGCTCTTGTAGTCTCCGCGCGGTGGGGACGTCGGCACGCGGCCGCCGCGGCATGGTGCTCGCGCCGGTCGCCGCGCTGGCGCTGGTCGCCTTGCTGGCGCTGGTCGGCTGCGGGCCCAGCGTGCCCGGTCGCGCGCTGCCCGGGCTCGACCCCACGTCGGCCGGCGGGCTGCCGGTGGTGGACGGGCCGAGCGGGCCGCGCGCCGGAGTGCCGGACGCCGACCTCGACGTGCAGAACACCGACGGCGGGGAGATCGACCGGCTGGCCACCGACGCGGTCGCCGACGTGCAGGCGTTCTTCGCCGCCCGGTTTCCCGGCGACTTCGACACCGAGTTCCTGCCGGTGCGCAGGCTCGTCTCCTTCGACGCGAACGGCCAGGGCGTGCGCGTCTGCGGCACCGACACCAGGCGGCTGGTCAACGCGTTCTACTGCCCGACCGAGGACACCATCGCGTGGGACCGCGGGGAGCTGCTGCCGTCGCTGGCCGATGCGGAGCAGTTCGGGCCGATGGCGGTCGTACTGGTGCTGGCGCACGAGCTGGGGCACGCGGTGCAGAGCCGGCTGGGGCTGGTCAACCAGGCGACCCCGACGATCGTCGCCGAGCAGCAGGCCGACTGCTTCGCGGGCGCCTTCATCCGCCACGTCGCAGAGGGCGGCTCCGAGCACTTCGAGCTCTCCACCGGCGACGGCCTGAACAAGGTGCTGGCCTCGATCTTCCTGCTGCGCGACCAGGTCGGCAGCCTGCTCACCAGGCGCGGCGCGCACGGCAGCGCGTTCGACCGGGTGGCCGCCTTCCAGTTCGGCTTCACCGACGGCCTGCGCCGCTGCGCGGAGATCGACCTCGACGAGGTGCAGGCGCGCGCCACCGAGCTGGAGTTCGACGACGGGGACAGCACGGGCAACCTGCCGGTGACCGAGGAGAACATCGCCAAGATCATGGAGAGCCTCGACGAGGCGTTCCGGGACAACCGGTTCGAGCGGCCGTCGGTGAGTTTCGACGGCGCCTCGTGCGGCGGCTCGCGGCACTCCCCGCCGGCCTCGTACTGCGCGACCGGCAACACCATCGCGCTCGACCTCGACGACCTACGCAAGATCGGCACGCCGCGCGGCCAGCGCGACCAGCTGGCCGCCGTCGGCGACTTCGCCGCGTTCGGGCTGGTCGCCTCCCGGTACGTGCTCGCCGTGCAGCGGGGCGTCGGCCTTGGGCTGCACGGCAACGAGGCCGGGCTGCGCACCGCGTGCCTGGTCGGCGTGTGGGCCGGGCTGCACATCGAGACCCCGTTCGGCGGCCGCAACCCGCTCGGCACGCTGCGACTGGCGCCGGGTGACCTGGACGAGGCGGTGGCCGCGCTGCTCAAGGACGGGCTGATCGCCAGCGACGTCGACGGCGCCAGCGTGCCGTCCGGCTTCGTGCGCGTCGAGGCGTTCCGCATCGGCTTCCTGCAGGGCGCCGCCCCCTGCGCCGGCCGCTTCGGCTGACCCTCGGCCGACACGTGGGCGTCCCACACACGTGGGACGCCCACGGCTCGTCTATCGAGCAGTGGGACGCCCACGTGCCATGGCTGGCTGGCAGTGCGGCCGCCGCGGGGGCGGGGCGGCGGGTTAGTAGAGGGCGCTGGCGAGGTTGCGGCGGGCGGCGGCGACTCGAGGGTCGTCGGCCGGGAACAGCCCGAAGAGCTCGATGAGGTGCTCGCGCACGCGGCTGCGCTCGTCGCCGGAGGTGCGGCGGACGGTGTCGACGAGCCGCCGGAACGCCTGGTCGACGCGGTCCAGCGCCACCTCGGCGTCGGCCGCGGCGAGCTGGGCGTCCAGGTCGTCTGGTGCGGCGTCGGCGCGCCCGATGGACACCGGGTCCGCGGCCTCGGCCCGCGCGGCGAACCGGACCTGGGCGAGCGCCTCCCTGGCCTGCGCGTTGCCCGGCTCGGCGTCCAGGATCTGCTGGTAGGCGGCCTCGGCCGCGGCGTAGTCACCGCGCTCGATCGCGTCCTCGGCGGCCGTGAACCGCGGGTCGGGCGGTTCCTCGACCTGCCCGTCGGGTTGGTCGGACCGGGCGGCCGCGGCCTCCTCGGCCGCCCCGATGCCTGGCATCCGGTCGCGCAGCGCGTTCAGCAGCGCGTCGATCCACTGCCTGACCTGCGGCTCGGGCAGGGCGCCCGAGAAGGCGTCGACCGGCTGCCCGCCGGCCACCGCCACCACCGTGGGGATCGACTGCACGCCGAAGAGCTGCGCGACGCGCGGGTTGGCGTCCACGTCGATCTTGGCGAGCACCCAGGCGCCGCCGCCGGCGGCGGCGAGCCGTTCGAGCACCGGGGACAGCTGCTTGCACGGTCCGCACCAGGTGGCCCACAGGTCGACGACCACGGGCACCTGCAGGGACCGCTCGACGACGTCGGTCTGGAAGGTGGCGTCCGTGACGTCGAGCACCCAGTCGCTGCTGCCGCCACCGGTGACGCCGTTCGGCGCCCTGGTCGCGGACTCGGCACGTGCTTTCACTGCGGCCAGGTCCACCGCGCCGGAAAGGGCGGCGGACATGGCCGCCTGCTGGCGGGGATCCGGTCGACTCACGCCTTCTATCCTGGCACGTCGCCCGCCACCGGGCCGTAGGCGGCCCCGGTGCGGGTTCAGCGGGCCAGCAGCGCGCCGGCGTCCAGCGCCATCGGGTTGCGGCGCATCACCTCGTTGCGCTCGGCGAGCCGCCTGGCCAGCGGTTCCAGCAGCTCGGCGAGCCGCGCCGTGCGCTCCTCGCCGAGCGAGGACCACGGGCTGGCCGCGGCGTCGTCGGTGTGCTGCTCGGTCTCCCGGGACAGCCGTGAGCCGTCGGCGGTGATCGCGCCGTCCGCGGTGAGCAGCCCGCGCTCGACGAGCTCGTCCGCGGCCCGCTGCCACTCCTGCGGCGGCCAGCCGCGCGCCTGCTGCATGAACTCCGGCGCCATGCCGTGCTCGGCGGCGAACAGCGCGAGCGCCTGGCACGGGTCCAGCCCGGCGTCGCGAAGGGCCGCGACGTGGCCGTCGCCGCGGGACTCGCGCAGCACGGTGGTGGCCTGCCACAGCGCCAGGTGCGGCGCCTCCGGCCGGGGCAGCGCGGCGTTCGCCGCGGCGATCGGCCGTCCTTCGGTCGGTGCCAGCTCGGCCGCCGCGCCCGCCAGCTCGGCGGCCTCGGCCACCTCCGGTCCGGACAGCACGTCGTCGCCCAGCATCCGGCGCAGCGCGCCGTCCGCGCCAGCCAGCCGGGTGGCGAGGTAGCCCGACGGCGGCGCCACCGCCCACGCGTCCGGGATGGCCCTGGCCACCATCCGCGGGTAGAAGCTGTAGAACAGCTCGGTCACGGCCCCGGCGTCCACCGCGCCCAGCGGCGCCGCGCGCATGCCGAAGTAGCCCATCCAGCCGCCCTTGCAGCCGAGCGCGTCGGTCGCCGCGCGGGACTCCGGCGTGAAGTACGTGACGTCGTGGTACGGCTCGAACCGCACCCACATCCGGCGCGCGATGGCAGCGGCATCCATAACAGCCAACTTAACGCGGGACGCGTCTGCTACAGCAGTGCTACGCTCGTCGCATGGCAGATGTGGCGTCCCGTGACCTGCGCAATGACACCGCCGGCGTGCTACGTCGGGTGCAGGCCGGCGAGGAGGTCGTGATCACCGTCAGCGGCCGGCCGGTCGCGCAGCTGATACCGCTGCAGCGCAGCCGCAGGCGATGGCTGGACCGCGCCGAACTGGTCCGTCGGCTCGCGGTGGCGCGCGCCGACCCCGGTCTGCGCGACGACCTGGCCCGGCTGGCCGGCGAGACCACCGACGACCTCGGTCCGATCACGTGACGGGGTTCGCCCGCGGGGTGCTGGACACCAGCGTCTTCATCGCAAGCGAGAACGGGCGCGAGCTCGACGTGTCCGGGCTGCCGGAGGAGTCCGCCGTGTCGGTCGTGACGCTGGCCGAACTGCACGCCGGGGTGCTCGCCGCGACCGACGTCGACACCCGCGCGGTTCGAATGGCCACCCTCGAAGCGCTTGCCGATGTCGAGGTGCTGCCGGTCGACGAAGCGGCGGCGATCATGTGGGCGCGCATGCGTGTCCACCTCGCCGAGTCCGGTCACCGGGCGAACGTCAACGACGTCTGGATCGCCGCGACGGCGGCCGCGCGCGGGCTACCCGTGGTCACGCAGGACCACGACTTCGACCCGCTGGACGGCATCGCCGGCCTGCTGGTGGTGACGGTGTAGGGGCTTAGAACCGGGCCGGCTCGTAGTAGACGCCCCACTCGGCGCGCAGCGCGTCGCAGATCTCGCCGAGGGTGGCCTCGGCGCGGGCCGCGGCCAGCATCGGCTCGATGAGGTTGCCGTCGCCGCGGGCCACCTCGACCATCGCGGACAGCGCGGCGTCCACCGCGGCCTGGTCGCGGGAGTCGCGCCGCCCGGCCAGCGTGGCCCGCTGCTCCAGCTCGACCTCGTGGCTGACCCGCAGGATCTCCAGGTCGTCGGTGGTCGACTCGGTGTGGCAGTTCACCCCGACCATCTTCTTGTCGCCCTTCTCCAGCGCCTGCTGGTAGGCGAACGCGGAGTCGGCGATCTCGCCGGTGAACCAACCGTCCTCGATGCCGCGCAGGATGCCGGAGGTCATCTCGCCGATCGGGTGCTTACCGGACGGCACCGCTGCCCGCGCCATGTCGCGAATCCGGTCGAAGATCCGCTCGGACTCGGCCTCCATGCGATCGGTGAGCGCCTCGACGTACCAGGAGCCGCCGAGCGGGTCGGCGACGTTGGTCACGCCGGTCTCCTCCATGATCACCTGCTGGGTACGCAGGGCGATCTCGGCGGCCGAGTCGCTCGGCAGCGCGAGGACCTCGTCCAGCGCGTTGGTGTGCAGCGAGTTGGTGCCGCCGAGCACCGCGGCGAGCGCCTCGATCGCGGTGCGCACCACGTTGTTGTACGGCTGCTGCGCGGTCAGCGAGACGCCCGCGGTCTGGGTGTGGAAGCGCAGCCACTGCGCGCGTGCGGTCTTCGCGCCGTAGACGTCGCGCATCCAGCGCGCCCAGATCCGCCGCGCCGCGCGGAACTTCGCGATCTCCTCGAAGAAATCGACGTGCGCGTCGAAGAAGAACGACAGCCCCGGCGCGAAGGTCTCGACGTCCAGCCCGCGGGACAGGCCCAGCTCGACGTAGCCGAACCCGTCGGCCAGCGTGAACGCCAGCTCCTGCGCGGCGGTCGAGCCGGCCTCCCTGATGTGGTAGCCCGAGACCGACAGCGGCTTGTACGCCGGGATCTTCGCGTTGCAGTACTCCATCAGGTCGCCGATCAGCCGCAGGTGCGGCTCCGGCTCGAAGAGCCACTCCTTCTGCGCGATGTACTCCTTGAAGATGTCGGTCTGCAACGTGCCGTCGAGCTCGCCGAGGTCGGCGCCCTGGCGTTCGGCCGCGACGAGGTACATGCAGAACACCGGCACCGCCGGGCCGGAGATCGTCATCGATGTGGTGACCTGCTCCAACGGGATGTCGGCGAACAGCACGTCCATGTCGGCCGCGGAGTCGATCGCCACCCCGCAGTGCCCGACCTCGCCGAGCGCGCGCGCGTCGTCGGAGTCGCGGCCCATCAGCGTCGGCATGTCGAACGCCACCGATAGCCCGCCGCCACCGCGGCCCAGGATCATCTTGTAGCGCTCGTTGGTCTGCGCCGCGCTGCCGAAGCCGGCGAACTGCCGGATGGTCCAGGTGCGGCCGCGGTATCCGGTCGGGTACAGCCCCCGGGTGTACGGGTACTCCCCCGGCCAGCCGATCCGCTCGAAGCCGTCGACCGGGTCGCCCGGCCCGTACACCGGGTCCACCTCGAGGCCGGAGATCGTGGTGAAGTCGGCATCGCGGACCTTCGACCCGTCGTAGGCCGCGCGCCACCGCTCCCGGCCTGCTTCGTGGTCGGCGTGCTGCGGGTCGTAGCCAGGCATGTGCCTACCTCCGATGGTGGGGCGTCCCCCTCAGGATAGTAGGACGCCCGACTATCCGTCGGTAGCCGAGTTCGTGCTGTTCCCCACTAGTGTGGGCCGGGTGCCCGAGCTGGTCCTGGGTCCGCTGCTGCGCTACGTGGACACCACCTCGGCGACGGTGTGGGTGGAGACCGACCGGCCGTGCCTGGTCGCCGTGCTGGATGCCGAGGCGCCGACGTTCACCGTGCACGGCCACCACTACGCGCTCGTCGACGTGACCGGTCTCGAACCGGGCGGCAGCACGCCGTACGAGGTGCACCTGGACGGCGAGCGGTGCTGGCCGCCCCCTGGCTCGTCGTACCCGCCGAGCAGGATCCGCACGCTGGATCCGGCGCGGCGGCTGCGGCTGTCCTTCGGCTCGTGCCGCACCAGCGTGCCGCACGACGACGAGTACAACCGCACGCACGGCCTGGACGTGCTGCGCGCGCTCGGCGGCCGGCTGGCAACGCTGCCCGAGGACGAGTGGCCAGACGCGCTGCTGATGCTCGGTGACCAGGTGTACGCCGACAGCCCGTCGCCGGCCATGCTCGAACACATCGAGCAGCGGCGCGGGCTCGACCAGGCCCCCGGCGCGGAGTTGGCCGACTTCGAGGAGTACGCCCATCTCTACCGGCTGGCGTGGAGCGACCCGACCAACCGCTGGCTGCTGTCCACCGTGCCGAGCATGATGATCTTCGACGACCACGACATCCGCGACGACTGGAACACCTCGCAGGCGTGGCGCGAGCAGGTGGCCGCGCTGCCGTGGTGGCCGCGCCGGATCGTCGGGGGCCTCGGCTCGTACTGGATCTACCAGCACGCCGGCAACCTGTCGGTCGACGAACGCGACAAGGACCCGCTGCTGGCCGAGCTGCGGGCGGCGACCGGGGATGCCGGTGGCGTCCTCGACAGGCACGCGGCTGACGCCTACGCCAAGCCGGAGACCATCCGCTGGAGCTACGCCCGCGACATCGGCGGTGTGCGGCTGGTGGTGCTCGACACCAGGTGCGGGCGGGTGCTGACGCCGGGGCGGCGGGCGATGCTGGACGAGCGGGAGTGGGCCTGGTTCGACGAGCTGGCCCGCGGCGACGTGGACCACCTGCTGATCGGGACGTCGCTGCCCTACCTGCTGCCGCGCGGGGTGCACGAGCTGGAGCTGTGGAACGAGGCGATCGCCGACGGCAGGTGGGGTCGGCGGCGCATGGCGCGGTTCGGCGAGCGGGCCAGGCAGGCGCTCGACCTGGAGCACTGGGCCGCGTTCCGCGCCTCGTTCGACGCGATGGCGGCCGTGCTCGCCGAGGTCAGCACCGGCCGCCGTGGACGGCCGCCGGCCACCGTCGTGTTCCTGTCCGGCGACGTGCACTTCTCGTACCTGATGCGGGCCCGCCTGCCCGGCGCCGGCCAACGCGGCAGCGCAATCTTCGACGACCAGCGCAGCCGCATCTTCCAGGCGGTGTGCTCGCCGATCCGCAACCCGCTGCCGCGCGGCATCCGGTACGCCAACATGGTGGCATCGTTCGGCGTGGCCGGAGTCGTCGGCCGGCTGCTCGCGAGGACGGCCGGGCTGCGCGGGCAGGCCCTGCGGTGGCGGCTGGCGTACGGCCCGACGTTCGACAACGCGCTCGCCACCCTGGACCTCGCCGGCCGCAACGCCACATTGAGGTGGCAGACCGCGCGACCCGCCGACGGCGCCGAACCCGACGTCGCCGATCTGGCCGAGGTGCAGCTCTAGCCGCCGGGCGACACCCAGCGCCACAGTCATGCCCGCGAGGTCGGCACTGCTAGCGTCGGTCGGCATGGCGGCAAGGCGACCGCTCCCGTTCGACCCGATCGAGCGGGCCAGCGACCTGTGGTCCGAGCGCATCGGGCCGGCCGACACCATGGCCGCGGTGACCAGCCTCATGCGGGTGCACCAGATCGTGCTGGCCGCGGTCGAGCCCGCGCTGCGCCCGCTCGGCCTGACCTTCGCCAGGTACGAGGCGCTGGTGCTGCTGTCGTTCTCCCGGCGCAGCAGCCTGCCGATGCGGGTGATGGGCGAGCGGTTGCAGCTGCATCCGACGTCGGTGACGAACATCGTCGACCGGCTGGAGGCCGACCACCTGGTGCGCCGCACGCCGCACCCCACCGACGGCCGCACCACGCTGGTGGCCATCACCGACGCCGGCCGGGCCAAGCTGGAGCTGGCCACCAAGGCCGTCACCGACGTCGACTTCGGGCTGGTCGGGCTCTCGGTCCCGCAGCAGCGCGAGCTCACCGGGCTGCTGACGGCGGTGCGCCGCACGGCCGGCGACTTCGGGTAACGCCGGCTGACCGCGACGATCGCCGGCTAAGCGCCGGATAAGCCTCCGCGCTAACGGCCCGGAAATGGGCCCGCCAGTACAAAGTGCTGCGTAACCAGAGACGTCCCAGATGGGAAACGCGATGCAGGCACGATCACTGGTGGTCCTGGCGGTCACCGCCATCCTGACTGGCACGGCCGGCTGCACCGTCGACGGCGGTGGCGCCGAGGTGGCATCGCTGCAGACCTCGACGTCCGGTCCAACTGCACCGAGCGCCGAACAGGGTGCCGACTTCGACAAGTATCGCGCGTGCCTACGCGAGAACGGTGTCGAGTTGGAGAGCGGCAAACTCAGCGACGACGGCAACGGCCAGAGTGGACCGGCGACCGTCAACCCCCCGTCGGCGCAGGCCGGCGGCGAGGCCGCACGGGAGAAGGCGGCCAGGGCCGCCGAGAAGTGTCGCAGCCTGACACCCGATGGCGGTGTGGCCACCACACAGGACCCGGAACTGCTCGACATGCAGCGCGCGTGGGCCCGCTGCCTGCGCGAGAAGGGCTATGACGTGCCCGACCCGTCCCCGGACGGCCGCGGCAACGTGACGCTGCCCGACAGCCCGGAGGCGAACAAGGCTGTCGCCGAGTGCCAGGCGCAGGCATACGGTGACTCGTAGTGGCCGGGGGTCGTCGCCGGGCGCGGTGGCGCAGCCTGCTGGTAACAGTCATTGCGCTCGGCATCGCGCTGATCGCGGCCGCGGTGGCCCTGACCCACGCGGTCTCCAGGTCAACGGCGGAGGGCTCGGTCGACGCCCCCGACCCGGCGCAGACGGCGACGGTGGTTCGACGCGACTTGGTGCGGCAGCTGCGGGTGCCGGCCGAGGTCGGACACGAGCAAGCCCGGCGGCTCACCGGCCGGCGGGCGGGCACGATCACCTGGCTGCCGGAGCCGGGTGCGGTGGTCGGCCGCGGCCAGCGGGTGTACGAGGTGGACGCCGTTCCGGTTCCGCTGTTCCTCGGTGCCGCCCCGCTGTACCGGCCGCTCTCGGCCGGCGTGCCGGACGGAGCTGACGTGCGTCTGGTGCAAGAGAACCTGACCGCACTGGGCTTCGAAGCCGAGCCGGACGGCGTATTCGGCCCGGCCACCGCGGCCGCACTGACAACGTGGCAGAAGTCGATCGGTGTACCGCCGACCGGCACGATGGGGCCCGGCGATGTGGTGGTGGCACCTGGCGAACTGCGGGTTGCCAGCGTCACGGCGGCGCTCGGCGACCAGGGCATCGGGCCTGTCCTTACGGCGACCGGCACCGGCCGGGTGGCGGTAGCCACGATCGACCCCGAGGACCAGGCACTGCTGCGGCCGGGCACCGCCGTCCGGTTCACCGGGGATGTCCCGCCCGCGGCCATGACCGGCACCGTGACATCGGTGGTGCCGGCACCGGTCGGCGACGACCTGGGAGCCAGCACCGGCGGCAACGCCGGGCAGGAGTACCTGGTCACCATCCGCTTCGACGATCAGCAAACGGCGGCCACGCTGCTCGACGGCGCAGCGATGACCGCCATGGTCGAGAGCGAGCGCCGTGACGGGGTCCTGGCCGTGCCGGTGGCAGCCCTGCTGGCGCTGCGCGAGGGCGGCTATGCCGTCGAGGTGGTCGACGCCGGCCAGCGACGGCTGCTTGCCGTCGATGCCGGCCTCTTCGCCGACGGCATGGTCGAGGTCACCGGCGACGGCCTGGCCGAAGGCGACACGGTGGTGGTCGCCTCGTGACAACACCGGTGCTGGCGCTGCGTGACGTGGTCCGCAACCACCCAGGAGGGGTGCGGGCGCTGCGCGGGGTGTCACTGCGGGTAGACCCCGGTGAGATGCTGGCCATCGTGGGGCCATCCGGCTCCGGCAAGTCCACGATGCTGAAACTGATGGGCACGCTCGACCGGCCGTGCGCCGGCAACGTCGAGATCTACGGACACCGGGTGGACCAGCTGGACGACCGGCGCCTGTCCGCCGTCCGGGCGCATTGGATCGGGTTCGTGTTCCAGCAGTTCCACCTCTCCGACGGTATGACCGCTGCCGCGAACGTACAGAGCGGGCTCACCTACACCGCGACCGCGTACCGGCGCCGGCGAGCGGCCGCGCTGGACGTGCTGGCCCGCGTGGGGCTCGCCGACCGCGCCGACCACCTGCCCACGGAGCTCTCGGGAGGTGAGCAGCAGCGCGTGGCGGTGGCCAGGGCGATCGTGAACCGGCCGCCGATACTGCTCGCCGACGAGCCCACCGGCAACCTGGACAGCGCGTCCGGCGCCGCGGTGCTGAACCTGCTCAAGGAGCTGAACCGGGAAGGTACCACCGTCGTCGTGATCACCCATGACGGTGCGCTCGCGGCCGGCATGCCGCGGCGGGTGGCCATCCTCGACGGCACGATCGTGGGAGACACCGCAGCGCCCGAGGCCGGGCCGGTGCCGGCGTGAGCCGACCAGGAGCCGCGTCGGACGGGCGGCGGCCGGCCATTCCGCTACCCCCGGCCGGCCGGCTGCGGCCTCGCGAGGTGCTCGAACTGGGCGTGGTGGGCATCCGGACCAGGCCGCTACGGACCGTGCTGGCCGCCCTCGGCATCGCCATCGGCATCGCGGCGCTGGTGGCCGTGCTGGCCATCCCGGCGTCCAACCGAGCCGCGCTACGGCTGGAACTGGCGGCACTGGGCCCGAACCTCCTCGTCGCCACGCCCGGCCAGACGAGCGAGGGGCGGCCGGCCACGTTGCCAGCGGAATCGGTGGCCATGGTGGCACGGATCGCGCCGGTGGAGGCGGTCAGCGCGGTGGGCAACACCGGCAGGACGGCGCGGCGCAGCCCGGCCATGCCACCTGGCGAGACGGGCGGCGGCGTGGTGGCCGCCCGGCTCGACCTGCTGGCGGCGCTGCGCGGCACGGTGGCACAGGGCTCCTACCTGACCGCGGCCACCGAACGGTATCCGGTGGCCGTGCTCGGAGCGGTGGCCGCGACCCGGCTCGGCATCGAGCTGCCGACCGGCGGGCCGTCCCCCGTGGTGGCCGTCGGCGATCAGCTGTTCGTCGTGGTCGGCATCCTGAACAAGCTTGCGCTGGCTCCGCTTGTAGACCGGTCGGTGTTGGTCGGCTGGCCGGCCGCGCAGGAGCACCTGGGCTTCGACGGGCGGCCGAGCACGCTGTTCGTCCGCGTGCAGGGACACGCCGTCGAGCAGGTCCGTGGCGTGCTCGGTCGCACGGTGAACCCCGCAGAGCCGGGTACCGTGCTGGTCAGCCGGCCGTCGGATGCGCTGGCCGCGAGCCGCCTGGCCGAAGCCTCGTACGCGGCGTTGTTCGTCGGGCTGGGCGGCGTCGCGCTGCTGGTCGGCGGTGTGGGCGTGGCCAACACCATGGTGGTGTCCGTCCTGGAGCGACGGCCCGAAATCGGCCTGCGCCGGGCGCTGGGCGCCACCCGTCGGCAGATCCGCGGCCAGTTCCTCGCCGAGGCCATGGTGCTGGCCGGCCTCGGCGGGACGGCCGGCACGGTGCTCGGAGTGGTGGTCACCACGGCCTTCGCCGGATGGCAGGACTGGCCGGCGGTGCTACCACCGTTGGCCCTGGCCGGTGGCCCGGTCGCCGCGGTGTTGATCGGCGCCGTCGCTGGCAGCTACCCGGCGCTGCGGGCCTCCCGGCTCACCCCGACCGAGGCACTGAACGCCCGGTGAGCGGGCCTGCCACGGCACGGCCGCGGTCCGGCGACCGCATGCCGGCGGTCCGGGCTGCCTGGCCCGGGCCGCCGGCACTGATCGCCGGACGCGTCACGCGAGGTGGTACACCCTTGCCTGAGACCAGAAGTACGGCGAGCAGTTGACACCCCAGTCGCCGTTCCAGTACCCCACGCCCAGCACGGGCCCGAAGTGCTGGACGCCGTTGGCGCACACCACGGCCAGTTGGATCACACCGCTGCTCACGGTGCAGTTGTCGAAAATGAAGATGTAGGCGTTGTACACCACGTTGCAGCTATAGGTCGCCTCGATGCCGGCACCGTCCGTGGCCGCCGGGAGCGCCGCTGGCGCAGGCGCCGCAGACGCCGCTGGCGCCGCCACCAGGAAGCTGCCCAGCAGCAGGGTGAGGACCGCGCCAAGCTTGAGCGCGCTCGCGACCTTGTGCTTCATAGACATCAGATCCCTCCTTACGGATGGCCCGGACGCTCGGAATGGTGGCGCCCAGCCGGATAGTGATACTGGGTGGGTCGCCGCGGCCGGGAAAAGCGACGGAAGCAATTGCTTCCAACCGAGACGAAACGGCACGGGAGCCGCCGGTTTCTACACGATTGGCAGGTTCACATCGAGCATCGGAAGCAATTGCTTCCCAGCCCTTACACGTCGCTTACGCACCGCTGGTAACACTGGACCAGTGCGCGTGCTTGTGGTCGAGGACGAACAGTTGCATGCCGATGTCATCGCCAACGGGCTACGCCAGCATGCAATGGCCGTAGACGTGTGTTACGACGGCGACCGGGCCCTTGAGCTCGTCTCGGTGAACCGTTACGACGTGGTGGTGCTCGACCGCGACCTGCCGCGCGTGCACGGCGACGACGTGTGTCGCGCGGTGGTCGCCGCGGGCGGGGAAGCCAGGGTGATCATGTTGACGGCCGCTGGGGACGTGTCGGATCGAGTGCATGGACTGGGCATCGGGGCCGACGACTACCTCACCAAGCCGTTCGCCTTCGCCGAGCTGGTAGCCAGGGTGAACGCGCTCGGCCGGCGCGCGCGGCCGGCGCTGCCACCGGTGCTGCGCCAGGGCGGCGTCGAGCTGGACATTCCGCGCCACCAGGTGAGCCGCGACGGCCGGTTCCTGCAGCTGTCCCCGAAGGAGTTCGCCGTACTCGATGTCCTCATGCGCGCCGGAGGAGCTGTCGTCAGCTCCGAGGAGCTTCTCGAGAAGGCGTGGGACGAGCACATCGACCCGTTCACCAACACGGTCCGGGTGACCGTGATGACCTTGCGCAGGAAGCTCGGACCACCCCCGCTCATCGAGACCGTGCCAAGCTTCGGCTACCGCTTCGCGGCCACGGAGCCGTAGGTCGGCTGCGGGTCAGTGTCCCGGCGACGCCGCCATGACGCCGCCGGAGCTGCACTGGCCACGTCAGCGCACATCGGGCCCCGGCAGCTCGACGGTGACGCACAGCCCCCCGGACGGCCCCGGAACCGCGGCCACCGAGCCGCGGTGTGCGGTGGCGATGGAGGCCACGATGGACAGCCCCAGCCCGACACCGCGGTCGGAACCGGTGCGTTGCGTGCCACCACGGCGGAACGGCTCGAACAACTCGGGAATGCTCTCGGGTGGTACGTGCGGTCCGGTGTTGAACACTTCGAGAGCCGGTCCGGCCGCTGCGACCCGCAACTGCACCGCCCCGCCCGGCTCGTTGTGTCGCACCGCGTTCTGCACCAGGTTCACGACCAGCTGCTCCAGCAGCGCCGCGTCGCCCGCGACGCACCGTGGCCGCAGGCATGAGGTGATCGACAAGCCCTGCGCGTCGGCCTCGGCGCTCACCACGGTGGTGGCGCGTTCGGCGATCTCGTCGAGCCGTACCCGCTCCGGCGGCACCGGCAGCCCCCGCTCGCTCCTGGCCAGCACAAGCAGCCCTTCGATCAGTTGCTCACTGCGGCGGTTCATGGTGAGGAGCCGGTCGCCGAGCTGGCGCAGGGTGGGGCTCACCCTCGGCCCGGCGAGCGCCACCTCGATCAGCGTGCGCTGCACGGCGAGCGGGGTCCGCAGCTCGTGCGAGGCGTTGGCGACGAAACGGCGCTGGCTGTCGAACGACGCGGCAAGCCGGTCCAGCATCTCGTCGAAGGTGTCGGCGAGCTCGGTCACCTCGTCACGCGGTCCGGTGAGGGCCAGCCGCCTGGTGCCGAGGGTGTCTGCTCCCAGCCGGCGGGCGGTCGCCGTGATGAGCCCGACCGGCCGCAGCGCCCGGTTGGCCAGAAACCAACCGAGCAACAGGGCGAGCATGCCCGTGATCAGCATCGCTGCCAACGACTGCCACACCATGTTCTGCAACACGGACGTGCGGTACTCGGCCAGCTGGCTGCTGATCGCACCGGTGTAGACCGGCGATTCCTGGCCGGTAGGCGTATCCGGCGCGGTGGGCAACGCGGTCACGGTGACCGGGCCACCGGAGGTGCCGGCCGCGCCGGACGGCGCCGCGGGCAGGCGCGGCTCGGACACCTCGAACACCGGCGGGAACGTGGCGCGCACCAGCAGGTAGTTGATGGTCAGCAGCACCACACCGGTCACCGTGAACAGCAGACCGTAGATGATCGTCAACCGGGCCTTGAGGGAGATCCGGCTTGGCCGCACCTCAGCCCGAAGGTCACCCATACCGCCTCCCGGCAATCATGAAGCACGGCCAAGCAGAAATTGTTCACCTCAACCCATAGTATACAGTTAATCAGCGGGCTATCATACGAGCCGGGCCGTGCGCGAGCACTGGAAGCACACACTTCCACGAATACGCCGATCGGGTCATCCGGACTAGGCCATCGGTGTATCGGGCAAAGTTTTTCCCGGTACGCTTGAGCGACCACTTACGCGTTACTTATATCTATTTCGCCATACTCTGCACAATTCCTGGGGTCCGTCCAAGGTCTTGACGTCCTCGCGAGGTGTTGCACATGGCCAGGCGGGTTCACGACGCGACGTTTCGGAACAAGTCGTCGTATTGCGGCTGCGGCCGGCGGCGACGACCGTGAAGGCGGGGCCGGCGGAGCGGCTGCGACCGGAGGGGGCGGCACGGCCCGTCGCGGTCGGCACCACCCGGCTAACCGTTGACGCCTTCGCCGCCGAGGTGCGGTTGACCCCACGAACCATTCGCACCTACCACACTCGAGGGCTGCTCCAGCCGCCGCTGCGGGTCGGACGGAGCCGTTACTACGGCGAACACCACCTCGGCCGCATCCGGCTCATCCAGCGGTTGCAGCAGGGCGGCCTGACGCTCGACGCGGTCGCGGCCCTGCTGGAGCCGGACCACCTGCTGGCGCAACTTGCGACGCCGGATCGTGTGGTGGCCGCGACGCTACGCGCCAACCCGGAGCTGGCCAGCGCCATGCTCGCCTGCGGGCTGCTCACTCAGCTGCCCGACGGCAGCATTCGGGTGCGTGGCACCAGGGCCGTCCTGGCGGCAATCGCGCTTCGCAGGCCAGGAGTGAGTCCGGCGGACGCGCTGCGGGCACTGGTCGACGCCACTGTGACCGCCATACCCAGCGCCAGAGCCATGATTGCCGACATGACCTCGGCGCTGCGCGACCGCCTGCACGTCGACCAGACCAACCGGGACTGCCTGCGCGAGCTGGCGTTGCCGGTTCTGGAACTGGCGATCGCCACCGCGACCGACGTGCCGCCGCCTCGCAACGGCCACGGGCGGCGGTAGGCCACACTGGCGATGTGACGCGGGACCGGTGGGTGCTGCACGTCGACCTCGACCAGTTCATCGCCGCGGTCGAGGTGCTGCGCCGCCCCGAGCTGCGCGGCAAGCCGGTGGTCGTGGGCGGGGCCGGCGATCCAACCCAGCGGTCCGTGGTGGCGACGGCGTCCTACGAGGCGCGCGAGTACGGCGTGCACTCCGGGCTGCCGATGCGGACGGCGGCCAGGCGCTGCCCCGACGCGGTGTTCCTGCCGAGCGACCCCGCCGCGTACGACGAGGTGTCCGCCGTCGTGATGGACACCCTGCGCGGCTTCGACGTGGTGGTCGAGGTGATGGGCTGGGACGAGGCGTTCGTCGGCGCCGTCACGACCGACCCGGTCGCGCTCGCCCGCGAGATCCAGGCGGCCGTACTGGCCGCGACCGAGCTGTCCTGCTCGGTCGGCATCGGCGACAACAAGCTGCGCGCCAAGCTCGCCACCGGTTTCGGCAAGCCGGCCGGCGTCTTCACGCTGACCGCGGACAACTGGTACGCCGTG
>Ga0299913_10001039_pt1 | contig 19552 bp, 17 predicted proteins | sample RVTome_9_FD_201360 | JGI IMG/M metagenome (GOLD analysis project Ga0299913, IMG submission 201360) | Soil microbial communities from uranium-contaminated site in the Upper Colorado River Basin, Wyoming, United States - RVT155D38 (version 2) ... | reverse complement strand
GTCAGCGGCGACGTGGTCCAAAAGCTGACCGACATCAAGACTCAGGACGGTGGTGACATCACCATGTCGGGCAGTGGCACAACGGCTCGCTGGCTACTGAGAGAGGGCCTCCTCGACGAGCTCCATCTCCTCGTGCACCCGATCGTCGTCGGCGACGGCATGGCCCACCTCTTCCCGCCTGGTGAGGCGAGGATCCCGCTCCAGCTGCTCAATGCCGTAACTCTGGGAAGCGGTGTGCTCGACCTCACCTACGCCGGCGCAGACTGACTTCGGGTCTCAACCGGCCCGATGTCTCGACCCGCCCATCCGAGTCGTCAGACGGGCACCTCGACCCTGAGACAGGCATCGCGCCACCGGAACGCCCTTCGGGCTGACCCGGCGCGGTACTGTTCACCGTGTTGGACGAGTTGCTGATCGAGGTCGGCCAATTGCGGGTATTTGCACACGGGATGGTGATCAACGTGCTGTTCCTCCCAGTGGCACTAGTTCCCGGAGGGTCACACCGAAACCCGGAGACTTGTGGCGGCGGAGGAAACCACCGAAGTCGAGCACGTCTTCGGGTGAGGACACGACCCCAATGACCCGTGTGGCTCGGAATGGTCAGGGATTGGGCCCCATCCCATCGCACTCTCCGGGTGGGCGATGACCCAGGCGCCAGACATGCTCGGCTCCGACCCCCGACCGGTGTTCTTCCCAGTCGCGAATGCCTCCCGCCTCGGGCTCATTCCGCCCGAGTCACGCGGCGGCATACCGGTGCGCACCTGGGTCCGATCACTGGCGGGGATGCAGAAGGAAGCACTGGTGCTCAATGGGGCGACGGGAGTCACCTGGCGTCTCGTGAGCGACGAGGGCCCCTACCTGGCAGGTCACGATCGGGCGCCCTGCCCCTTGTGCCATTTCATCAGCGGGATGGTCTCTTCGTTGTTGACCCACGTCACGTCCCTGGCCAGGGGCCGTGGCCTCGAGACGGATGACATGGAACTCACCCTGGAGAACTTCTACACCATGCAAGGCTCTGCTCTGCAGGGGACCATGACGGGAGGCGCATTGGATCCACAGCTCTTCGTGCGGTCCGCCACTCGGATCCCCGATTCCGAGATCCAGGGTCTCGTCGCTGACGCGTCGGTTGCGTCGCCGATCCACGGTCTCCTCACTGACCGGCTGGACAGCAAGTTCACGCTGCATCACAACGGGAGAGCCACTCCGGTGGGTCGGGTGCAGGCCCTGGAGGTGCCGGCCGAACCTGATCCCGGCGACCAGTTCGATGCTGTCGAGATGGCAGGTTCGCCGCCGGCGGATGACTTACTCGTGAAGCTGGCGTCGGCCGAAATGGTCGAAGGCCGCCCGGGAGGGGTGAACAGCAGTTTCCAGGAGACGCAGAGTCGGACCCTCCATGTGAGGGCCGCTTGCAAGCTTCGTGATGATGGTGTCAAGGAGATCGTGGAAGATCTGATCAGCCCGATCGGCTCCGAGTTTCGGTTCCTCTCCGACGAGGCACCTCCATTCGACGGCTCCGCGCTCGCACCGGATTCAGTCACCTATCTCTCAGCCGGTATCGGGTTCTGCTTCATGACCCAGTTCGGCCGCTATGCCCGCATCACGAGGGCACAGCTCGACGAGTACCGCATCGTCCAGGACACCCATTACTACCCGGGACAGGACGGACTGCCCGGCCGGATGGACCCGGTCGAGACCCACGTGTACTTGGTCACCTCGGAAGGTGACGAGTTCGCCCAACGCACGCTCGACATGGGCGAACAGACCTGCTTCCTGCATGCCACGTGTCGCAGCCGGCTGGGGCTCGTCGTCGAGGCAACCGGCTCAGGTAAGGCGCCGGCCTGAAAGACCGGAGGTCGACGGATCGACGCCGTTCCTGACCACCAAGCGTCTAGCCGCGCGATCGCCCGAATTGCCCTGTACCAGTTGGGTTTCTGGGCGTCGACTCTTCGCTATCCCCTCGGCTTGGAATCGCAACTCAGGTCTTCAGTTGTCGTCTCCGGTTTCGGGCACCAGATCCTTGACTTCGTCGTAGCCGACCGCGTCCGGCGCGGCCGCCGGTGTGTAGGTAAGCCAGACCACACCGGTCGGAAACGCCTCGGATCGCTCAAGGCTCAGGTGGTATGCCGGGTCGGCCTCGTCGAAGAGATGCCGACCTGTGCGAGCGGCCACCGGGTGCACCAGCAGGCTGAGCTCGTCGACCAGTCCCGCGGCCAGCAGCTGTTGGACGATCGAGATCGACCCGGGGATCAGAATGCGCTCAATTGACGAGTCCGCCTTGAGCCTGGTCACCGCATCGACCAAGTCGCCATCGAGCAACTCGGAGTTGCGCCAGGTGAACTTCAGAGGCTGGCGGGAGACGACGATCTTGCGAACATCGCCTAGGAACTTGGCGAACTCGGCGTCCTCTTCGCCCGCCTTCTCGCGCTCGGGCCAGGCGCCGGCGAAACTGTCATACGTAACCCGGCCGAGGAGCAGGACATCGACCCCGTCGTAGTCGTGGGTCACTGCCCGAGACATGTTGTCGTCGAAGTAGGGAAAGTGCCAGGACTCGTCGATCTCGGCGACACCATCCAGACTGATGAACAGGGTGGAAACAATCTTTGCCATCGGAAGTTTTCCTTTCTCTCTGAGCCTCGGTCGAATCACGACCGTCGGCTCTGTTGATCTATGTCCTCTATACGAATGAGATCAGCTCAAATCGACACGCCTCTCCGGGAAGGGCGCACATGTCATGCACGTGGCGTTCCGATATGGACCGTCAAGGGCGCCTCGCGCGCTAACCGCAAAGACAGCACCCGCACATCAGGGTCGATCGATTGGGAGGCCTCCTGGGAGAACTCGGAGGCCGGATCACCGGGGTCAATATCATCTCGCCAGTGACTCCCCCAAGACTGGTGACGGCCGTGGTTGGAGCCGGGCCGGCCGGACTCTACTTCGCCATCACGGGAAGACTTCTCCACGAACGGCTCGGACGCGACGTCTCAGACTGGGAGATCATCCTTCTCGACCGACGGACCGAGTATGGGAGAACTCACCGTCTCCGCATGGACCCGGCCCGGCACCGGTCCCTCCAACAAGACATCGCCGATGACCGATTCGACCGTCTCATCGAGTATCTCGCCCAGGAAGGATTCAAACCGGTCATCAACGAGCTCGAGCGGAAGCTGAGCCGACTCGCCGCCGACCTCGGCCTCACAACTCACCAACTCGCGATCGGGGACGGTCCTGGCGAGGTAAGCGTCAACGACCTGCCCGGACATCTACGCCGGAAACTGTCGATTCCCCCCGACCTCCCCATGACGGTGGTCGGTGCCGACTCGGTGAACAGCGCTGTGAGGGCGGCGGTTCAGGGCGCCGAGGAACCCGTTCGTCACACTCATCAGACAGTCGCACGGTTCCACGTGGTCGGTGACACCCTTCCGGATCGAATCAACCCAGTCGCCCACTACAGGATGGCGAAACTGATTTCGTCCCTCATCGACTATCGCCTAAACCGCAATGGATACGCCGAGGTCGATGTGTTCCTCGACCCCGAGGATCAGGGCGAATTGGAGAAGTTCGGGGCCCATCCAAAAAGACCGATCGATCTCAGCAGGTCGATAGAAGCCCTCACTTCCCAACATCTCCGTCGCTTGCTCGGTCATCTTCGGAGCGGCATCTCCGACACAGACAACGAGATCTTTTTACAGAGCACCTTTCGCCTCGAGCACGCCTACATGGAACGGGTTGCATATCCACACGCCGCCGACGGGGCTCACGTGTTTCTGGTGGGTGATGCAGCCATCTCCCTCCCCTTCTTCCGGGGGATGGCGAGTCTGGCCGGACTGGTGGGGGCACTCGCACACGTGCATCTCGATCTCCTGACACTCGGTGGGCAGTTGGTTGAGGACCGGGTCGAGGGAGCACGTCTTCGGGCGTCGGTTCTGGCTCCTGATCGCCCGTTGCGTCTCGGAACCAAGCTTCTTCCTGGGGAGATCGAGCACGCAGAGCCGACGATCTACAGGGGTGAGTCGACCCTGGTGATCCTCCATCGGTGGCTGTCGTTGTACGGGGTCCATATGGTGGGACGCTCCCCCGAGGGGGAGTGGCTGTCCCTCTTCAGGAGAGCTCCCATAAGCCGAAGCCCCGCCAGGTCCGACTTCGAGAACCTCGTCGATCCGATATGTCGCTACAACGTGCTGGCCCGGCGGATCCGAAATGAGGAGTTGAAAGTCGTCAATGCGAGGTCAATGCTCGTCAGGGGTGCCAGGGAGTTCGTCCGCGTCAGCGCCATGCTCCCCTTCCCGCTTCAGACCTGGTTCTTGACCGCCCGCGCCAGTGGCACGCCCGGTTCGGCACCAGCCCGTGGCGGTCCCCTCAACCCTGCCATTGCCTTGATCGCCGGTCTCATGGCGTTGGTAGCGCCGGTAGCAGCTCTGTTCGAACAGAGCTGGATGGTCCTCTGGTGGGCGGCGCTGCCGGTTCAAGCCATCGGCGGCTTCGTCTACCGGGCGTCACTCGTCCTGGATCAGCAAGGAGCCACACCGGCCAGACGTGTCTGGATCGTCCAGATCGCAGCGGTCATGGTCGGTGGGGTCGCCACCACACTGATCTCGAGCCTCTCCATGGGAGCGTTGACCCAGCTACGAGCCGCACTGAGTTGGCTTGTATTGGGTCTTGTCTTCATCCCGGGGATGTATCTCTTCGAATACCTGGATCGGAAGTGGTTCGCAGCGGCGCGGCTCGACGAGGAGGCTCCTCGATGAGACTCGCAAGGCCGTCAGCCTTGGCAAGGTGAATCCTCCTTCTAGGTGGTGAAACCGATGTTCACCAGGCGTTCAAGAGAAGAGCGACGTTTGCGATATCAGCACGTCCGAAAATGACCTACTCCTTCAGCCGGACACGCTCACCAATCCCGGGATATTCGAGAGCGAGACCGTCGGTGCCAAATCGGAGAGTGTCGTGGTAGCCGAATCGCGGTGATCGATATTCGAACACGATCTCATCCCCGGCGTCGGCAAGGCGTCGGTATGTTTGGTCGAGTCGTTCAGTCGCAAGATCAACGGTGCGGACATATACAGCATTGCTCTCTCCTTGTTGTTCAACTGCAAGGGCGAGTCGGTGGAGCGGGATCGTGTTGGTGACCACCGATGCCTCAAGGTCCACGTCGAGACAGCCGTCCAACTCAGCTCGGTGCTGTCCGCCGACGGTCCACGAGCCGTTGCCATCGGTTCGTAGCTCCAACCGGGTACCGAGATGGTCGGAGATGCTTGCGTGACGAACATGCCAGTCGTCAGTCAGGTCGATGATGTAGTGGATGCCCCATGCCATGCCATCTTCCACGCCGACGGTGAATCCGCGAAGGACGATGCCCTGATCGCCTGGCGCGAAATGCACCACTTCGTGCCCGTCATACGCACCCTTGAGCCGCCAAGCGCCCGCAGCCGGGAGTTCAGTGAACAGCTGGTCATTCATGAGGGTCGCTCTCCTGGGATCCTCGACTCGAGATCACACTGAGCCGTCACCCTCAGTCCCAGCGAAAGAGCCAGACGGCGAGCAAACCGGCGACAACTGCATACGCCGCCATCACCAGGAGACTGGAGGTGTCGGGGACGCTGCCCGCCCAGCTATCCGAGAGGGCCTGGACCGCGGCACCAGTCGGTGTGTAGCTGCTGACGGTCCGGACCCCTTGGGGCATCACCTCGAGCGGGATGTACACCCCGGCGAAAAAGAGGAGCGGGAAGTACAGGATCATCCCGACGCCCTGTCCCGAGCTCGCCGTGGGCACGACGGCTCCGATGAGCAGCCCGACGGCGAGCACTGAGACGGCGCCCAAGGCGTACGCCACGATGAACCAACCGAAGCTCTCCGGTAAGGGGATGCCAAAGACCAGCATCCCTATCAGCACCGCGGCCACGGTCGCGCACGTCACCACCACCAACTGCACGATGAGATGTGCGGTCACCAGTGCTCGAGGATGCACCGGGGTTGTCGAGAGCCGGCGAAGGATCCCACGTTCTCGATCCGCCCCGAGCACCGCGGGCAACAGCGAGATGGCCACGGTGGCGAGGCCGAGGACGATGCTGACCGGTGCATAGATGTCGACCAGACTTCGTCCGCCAAACTCAGGGCTTGGATCCGTGGCGCCGGGGAACACAGTGCCAATGACAACGAGCAGGAGGGCGGGGAAGACGAGCCCGAAGAAGACTGCCATCGGCTCCCTGAGAAAGACCTTGGATTGGGTCTTGGTCAACGTGCTCAGTGCAGCCATCACTCCATCTCCCCATCCGTGGAGGTCTCGAGCCGGCGTCCTGTGAGGGCTACGAAGGCGTCGTCGAGAGTGGTCTGGTCGACCTGGAATCGGCCAGGGACGATCTCGCGTCTAGCCAACAGGGAGACGACTGAGAAGAGCATCCTCTCGTTGCCGGTGACGACGATCTCACCGTTGGTGCGAGAGATACCGGTTACCTCAGGGAGACTCTTCAGCCAGTCGTCCTCGACTGCCTCCGGGGTCGTGAACCTGATCCGCTGCTCCAGCCCGACACTGTCGATGAGACCCTGCGGCGTGTCGAGAGCGACGAGACGTCCCTCGTCGATCAAAGCCAACCGGTCCGCCAGCCTCTCGGCCTCCTCCATGAAGTGGGTCACCAGGAGAATCGTGACCCCGCTTTCGCGTAGCTCCTCGACCAGCCCCCAGGTCTCCCGTCGTGCCTGCGGGTCGAGGCCTGTGGTGAGCTCATCGAGGATCACCGCACGTGGCCTGCCGACGAGGGCGACGGCAATCGAGAGACGTTGCTGCTGACCCCCGGAGAGACGGGCGTACTGGGTGTCGGCCTTCTCGCTGAGACCGAGACGCTCGAGCAGGGTCGAGCCGTCTAGCGGACCCGGATATAGAGCCGCGTAGGTCTCCACCACCTCCCTCACTTTCACACGATCCTGGAACCTGCTCTCCTGGAGCTGGACACCGAGAAGACTCCGCACCTGGGCTCTGTCTCTGAGCGGGTCGAACCCGAAAACCTCGATGCGGCCAGTGTCGGGGGTTCGCAGCCCGGCGATCGACTCCACGGTCGTGGTCTTACCGGCTCCATTCGGTCCGAGGATTGCGAAGATCTCTCCTTCCCCCACGGAGAAGGAGACGTCGTCGACGACGATCTTGTCGTCGTAACTCTTGGTGAGGTCAGCGACTTCGATCACGGGCATAGGCGTCCTCCTTAGAACCGGGTCGATCTACCGCCATGAATGCAACCGACAGTGTCGCGTTGATCCGACTGGACACCTCACGGACAACCCGACATCTCCGACTATGACTCAGTGGTGACCCGGCCCCCGAATGATAACTCTGTGGTCCTCAGCGCTAAGTCGTCGCCATGAACGGCGAGGTCGGGGAACACCCGACAGACGGAAGCTGGACTACCGTCCCCGCCCGTGCCCGGCCTACCACATGGTGTAGTCACGTTCCTGTTCACGGACGTCGAGGGAAGCACACGTCTTTGGCAGGACGCCCCCGACGTCATGGCGCAGGCCCTCCACCTTCACGACGACGTCATAAAGAACGCAGCTCTATCGAACAACGGTGTTCACATCGGAGCACGGGGGGAAGGTGACAGCCACTTCGTCGTCTTCCCCGTGGCGTCGGATGCGGTCGCCGCAGCTACTGCGATTCAGAGCCAACTGGCTGAGATCTCCTGGGACACGCCGAGGCCGATCAAGGTGCGGGCATCGATCCACACCGGGATGGTGGATCTACAGCTTGGCCAGTACTACGGCACACCGGTCAACAGGGCGGCGCGTCTGCGCGGGATTGCCCACGGCGGACAGACACTGATTTCCCGAAGCACGTGGGAGCTGATCAAGGACAGCCTGCCAAACGGCGTGACCTTGGTGGACCGTGGCGAGCATCAGCTACGCGACTTGACCAGCCCGGAGCATGTCTTCGAGCTGGTGATCGATGGGCTCGAACGCGACTTCCCTCCCCTGCTCTCGCTGGACGTAACCCGCAACAACCTCCCGATTCAACTCACCGACTTCATCGGCCGGCCGGAGGTCGAGGAGATTAAGCGACTCATCAGGGAAGCCAGACTCGTCACGGTTCTGGCACCTGGCGGGGTCGGCAAGACCCGTTCCGCCATTCAGGCATCCGCTGAGCTCGTATCGGAGTTCCCCGACGGGGTCTTCTTCATCGACCTCGCGCCGATCGACTCACACCGAGACATCGCCCAGACGGCCGCTGAGTCGCTCGGCATCGCCCTCACCGGCAACGATGATCTCGAGACACAGCTTCTGGCTCATCTCGTCAACGAACGACAACTATTGATATTCGACAACTTCGAGCATGTCACCGAAGGAGCATCGCTTCTCGCCCGGATACTGACGGCCGCGCCCGGGGTGAGGATCCTGGTCACCAGTCGGGTGAAGCTGGGAATCTCCGGAGAAACAGTCATCAGCCTCCCGGGGTTGATCGTCGACTGGAACACCGCCGAAGAAGCCTTCGAGGCCAGTGGTGTGCGTCTCTTCATCCACGCCGCCACGAGGGCCGATGCTCTCTTCTCCCTTGAAGCCGACGATCTGGAGCCGCTATCGCGGATTCTTCGCCTGGTCGGTGGTACGCCACTCGGCATCATCCTTTCGGCATCTTGGGTGGACACGCTCCCCGTCTCCGAGATTGCCGCCGAGATCGAGACGAGCATGGACTTCCTCGAGGCCGGTCAGACGGATCAGCCGGACCGACACCGCAGCATGCGGGCTGTGTTCGAGTACTCGTGGCAGCTGCTGGACGGAGAGGAGCGTCGCACCTTCGCCGGTCTGTCGGTCTTCAGGGGTGGCTTCACCAGAGAGGCGGCCGAAGCCGTAGCCGGCGCTTCGGTGCGACACCTCTCGAACCTGGTGAGCAAATCGCTGATCGGTTTCGACAGGGGCAACAACAGGTACGCGGTCCACGAGCTCCTCCGCCAGTACGCCGAGGCCGAACTGGCGGCTGACTCGGAAAGGGCGGAGGCGACCGTGGAAGAGCACGCCAGATACTTCGCAGACCTCGCCGGAGTCGCAGACCAGAAGCTCACCTCAGGAGGCGAGCAGCAACAAGGCTTGCGCTTGGTCGAAGAGGACATTGACAACATGAGGCTTGCTCTTCGACATGCGTGCCAGTCTGGCGACCCTCATCAGGCCCGAGCATTCTCAGTGGCCTTCGGGTTGGTCTACGAGATGAACGGATGGATCAAGGCAGCGGCCGAGCTTTTCGCCGAAGTAAGGGAGACCTTCGATGGAAGCGAGCAAGAGGGTGCCGTTGTCACCAGAGCTCTCGCAGCAACCATCGATGCAAAGTTCCTCACCAATCTGGGCCAGGTCGATTCGGCAGCTCCGATGGCTGAGTCGGCAGTGAGCACATTGCGGACAACGGGGGACACCGTCGCGTTCATCATCGCTCTCGAGGCCCTGAGCGAGATCATGACCTACCGCGGAGACGCCGATCGAGTGCACGAGCTGAGCCTCGAGGCCAGACGGCTTGGCGACGAATCGGGCTTCGCCTTGCTTTCGGCCGGGATGCGCAACTATGCGGCAGGCGCTTACTTGTACCAGGGCGATGTCGAATCGGCGTTGACCGAACTCCGTGCAGGAGAGCGGATCCTGGTGGAGGGCGGAGAGCAGATGATGCTTGGCTGGAATCTGCAACTTCAGGGGTCGGTTGCCCTGATGCAGGGTCGGCTGGACGATGCTGCATTCCTGCACAGTCGACAGGTGGATGTCGCACGCGACCTCGGACACAGGCGAGTTCTCGCGGTGGGTTTGACCGGACTCGGCCAGATTCAGATTCAACGAGGCGAGTGGGGCGCGGCGGACCGAACGCTATGCGAGAGCCTCGACCTCTTCGAGAGGATGGGCCTCGCCACCGAGATCGGCTACGTCACGATCCTGCTGGCACGGGTCACAGCCCAGAATGGAGACACCGAGCGAGCTGCCGAGGCCGGCTCCTGCGTTCGATCCGACCCGTCGAGTGACCGGCCGTACCTCTTCCAGACCATTACGACCGCCGAAATGGCCGCAGAACTGCTGGACGAGCTCTCCGGGATGATGGAGGCTGGAGCATTCGCGTCTGCCGTCGCCCGGGGTGAGGTGAAGGGTCTCGACGTCCTGGTCAAGGAACTTCTGACCGAGAGTCGCAGCCATCCAACGGCAACAGCCTGACGATCAGAAGTCGTTGGTCGGCAGCGTGTCCAAAGTCGGACACCAAACCCCAGTCTTCGAAACTCGCTCCGTCTCCGGTGTGGTGGCACAACTCGGACGTTCTGCCTCGACTGAGTCCTCGGCTCAGCCGAGAGCCCGTCGCAGGAATGCCGCCAGCTGCCCCCGGGTGACGTAGTCGTTGGGGCAATATCGGTCGTTGGCTGGCGGGTTACATCCCTTGGTGAGTCCGGCTGAACCGAGTCTGTTGATGGCGTTCTCGAAAGGGCTGCCGTTGTCGTCGACGAACTGATCGCCGCCGTCTGTCACGGCATAGCCGATGGCCCGGACGAGGAAGGCTGCCAGTTCGCCTCGGGTCACGTGGCGGTTGGGACAGAAGCGGTCGTTGGCTGGCGGGTTGCACCCTCGAGTGACCTCGGCCGTTCCGAGTTTGTCGATAGCCGCTTCGAAAACGCTGTCGTTGTCGTCTACGAACAGGTCACCCTGGCCCTTGTCGCTGTAGTCGAAGGCTCGGACGAGGAACGCTGCCAGCTGTCCCCGGGTGACGTGGTCGTTGGGGCAGAATCGGTCGTTGTCAGGTGGGTTGCATCCCTCGGTGATCCCTTCCGACGCGAGCCACTCGATCGAGCTCTCGAAGACCGAGCCGTCGTCATCGCAGAAGGTGCCATCGGTCGACGTCTCTGCGCCGCTTCCGCACAGCAGACTGTCGATGCCGATCCAGTTCCACTCCCACGGCTCCGGATTGGGGCCCTGCTTGCCGCCGTCGGGCGGGTATGAGGGGATGAACCCATAAGACTTGGCGACCGCGTAGTTGTCGGCGGCCAGCCAACTGTACGCGGAGTCGTACGACTGGAGCTTGCGACCGGCGAAGCCGATGTCGATCGTGTATCCGCTGTGGTGTTTCGAGGTGCCGGGCACCGAGATCCATCTCGCGACCGCGTCGACCTCGGACCATGTGTCGGCGTGTCCGTACCTGCTGCGGGCGATCGAGCGTTGCACGTCCACGGACCTGAAGGCCGACGCCACCGACAGACGCCATCCCTGACGGGCTGCTCCTGCACGCAAGGCCGCCCACGCCTTGGCCATTTCAGGCTGCATTGTCAGTGTGCCGCTACCGACCAGACGGCCCGGGTCGGCTTCCGGCCGGAGTTGGTAGCCACGGGAGAACTGGACGTCGTAGATCAGATCGTCGCGGCTGGAGCCGAAGACGTAGAGCTGCTTGCTCGAAACCTCCCTGAGCCCGGGCAGAGTCTTCAGGGAGTCGGTGAACAGTTGGTTGTACTCGACGCCTGTCCGGTCGGGGATGGAACCGGTGTATGGGTAGTCATCGTCGTCGGCACGAGCGGCGGTGGGCGTGGCCACCAATGCGGTTAGCACGACGATGCCGAGAGTGAGAACACCCAGCCACCGCGACCCTAAAGAACGAAACAGGTAGCAGAACTGTTGGCTCCGCAGGCCTCTCACCCCCATGGCGCCACAAGATATGCGCAGTCGGCGTGGCAACCCGAACGGGCTATCGGAATCGGGTTTCCCAGGTCGATCTCATATCGAAGCTTCTGGGGCACGGTTGAAGCGTACCTCTACCGCCCACTCGACAACCCGCTAGGAGCCCCTGCGAATAGGAGTGCTACCTACTACCGACCAACTCGTGGATCGAGATGAGCCGTGTGATATGCGTCGAGCCCGCGTCTCGCATCGCCAGGAACACCGGGTAGCCCAGGGTCTGGTCGTAGAGCCCGTCGACGACGGCGCCTGAGGCCGCCGCCTCCTCGGCGAGGTCGAAGAGCCCGTCGATGGTGAGTGGGAAGTCGAGACCGGGGTCGCCTGACCCCACCGTGGCGACCTTTCCTCCGGTCACTGTGATCAGGTAAGGCTCGGGCAAGGAGGCCTCCACGATGTCGTGAACTGTGAGTAGATATTCATAGTCGTCGAGATCGGCGGCCTCCCACCGCTCTCGGGCCGCGGTCAGGTCGTCGGAGTCGACCTCGGGGTCGTCGACCGCCACCAGATGGTCGATGGAGAACACCAGCCGGGGTGGGAGCTCGCTGAGCTCCGAGCCGGGCTCCAGCACCTCGACGTTGAAACCAACCCACACCGGGTAGCCCAATTCGGGGTGGTAGTCAGCGGATCCGGTGAAGCGGGCACCTCCGGTGACTATGCCCTCGGCGGACGAGAGCATCAAGTCCAGGTCGGTGAACATCTGGTCGATGGTGATTGGGGAGATATCGCCGCCGACGCCGTCGTCGAACTCCACCCGCCAGTCGACGATCCGGCCCGCCTCGACCCGCTCCCAGATGGTCCCGGCGAGCGGGCAGTCGCAACCAATGGACGTCCGAAACTCGTAGGAGCGGGGCCCCTCCCCTTCCCAGAGGAGGCGGGCCTTCTCAAGTCGGTCCAGGGAGACCTGGTCGCCGGGGAGCCCGGCCTGGAGATCGCGGACCAGGAGGTGAGTCCCCCCGTCGTAGGCCCGCGCCTCCCTGTCGATCCAGATCTCGACGGGATGGCCCAGCTTGGGGTGGTAGGCGACCTCTACATCGCGCCTCTCAATGATCGCCGCGTCGATCTGAGTGAAAAGGCCGTCGACGGTGGGCTGGGCCCCGGCGCTGGTCTCGGCGTCCCACACCACCACCTGATGTGGACCATCGGGGTCGCATTCCCCGCAGTCGTCTTCGATGGTGAATCGGTAGGTATCGAGCCCGGACTCGGCCCAACGCTCTCGGGCCGCAGCCAGGGCGTCACCAGGACCTTCCTCGACGAGGGTGGTCGCCGTTGTCTCCGGCACCTGCGGTGGGGCCTTGGTGGTGGAAGTCCCCCCGGTGGCGACTCCGCAGGCGACGAGCAGCACCGCGGCCAAGACTCCGGTCGCCGATCTCATGATGCTGTGACGCTTCAGGCGGTAGTCCGGTTCCACCCCTCTGTTTCGGCGCGTCAGCGGTGCGGGCTTGAGCCTCGGGCCTCCCGAGCCCAGGCCGCTCGGGCTACGGGCCTGGGTCCAGGCTTGACCGTTCCGGCTAGGGGGTCAACCCGAACCATGTCTGGAGCGTCGCCGCCCACTCCTCCTCACTCACCGCGTGCTCGGTCCAGGTGCCTTCTCGCCGGAACTTGATCCGGTCGGAGAGCAGGGTGACCCGGTCGGGCCCACCATCGAGGAGCCGGGTTGCGAATCGGGTCGTAGTCCATTGCAGCCCGGGCTCGGTCTGCAACCAGTGGGACGCCTCCTCGAAGTCGGCGGGGGTGCGTGGGGTGGAGTCGAAGCGGTAGTGCTCCTCCACCCTGCCGCCCTCTTCGTGGGAGACCAGGGTGGTTAGACCGTCGGTGAACACCAGCCCGTACTCGCCGGTGCCCCCGTCGTGGGGACCTTCCGACTCGAGAGGGATGGGGCGGATGAAGGAGTCCCCAAACCCCACATCGACCAGGTAGGGGCGGTCCAGAGTGACCTCGAGGGTGAGATGGCTGGGCATCGGGGAGATGTTCCCGTAGAGGACGGTGGCGGCGAGACGCCGAACCTGGAAGCCGAGTGCGCTGAGCAGGGCGGCGAAGGCGCCGTTGAGCTCGAAGCACCACCCGCCCCGTTCCCGTTGTACGACCTTGTCCACCGTCCAATCGTCGTCGGTCCTCACTCCTCGCCGGTAGTAGACGTCGAGGTTTTCGAACGGCACCGTCGAGAGGTGGGCCCGTTGCAGCCGCTCTAGACCGGCAAGGTCGAGCTCCACCGGGGTGGTGATGCCGATCCGTTTGAGGTAGCGGTCCACGTCCACGACGACGAATTGTGCCAGAGCTGCCGGGCTGCCCGGTCAGCCTGTGACGGCGATGCGGGCAGGGGTCATCTCTGACCCATCAGTTTGTCGTCGCGCAGCCGGTACATGGTCGTCGATCCCTCACGGTGAGATTGCACCTGTCCTGTCGACTCGAGCGCCAGCAGCGTCGCCTCCACCCGGATCGGATTGACGGATGGGCCACGTCCCAGACGCAGCTCCATCTCGCTGAAGATCGAGAAGGCATCGGCCTCACGGGTGCGAGCGAGGGTCTCGGTCACCGCTCGCTTCATCTCCCGAGGGTCCACCACACCCAGGAACGACGTTGCGATCCGGCCGGAGACCTGCCCCCACCCAAGAAGGATCCGCGGCCCGACGAGCAGGAACAGAAGGCTCATTGGAAGGTAGAAGAACGACTCGGGAATGGTGTCGATGATCCATGAGCCGATCCGGGATTCTACGCCGACGGCTACCAAGATCGGCATGACGAATCCCCCGAACATGAGGCCTATCAGGGTGGTTGCGATAGTGAATCCGACTATCCCGAGTGGGAGGCGCAACAGGGTGAACCCGATTTCCCTCCAGGTTTGCCTTTCGGAGACGAGGTCGCGGAGACGCCGCCAGAGCAATCCGCGGGAAGGGCTCATCGGTGGTCGGCGGGGCATCGAGGCATCGAGGAGCGACCAGGCCAGCCGCCGTTCCATGGTGGCCATGGCTCGCACGAAGATCAGGGTCGCCACCAACACGGGTATCCCGAGAAGGGTGATCACGAGGCCGAGGCCTAGACTGAAACCGGTGACGACGACGGTGAAGCCAAAGATCCCGATGGGGAGTCCCAGCAGCGAGTAGACCAGGGAACCGTAGGTCCGCCTGTCGGAGAAGGCGTCGAGCAGCCAGCTCAATCTCGCCCCTCCTTCGTGCGGGACTCCCGTTCGATCATGATCTCTTCGGGCGTCTTCACCACGAACGCATACACGGCATGAGCTGCAATGAAGATCCCCCATCCGAAGAGCGGGTAGATGTACCACGGATAGCCGGAGTCGCTGAGCGCCCAAATGATCACCAGAAACACCTGTGTGGTCAGGTAGACCGCAAAGTGCAGCCAGAACCACTGGCGACGGGCTATCCGATTCGCCTCTCGCTCCCTGGCTGCCATCTCGCCGAATTCATCCATTGTCTTCTCCTTTGTGAATCGTCTCTTCGATCTGGGTGTGGGCCTGGGCAAGAATTTCCGTGATCTCCTGTTGTTGGGAGGGATTGGCGAGTCGACGTCGCAATGCCGAGATGGAAGCGAAGTGGTCGAGCAGCGATCCGATCGCGACCCGGTCCTCGGCCTGCGCCGCCCTAGCGCTCAGCGAGGGCCAGCGATTCCGCCAATCGGACGACTCCACTGCCCGGCGACCCATGTCGGTGAGGGAGTACATCCTGACCTCGTCCGGTTCGAACATGCGCAGGTAGCCGGTTTCGACCAGGGCCAGCAAAGCCGGGTAGATGGCGCCGGGGCTGGGTTTCCAACCTCCGCCCACCCGACTCTCCAACTCGCTCATGATGGCGTACCCGTGGGCATCGCCGAGGTCGGCCAGCACGACGATGATCGCCTGCTTCAGCTCTCCTCGTCGAAAGACCCTGCTCATAACGTAAGTTACGATAAGTCATAACGTAACTTACGTCAAGTAGGTGTTCCGTGGTGTGAGCGACCAGACCAGACGTGAACCACTGAGAGTTCCCGACATGACACGGCATCACGCAGGTGCCGTCTCCCTCAGGCCTCGCTACCGGTCGTCAGCTGTCTCCCGATGATCGTGGGTCAGACGCCGACGTCTCTGCGGTTGAAGGCAAATACAGCGACCAACACAAACACCAAGGCGACACCCGCCAACAGCAGTGTCATCGCCGGATCGATACCGTCCCGCAGCGTGGCGGTGGCGTTGAACCAGTAGAACGGGGAGAGATTCTGAAGCCAGGCCAGACCCTCCACCTGGGGTGCCAATCCGTTAGCCAGGTAGGCGGTGACGGCCACGACGGCGGTGACGCCGATTACCAGGCCACGTCGCCCGACAAAGCCACCAACCAGCAGGGCCAGGGCTCCAAATAGGGCTCCGAGCAATGCGAGATTCAGGGAGGTGGCGGCGATATTGCCGATAGGCAGGTCGATGTCCACCGGCCCCCGGATCGCCAGGATTGCCAGGAACACCGCCAGAGCGGCGATCACGGTGGCAATGAGGAGGGCGAATGCCCGCTGGGCCACCACCCGAGTCCGGGTCACGGGATGTGCGATGAGCAGCTCCATGTGGCCGGCTTCCTCGTTGCCCGCGATCGCCCTCGCCCCGACCCCGATCGCCATGATGATGATGAGGACCGGCCCCAACAATCCAAAGACCGTCGACCCGAGGTACCCGTGGGGTGTGTTTATCTCGTCCCACCCAAACGCCTCGGCCAAACCCGCAGGCATACTCTCGATCAGCTCGCCGTACTCAGGTGTGGAGGCAAACGGGTAGAAGCCGCCATAGATGATGGCCACGGCGAGAAACCCGAACGCCCATCCGACCAGCGACCTCCGCTGATCCCAGAGTGTCTTCGTCCAGATGTCACTGAGCATTTGTCTCTTCTCCGGTGTAGTAGACGAAGAACAGTTCTTCGAGATCCGGCTCTTCGGACACGAAGTCGATTACCTGGTGACGGGCTGCCCTCTTGACGAAGGCGTCGGCCTCGCCGACCAGACGACAGGTCAGCATGTTGCCTTCGACAGTCAGGTCGGCGACTTCGTCGATCGCCTCGAATTCCTTTGCCGCCACCTCGTCCGCAAACACGATGCGCACATTTCGAATCGCCCGGGATCTCAGCTCGTCCACATCGTCGACAGCGACCAAACGGCCTTCCCGGACTATCCCGGCCCGATCAGCCACCTGTTGCACCTCGCTCAGGATGTGCGATGACATGAACACGGTCTGCCCCTCGCGGCGAGCTTCGGACGCCAGCTTCAAGAACTCCCGTGCAACCAGCGGATCGAGCCCACTCGTGGGCTCGTCGAGGATGAGCAGCTCGGGAGAATGCATGAAGGCCTGGACAAGACCGACCTTCTGACGATTTCCTTTGGACAGGCTTGCGATCCGCAGGTCGAGGTCGAGATCGAGACGATCGCCCAGGCTCTCGATCGACGCCGGTGACACACCGCCACGCAGGTTTCCCAAATAGGTGAGGAACTGCCGTGAAGTTTGGCGCCCGTCGACCACGAAGTCACCGGGTAGGAATCCCACCCGACGGCGCAGCTCCAAGCCCTGGGCCCTGGGGTCGAGCCCGAGCACGGTGACGTGACCGGAGTCCGGTCTGATGATGTCGAGCAGAAGTCTGATCGTCGTGGTCTTCCCCGCTCCGTTGGGCCCGAGGAACCCGAAGATCTCTCCGGTATGCACCGCGAGATCGAGAGTGTCGAGAGCCAGGGTTTCCCCATAGCTCTTCGAGAGTGAGTCGGTGAGGATGGCCTCAGCCATCAGGTCCTTCCTTTCGTGTGTTCTCGATGGCAGTGTCGAGCGCCTTCCTCATCGCCTCCGCCTGTCCCGGGGCGAACATGTCGCCGGAGAAGAGCTCGAGGGTCGCCCGGGAAACCCGCATCACTCCCTCCGGGCTGAGCAAGTCCACACCCAGCGCCCGCTCCAGATGGTCTTGCATGGCGAGTGCGCCCATCTGCATGGCAATCTGCACCGCGCAACGGGCCCGAAGATCGCTGCTCGGCTCCATGGCGCCCTGCTCTTCCGCCAGCTTGAAGAGCCGCATCGACTCCTCGACCATCTCGTCGAAGAGACCAGCGGCGGCAGCGCTTCCCGACGCGAGAGCCCAGCCCAAGTATCGAATGAGGGGCGGAGCCATCTCGAATCCACCCGAGATCGTCGCAGGGTCGTCGAGCTTGCCTGAGGTGATCGCATCCTCCTTGACGGACCGGATCCGATCGATCACGTAGGCGTCACATGCCGCTCTCAGCTCCTTTTTCGAGCCGAAATGATGCACGACCAGTGCCGGCGATACCCCGGCATCCTCGGCGATCGCTCTGACCGTGGTCCCCTCGAACCCATCACGTGGGAAACGGGCCATTGCGGCCTCTCTGATACGAGCGACACCGGTCAAGTCGGCAACGTCTGGACCCATGCTGGCTGAACTCACATTCAGTATTCTAAATGCTTGTTCAGCCTGCGGCAAAACCGGGGAGGACGGGCTCATCCCGCGGAAGGAGACCCGATCCTCCACGTGGCCGATGCCGACCCCGAGACTCAGGCAATACGATGACGAGGTGAGTTCTCGCGAGAGATCCTGGGGTCCTCTCCTCTTCGACAGCGCCATTGCGGTGGGGCTTCTCGTCGTCGCCCTGACCACCGGGTCGGACATCGGAGAGTTTCGGAGTGAGCCCGACGCCCTCAACGTGTTCTTCATCGTCGTCATGACGCTTCCTCTAGCGGTGCGGCGTCTGTATCCGGTGGCGGTCTTCGTGGTGGTCGTCCTCGCCTGGGGGGCGGACCGGGCCCTCGACTACCCGGGCACACTGGCCACGTTGGGAGTCGTCCTTGCCTTCTACACCATCGGCGCCGAACTGTCCCGGAAGCGCTCCTGGCGGATCGGGGGTGTGGCCGCAATCCTGATCGTCGCTTTCACCCTCTTCGGTGCCGCCATACTGGAGTCGGTCGGCACCGCCGCCGTCTTTTCCACCATCATCAGCACCGTCACCCCCCTGCTCATCGGCCGGGAGATGCACGAGCGGCGACAACACGTCGACGAGCTCCGGGAGAGGGCGGAGCTGGCAGAGCGGGAGCGTGAGGAGGAGGCGCGGCGAGCCGTCGCCGACGAGCGGGTGCGCATCGCCCGGGAGCTGCACGACGTGGTCGCGCACCAGATGTCGGTGATGACCCTCCAAGCCGACGGAGCCCGCCGGGTCGCCGATGGGAGCGACCCCCGAGTCATCGTCGCACTGGAGACGATCCGTGAGACCGGCCACCGCGGTCTGGAGGAAATGCGGCGGATGGTGGGGTTGTTGCGCACACAGGCCGAGTCCGAACCGCCCACCGAGCCACTGCCCGGTCTCGGCGATGTCGAGCCCCTGGTGGCTCAGGTCAGGGGGGCGGGGGTCCCGGTTGATCTGATGATCGACGGCCAGGTGCGTCCCCTCCCGGAGAGCACCGAGCTATCCGCCTACCGAATCATCCAAGAATCCCTGACCAACGCCGTACAGCACGGCGGCCCCAACGTGACCACCCGGGTCCGAGTCGAATACGGCGAGAGCCACCTGGACATCGTCGTCGAGGACGACGGGAGAGGAGCGGCGGCCGTTTCGGGGTCATCTCCCGGTCATGGCCTGGTGGGGATGCGGGAGAGGGTGGCCGTCCTCGGTGGGGAGTTCAGCGCCAACCCCAAGCCCGGAGGCGGCTACCGGGTCAGGGCACGCATCCCGGTGGAGACGTGATCAGGGTCCTCCTCGCCGACGACCAGGCCATGGTGCGCTCCGGTCTCCGCCTCATCCTCGAGGGTGAGGATGACATGGTGGTGGTCGCCGAGGCGGGCAATGGTGAGGAAGCGGTGCGCCTCGCCCGCAGGGAAAAGCCCCACGTCATCCTCATGGACGTGCGCATGCCGGTGCTGGACGGGCTGGAGGA
>Ga0299913_10001038_pt1 | contig 19559 bp, 15 predicted proteins | sample RVTome_9_FD_201360 | JGI IMG/M metagenome (GOLD analysis project Ga0299913, IMG submission 201360) | Soil microbial communities from uranium-contaminated site in the Upper Colorado River Basin, Wyoming, United States - RVT155D38 (version 2) ... | reverse complement strand
TGCTTGATGCGGACATCGCGGACGCGGTTGCGGCGTCCCCCGCCGCCCCATGCGGCCTCAAGCGCGATCCCCCATTCCAGGGTCCCGGACACCACGTTATTTCGCACTACGACATCGCGCACCGTGTTGTCGTCGAGGTAACGAACGGGGGGGCCGGCCGCGAATGACGGATCGTCGCTTCCGGCGCTGATGACGATGCCCTGGCAGCAGTACTTGTCAACCCGTTTTTCGAGATGGACGTCGTTGTCTACTACACGGATGCGCTGTGTCGTAGCGCTCTGGGATCTACCGCCTCCCGCCACGACGTTGATCCCGATACTCGGCTCGCCTTCGATCGAATTGCCGCCGATGACGACGTCGGAGATCACAACGTCGTCGGAGTTGCCCCCTGTCTCCAGAGCGATACCGGTATCCGCACTGTCACTGCCGGCTCCAACGCCCATACCTACGACCCGAATGATGTTGTCGGTGACCGTTGCACCCTGGATGCGGTCACCCGTCCCTGCAATAGCGAACTTGATCCCCGCATGTTCCGCCTCGATGGTGTTGTTCGTGATGGTCGTGTTGGCCCACGTGTTGTAGGAGGGACACGCCGGCGGAAACTCGGGATCGATCCCGCAGGCAATCGATGCGATCTCGACGCCGATACCCTTCGTCGCCCCCCCGTGACTGGCGAGGTTCCGCATCACAAGGCCTTCCACGAAGTTATCGGCAAAGGTGACGTGCGTCGGGAAGTCGCTCGACGTTTGGACCGGGCTGAAGTGCACGCCACCGGAGAAGCCAGTAAGCGCGAGAGCATGGAGACGATTTCCGCCGGAAGCGATGTGAAACCCGACCTGTATGTTCCCCTCTCCACTGATCGTGACGTCGGAATCTCCGTCACCGTCGATGTCACCGTCGATGGTCACCCCTCCCGCGGAAAGCAGGGGAAGCTGCGAATCAAGGACGATAGTCATTCCGGCAAGAGCGCTGTCGAACCGGATCAGATGAGTGCCGGGGTCGTTGATCGTTACCTGCAACGCCTCGCGCAGCGAAATCCCGTCGGGGCCCGGATTCGCAGCCAACCCCGAAGCCGTCGAAGTGTCACCGTTGGAGACATCAGATGTTGCGGTGACTACGATCTCCGTCGGCACTTCCTGAGCTCTCGCATCGGCGCGAACGAGTACGGAGGCCATCAGGAGGATGGTGAGGACAGTCCGTTGGCGTCGAACCAGCCTTCTCCCCTGCCGAGTCACGGTCCGCGTTTCTTGCTCATTGAGATCGCAGTGAAACCATCGCTACGGCACCACCTTGAAGACGCGCTTGGCGGGAGTCGAATCCGTCATCCCCAAACTGTTGCGGGCCTTGACCCGAAAAACGTGTCGGGAGAACGACAGTGCTCTGTAGCGCTTGGGCGAGGTGCATTTGCGCCACCGCCTGTCGTCCAGCTTGCACTTAAAGGTCGGGTTCGGCTGATCGGACCTGAAGCGGAAGGTGACGGCCCTTCTCGTCGTCTTGCGCGACGGGCCCCTGGTGATGGTCGTCTCCGGGGGCGGGGGAAGGACTCCGTCTCGGATGATCGTGATTCGCGGCGCCTCGTCGTCGTGGATAGTGTAAATGAGACCTCGAGCCTGGTCGATGTCGATCGCGCTGGTCACGACGCCGTCGGTATCGGCGACACCGGTGGCGCTGGGAATCACACCAACGCGCTGCGTTGTGCCGTTGACTATGAACGTCCTCCCGTCGATGCCCGCAAAATAGGCATTGTCGGTGGAGCTGCGCACCGCTCCGGCGTTCATGCCGTCGCCTCGGAGCCGTACGTAGGAAAGCTCATCGGTGGCCCCCTCGACGATGATGCCGCGCTTGCCGTTGACCGTGGCACCGGAGAACAGTCGATCGGTCGCCGGGTTGAACACCAGGGGCGAGGTGCCCTCGCGGTTGGGATGCTCGATCGTCTTGAACGTCCCCGACGGGCGATGGTGGATTATCACCCCCGACCAGCCACCAAGCGGCCCCATGAAGACGTACACCTTGTCGTCGACCTCGTTGACCGCCAACTCCGGAAAGCCGGTTTCGGGGAGCAAGGTCGAGCTGACCTGAAGTGTTTCGCCATCGATCGTTATCAGCCAGCTTTCGGGCGATCCCGAAGACGGCTTATCGAGATCGGTGCCCACCGCAAAGGCGTCATTGGCGACTGTGCTGACAGCCATAACTCCTTCTGCAAAGCCGAAGTGAATGTTTGCCTCAATGGGGGTATAGGTGTCGCTTGCCACGTCGATGACCGCTAGCTCGTCACAGAATGGACAGAACAGCGACACGTAAACCTTGTCGTGTACCTCATCGCCTTCAAGCCTAAAAGCGTCGGCTTTGCCGGGGGAAGGCGACACCTCGTTAAGCGCGCCGGGATCGAACTGCGTTATGAGCTGCCCCGTGTCAGCGTTGATAACGGAGATGAAGCCGGTCCCGTCGGCAAACCCGCCGTCGCTGGCCACATACACCTTGCCGAAGGATTCGTCGATGACGATTTCATAGGCCGAACGCCCGACGGCGATCGAGGATATGACTTGATGCGTTGTGCCGTCGATGACCAAGAGGTTCCCGCTGACGTCATCAGTGACGAAGATCTTGTTGCCGGCTTCGTAAAGAGCCAGAGCCAAAAGCTGCCGCCCGGGCAGAGCAATCGTATCGACCACTGCAGGGGGATCATCATCGGCGGAAGCGAGCACGGTCCGTGCCTCGACTGCTTGCCCCACGTCGCCCTGTGCGACCGCGACCGGGACGATCAACAACCACGCCGCAAGCGCCGACAAGCGTCGCATGCCTCTCCCCCTAACTCACAACGAGGCGCTAGTGGTTCCCCTGTGTCGAGTCAATGCCCTTGATTCGACCAATACAACCGGTTTCGCCACCCTTCACAAGGCGCGTGTGAGGACTGGTTGCCGGATTTAGCGCCGGGGAATTTGTCCCAGTTGAGGTGATTCTGCGTTACGGAGACTCAGTGAGAACCGTGACCTGCGTGTGGCGGCACCTAGTAAGGGTGTGACGTTTCCGGCTCCTTTAGCAGATTGCGATACATGCCCCGGCCGCAATTGGCCATGTACATGACAGCACCGTCTGAGCTGATCGCCATTGAAAACATGTAGAGATGAGCTCCGGACTGCACCAATCCTTGATTGGCCAACCTCCACGTCCTCCCTCCGTTGGAGGAATGCCAGATCTTTTCGCTGTGATCGCTGATGAAGACGTTATTGGGGTCCGACGGATCGACGACGATGCTCTCGTTATGGGAGTTCGCAAACACCAGCCGCCAGGTGGCGCCACCATCCTCAGTCTTGTAGATGCCTTCGGCTACATACGGATTCTCCTCGTGCTGGCCCCACAGAGGATCCCCGTACAACGCCAACGTCCCCGCATAGAGGGTATTCGGATGCAGCGGATCGATAGCCAGCGAATAGATGTAGGGGTTTTGTATGCCCCCATTGATCGCGCTCCAGGTCTGGCCCGCATCTTGAGACTTGTACATACCGACGCCTATGACAGCCGCATACATCGTGTTGGGATTAGTTGGATCGATAGCGATCGCCGGCACGGGAGCATCCGGGATTCCGGACGCCTTGGCCCAAGATGCCCCCCCGTCGAATGAGTAGAACATGCCCGTTCCCTCATAAACGGCGTACGGTCGCGACGAGCCGGTACCCGCATAGACCCTATCCGCGTCATTGGGATCCACGGCCAGCGAGATCACTCTGGGGTCGGTGAGGTCCGCTCCCACGTCGCTCCAATCACGCCCTGCATTGTTCGACCTGAACACGGCCTCCAAGTTGCTGGCGTAAAGGATGTGGGAGCTGGCGGGATGGACGACCAACGCAGTTATGTCGGGGACGGTCTCTTCTGCACTTAGGGTCGCCAGCGAACTCCACGTCTCCCCTGCATCCTCGGTGACCGAAACGATCCCGTCCCCGTGGGCCGCGTAGACGGTGCTGGAATCTGTGGGATCAACTGCCAGCACCGACATCATCCCTCCCACCATCGCGGTGTGCGGCGGCGTGGCGCTGCGACCTCCGTCATCGGATATCAAGAGCGCCTGCCAACCCCCGATATAGACGCGGTCCGGATTCTGTGGATCGACTCCTAAAGCCATGATTGTTCTGCCGACCGGAAGCTCCGAGGACATCTCCTGCCAACTCTGCCCTCCATCCGTGCTTCGTTGCAGCTGCGATCCCACTCCCAGATACAGCACGTTCGGATCGGAAGGAGCAAGCGTAACCACCCCTCCGGAGTCACGAATCATCTTCCAGCTGTGACCACCGTCGGTCGTCTTGAACAAGTCGCCCCCGAAGGGGGTACCCGACGCGTAGACCACATTCGGATCGGTGGGATGCACAACCAACCGTCTGACCGGGAGCTCGTCGGATCCTCCGTTGGCGGGCGACCAGCTGTCTCCTCCGTCGTCGCTTCGCAACATCCCCGATTCGGTCGCCGCGTACAGGATCTCTGGGTTAGAGGGGGAGAGAACGAGATCGTGGATCGTCAGCGGGCCAACGACACGCTCCCAGCGTCTCCCCCCGTCGCTCGATCTATATATCCCGTTACCTTCATCCGAGTGCTGCGGCGCGTCGGTCAAACCGAGACCCGACCACCCCGCCGCCGCGTAGACGATGTCCGGATCGGTGGGATGCACGGCCAGCGCCCGCAACCCGCCCCAGTTGCCGAACAGGTTCATAGGAGCCCAATGCGCTCCCCCATCGGTGCTCTTCGATCCCCCCGCCTGTTCGGAGTGCGCCGCATAGACGATCTGTGAATCCGAGGAAGCGATGGCAAGGGTCCGCACCTTCGTTTGGGCCAATCCGTTAGCGTCAGACTGCTGCTCCCACGTCGCGCCCCGGTCAACCGACTTGTAGATCGCTGAGTGCTCGGTGCCGACGTAGACCACATCGGGTTGTGACGGCTGGATTGCGATGGTGCTCACGGTCGGCCCCTCGGGTCCGTTGGTGCCAGTCCACGTGTGAGTGAAGGGCAGTTTCGCAGCAACCTTCAGATCGTCGAAGAGGGCTTTCGACCGCTTGCCGGTCTGAAGAGCGATGGTGCCGGATCGAACCGGAGGCTCATCTTTGAATCGAATTCGAAGGGTGCCGTTGACGAACACCTTCGTGACTCGGCCGTTCACCTTGATCCTGATCCGGTGCCACCGCTTGAGCGCGAGAGGTGACATCGCTTTTTTCAGGATCTGATTCCCGTAGGAAGGATCGCTCTTGAACAGCCGGATCCCCTTTCGGTTCAAGTCGACGAAATAACGATGAACCACACCGCCGAAGAAATCAGGCAGAAAGCGGAAGCTGATCCGCGCCTTTCCCGAGATGGGCTTGACGCGTAGACCCAAGCTGTAGTTGCGCCAGTATTCGCCAAACAGGTAGCGGGGCGGATCCTTAGATGCGCCTGTGCTGACAAGGACGTGGTTGGTCCGGCGCCTCTCTACCTTCAGTGTGGGGTCCAGCTTCCAGTTGTCGGCCCAGCCATCTTCGAAATCCTCGACGTAACTATCGAGCTCGTGGGATGGCGGAGCCTGTTGTTGTGAGTTGGCCTTCGGCGTAAGGCCAGACAACGGTCTGGCGGCACGGACATAGCCGGAGCCCACGAGTGCGATGCATGCGATCACAACGATCGCCGCGCGAAGGAGCGCCGAAGAGCGTCTCCCGTTGATAAAGCGTGGTACGACCATGGTCCCTCGATCTCACCGCGTCATTTAAGTCAAACACGGCCGACTTCCGCAGACTAGGGCGCCGGGGGCGGTTAGGCCTCGCAATGTCTCACACAGCATCGTGGCTGGAAGGCCCTGTGGCCATTTCCGCCCTTGTGCTTGGCCGTGGCCACCCCGATGATGGAAGACGCGGCGGGGGAGGAGAGCGGGGTGGCTTTCCCGGGTCTGCAGATAGTCCAAAAGGTCAGCAGCGGCGCTCTACCACCGATGCGGGCCTCATTAGGGAGGCCCGCGGCGCCCATCGAGTGAGCCACCTACCGATCCATCTCTAGAAGAGTTGTCTGCCGCCGCGATTTCATCGGTAAGCAGCGGATCGATGCTTGACAGCACGCACGATCACCTTGGGTGACCGGCGGCTACCTTCGATCGAGTAGATGATCCGGTAGCTGCCGACGCGCGCGGACCACAAACCCTTGAGTCGTCCCAGCAATGGCTTCCCCGCGGCCTCCGGGTCGATCTCTAGATCGGTTATTGCGTTCAGCACGGGCTCCCGGAGATGCTGAGGTAGCGCTTGGAAGTGGTGGGTCGCTTCCCGCGTCAGCTGGACCCGGGCCATTCAGCGCCGTTTACGGCGCAGATCCTCGAGGGACGTGAGACGGCCCGCACGCACGTCATCTTCGCTCTTCCGTAGTGCCTCCATCAGGCCCTTGTCCTGAAGGATCTCCAGCGTCTCTTCGAGCGACTCGTACTCGTCGGCCGAAAGCATGACCGCGGAGGGTCGCCCGTTGCGTGTGATGAGGACATGCTCGTGCTTGTCTTCGAGCGCGTCGAGGAGCTCCGTGAGGTTGGCGCGGGCTTCGGTGAACGGCACTATCTTGGCCATGTTGTGAGTGTACATCATTCTGTACCTTTGGGCCGCATCTGGGCCGCGAGACGACCATGAACAACCATGAACGTTCATGAACGTCCATAGATTGAAAGCGCAGGTCAGCGGCTATTTGCGCCTAAAACCGCAGGTAGAGGAAACGGACTTGATGAGACTCTTAATCCGTAGGTTCAGGGTTCGATTCCCTGGCGACCCACGCAAACAGGTGCGCTACTAGGCTGGCTTGCTGCTCGCTGAGTCAGCGCTCACACGGGCCAGCGAACGTGGGTGCATCAGATCCCGCCCCGAGCTCGTGGCACGGATCCGCGAGCCTCGTCGCAAGCATCGCGGCCGGGAAGCGCCGGCGCCTTCGTGAACTCAGCCCCCACGACATCGATCCACTGCCGACCTGCTCGCCCATCTCCCGCGATCTCAAGTGACGATCTCTTGAGCTGAGACGGAAGAAGGACGAGGACGAAACTCCCTACCAGATGTGGCAAACGATCGCCGAACCAACGGGATTTTCGGCAGCGCTCCTGGACCCGCCACCCAACCCTCCGTCGACGTAACCATCTGAAAAACCTCTTGACACCGAAGCAACACAGCCGTAACGTTCGGGAACGCTGTTCGACAATACCGAACGGTGACCGGAAAGCGGCCGTTGGGGCCGCGTGGCTCTGGGTGGAGCACTGGGATGGGACCTGTGGACCAAAGGCAAGAGACGGGGGTGAGCCGGATCCCACCTCGCTCACGGCCGGTCGACTCCTTTCCTCCTGCGTCGCAGCCCGCAGTGCCCCTCTCTCGGAAGGGAAGGGAGGTGCGACTCCGCATGCGCGTGAATACGCGGCGGAGGTAGGCCTATGGATGAGAACACCAGGGGTCAGAAGCTCCTTGCTGAAGTGTTCGGTACCGGTTTCCTCGTGTTCATCGGGGTGGGATCGGTTCCGGCCACGCTCGCCATCGCCAATGCAGGCGGGCACTCCTTCACCATGGCGGATCTAGGGATCATCTCGTTCGCCTTCGCCCTCATCGTCGTGGCGCTGGTCTATACGCTCGGCCACATCTCCGGCTGTCACATCAATCCGGCGGTGACCGTTGCTTTGGCGGCGACCGGGAAGTTTCCGTGGAGGGACGTTCCGGGATACGTCGCGGCTCAGGCCATCGGAGCGACGCTTGGAGCCCTTGCGATCTTCTTCACGCTCGGCACCCAAGCCAAAGAGTTAGGACTGGGCGTGGCCTCGTTCGACCCCGATTCCGTCAGCTACGCGCGGGCGATCTTCGCCGAAGGGATCGGAACCTTCCTGCTCGTCTTCGTGGTCTTCGGGGTGATCGATCGTCGCGCGCCGGCGGGATGGGCGGGACTCGCGATCGGTTTCGTCGTCTTCGCTGCGATCATCGTGGTGGCGCCCGCGACATCCGCTTCGATCAACCCCGCGCGCACCATCGGGCCGATGCTGACCCTGCAGGCACTTGGCGGTGACGTGCTGTGGAACCAACTCCCCGCCTACTGGATCGGCGAATTCGTCGGTGGGACGCTCGCAGCAATGGCCTACCTGGGCATCGCCCGGACCGCGGTCGACAGGGTCCCTGACTTCCCCATCAAAAGGGCCCTGTCCGAAGAGCCCGTTCCTTCCAACTGATCGAGAGAGGACACAGCATGAAGAAACTCATCAACGCCGCCGACCGCGTCGTGAAGGACGCGCTGGAGGGCCTCGGGGCCGCCCACCCGGAGCTTCGCGTCGACGTAGCCAACCAGGTCGTCTACCGGGCCGATTCCCCCGTTTCCGGCAAGGTCGCGCTGGTCTCGGGTGGAGGGGCTGGACACGAACCGCTTCACGGTGGATTCGTGGGCGCGGGCATGCTGGATGCAGCTTGTCCCGGCGAGGTCTTCACCTCACCCGTGCCCGACCAGATGCTTGCGGCCACCAAGGGCGTCGACGGCGGTGCCGGCGTCGTGCACGTGGTGAAGAACTACACCGGTGACGTCATGAACTTCCAGCTCGCAGCCGAGATGGCTGCCGACGAAGGCGTGAAGGTCGAGTCGGTTCTCGTCAACGACGACGTCGCCGTCGAAGACAGCCTCTACACGGCGGGGCGGAGAGGAACGGGGGCAACCCTGTTCGTAGAGAAGATCGCCGGGGCACTGGCGGAAAAGGGCGCCGATCTTGCCTCGGTCGCAGCCGTAGCTCGCAAGGTCAACGAGCGTTCAAGGAGCTTCGGTATCGCGCTAACGTCCTGCACCACGCCGGCTGCAGGCAAGCCGAACTTCGACCTGCCGGATGACGAGATCGAACTTGGGATCGGTATCCACGGCGAACCCGGCAGGACGAGAGTGAAACTCACATCTGCAGCGGAGATCACTAAGGTCGCCACCGACGCGATCTTCGACGACTACCCCTTCGACAAGGGCGACAAGGCCCTCGTCATGGTCAACGGCATGGGTGGAACGCCGTTGATCGAGCTGTACGTGGTGTTCAACGAGGTCGCGAAGGAACTCGCGGCGCACGGGGCCGAGGTCACCAGGTCCCTGGTCGGGGACTACGTGACCAGCCTCGATATGGCCGGATGCTCGATCACCCTGTGCAAGTTGGATGATGAACTCACCGAGTTGTGGGACGCTCCGGTCAAGACCCCAGCTCTACGATGGGGCGTCTGATAATCCTCGCAGAGAAGGGGCCGATGGTCGCTTTGGACACCACGTTCGTCCGTAGGTGGATGACGGAGATCGCCCGGTTGATGGAGGAGCAGCGAGAGTTCCTCACGCAGCTGGACGCGGCGATCGGGGATGCAGACCATGGCGTGAACATGCACCGCGGCTTCTCAGCGGTCATGAAGAAGCTCGAGGAAACGAGCGATGCTACGCCGGGCGGATTGCTCACGACGGTCGGGGCGACGCTGATCTCGACCGTCGGGGGCGCGTCCGGCCCGCTCTACGGCACCGCCTTCCGTCAGGCCGGGAAGGCCCTTGGTGATGACGAGAGTTTCGAACCCAGGGGCCTTCTCGCAGCTCTTCGAGCGGGGCTCGAGGGCATCCAGAAACTCGGCGCGGCGATGCCCGGCGACAAGACGATCGTCGATGCGTTGTCACCGGCACTGGATGCGTTCGAATCAGAGCTCGATGCCGGTGGATCGATCGAGTCGGCAGTAACGGAAGCGCGCGGGGCCGCGGAGGATGGTGTGCGGGCGACGATCGAGCTTCAAGCGAAGAAGGGCCGCGCCTCATATCTCGGGCCCCGCAGCGTCGGACACCAGGACCCGGGCGCCACGTCGACGGCATTGATCTTCTCGGCGCTCGAAAAGATCACGACGGGAAGCTAGATGAAGCCGCGCGTCCTTCACGGGGTCCCGGCGTCGAGGGGCTTGGCAACGGGCGCCTCCCACGCGATCCATCGCGTCACATTCGAATCGCCCAGCGCCGGCGTCATCGCGCCGGCCGACGAGGACCCGGAGGGCACCGTCGATCGCGCCCTCGACCAGGCTGCCGCGGAGCTCGAGCAGCTCGCGGCCCGACTGAGGGCCGAAGGACATGCAGACGATGCGGAGATCGTCTCGATAGGTGCCTTGATCGCCCACGATCCCGTCCTTCGCGGACAGGCACGCGCAGAGGCTGCTCGTTCGGGCCATGCCGCCATGGCGATCATCGCAGTGAGTGAAGAACACGCCACCTCCATCGAGGCCATCGGAGACGCGACCCTGCGTGAGCGCGCTGCGGATGTTCGGCAGGTCGGACGACGTGCGGCCGCGCTCGCGATCGGTGGGAAACCCGGGGACAACGGGAACAATGGGAACGCTAGCGAGCCGGTGATACTCGTCGCCGAGGAATTGGGCCCGGCAGACATTACGGGATTGCAGTCGGGTCAGATCGCGGCGGGGGTCGCGGTGAAAGGTGGGCCCAACTCGCACGCGGCCATCGTGGCTCGATCCTTCGGGATTCCTCTCGTTCTGGGAGTGCCAAGGGAGATCCTCGAGATCGAAGACGGCACGCCTTTGATCGTCGACGGCGAGAGGGCGGTCGTGACGGTCTCGCCTCTCCCCCACGACGTCAACGAGGTGGTCGTGAAGATGCGCAGAGCGGCCGAACGCCGGGCGGCGCTCGCTTCGGAACGCTCGCTCCCGGCGCGCACAACGGATGGCACCGACATCCTCTTGTTGTGCAACATCGCGTCGCCTGAAGAAGCGAAGCTCGGACTGGATGCAGGTGCCGAAGGCGTGGGGCTGCTACGAACCGAACTCCCCTTCCTTGATTTCCCGAGTTGGCCCGACGAGAAGGCACATGCGGCGACGTTGCAGCCGATGTTCGATCAGCTCGAGGGGCGATTGACCACCGTGCGGGTTCTCGATTTCGGGGGCGACAAGCTCCCTCCCTTCCTCGCATCACTCGGAGCGGACGAGCAAGGGCTCCCCCATCGCGGTCTCCCGGCGTTGCTGAGCACCCCGGACGCCCTCAGCGCGCAGCTCCGGGCGATCCTCGAAACCGGAGGTAGATGTCGCATCCGGGTACTTCTTCCGATGGTTACTTCCATCCGCGAGTACGAGCGCGCGCGAGCTCTGCTGAAGGAAGCGGCTGCCGAGGTCGGAACGGATCCACCCGAATTGGGGGTGATGGTCGAAACCCCGTCGGCCGCGCTCCTCGCCGACACACTCGCTCGCGACGTCGACTTCTTCTCCATCGGAAGCAACGACTTGACGCAACACGTGCTCGGCCTCAACCGGAGAGATCCGAACGCACGTCCGGCACTCGCGGCCCATCCCTCGATCCTCACTCTGATAGGCCGGGTGGCAAGAGCAGGACGTGACCATGGCAAACCCGTGGCTCTGTGCGGTGAAGCGGCGGCCGATCCGCTCGTGCTGCCGTTGATCATCGGCGCCGGCGTCCGCGCGGTAAGCGTGTCTCCGGCGAGCCTCGACACAACGCGGGCCCGGATCCGCGGCCTATCGAGAGAGGACTGCGACGACGCCTACCGGCATGCGGTGCGCATGCAGTCCGTGGTGGAGGTCTGGGATCTGGTGAAGGGATCGAACTTCCCAGACATGCCCTGATGATGCCTAGGCTGGAACGGCCGCCAGAAGCTCGGTTAGAGCGTTCACCGCCTCGTCCGCATCGGGTCCCTTCGCCTTCACGATCACTTCGGTACCGGCCGTTGCCCCAAGCGACATGACGAGAAGAACGCTGCGTGCATCGACCTCTTTGCCACCGGCCGCGATCGAAACGGAAGACTCGAACGCCGCTGCCGCCTGAGAGAAGGCACCCGCGGGCCGGGCATGAAGATCCACCGGCAGGACCACTCCACGTTCAGAACTTTGGGACATCTCTCGCCTCCCTAGCGGCTTGCACGACGGCATCCAGGGACGCCCCCGACGCAGCCGTAACGGCGGCGGCCACGGCTCCTTCGACGAACGGCGCGTCGACCAGGACCACGCCCTCCGTATCGAGGGCGGACATGACCGTCTTCACCGTCAGCACCGCGCTGCCAAGATCCGGGATCACCACTACTCCGTCGGAGGCCGAAAGCTCGCCGAGGGCGGTCTCCACGCCGTCGGCGTTCGTCCCCAGATCCCCATCAACGGTGCCACCTACGGCACGGATGGGAACCTCGTCCGAGCCGATCTGGGCCAGGAGTTCGCCGAGGCCACGAACCATGGTTTCGCTATGGGACACAAGTAGGATTCCGACCATCGTTATCGGGCGTTAGTCTACAATGCTGAATCGTGTTCGACAATACTGAAAGCCATTTCAGATGATCCAATCCATCACGCGGGCGGCACAGATCCTCCAGGCCCTCGGACAGGCCCCTCGACTGGGCGTCACGGAGCTCTCCGATCGACTGGGACTGGCGAAGGGCACAGTCCACGGCTTGCTGCGGTCCCTCGAAACCAACGGTTTCGTGGAACAACACGCCGAGACCGGCAAATATCACCTCGGACCGGCGCTACTGCAATTGGGCAACGCGTTCCTCGAGAACCACGACCTCAGGAGCCGATCGCTGCTGTGGTCAGAATCGCTCGCGAATCGGGCGCACGAGGCCGTCCGGGTAGGAGTGCTGAACGGGCCGGCGGTCCTCGTGATCCACCACGTCTTCCGACCCGACAACTCGGTGCAGATACTCGAGGTAGGGGCGACGATCCCCTGGCACGCCTGCGCCCTGGGCAAGGCCATAGTGGGCTATCTCCCACAGGCCAGAAGGAAAGAGCTCCTGAGCCAACCGCTCACACGATTGACCGGACGAACGATCGTTTCGGAGGCCAAGCTGGTCAAGGAACTCGACCAGGTGCGCCACGCGGGATTCGCGCACGACGACCAGGAGGCCATCGTCGGTGAAGCCGGACTTGGAGCTCCAGTGTTGGGTCCGGACGGAAGCGCATTGGGGGCGATCGGCTTGACGGGTCCGGTGGAGAGCATCCTCCCTTCTGGGCCCGAGCCCTCCAAGCTGGCGGCCCTGCGAGACGCTGCTCGCAACCTCTCCCGCGACGTCGGAGGGTCTCAGTTGGTTGGCCGGACCCACTTCTAAACATTCGGGCCCGTCGGCCAAGGCCCTCGCGTTTCGTGTTGACGGGCTGCTCTGCTTCACTCTCTGTGCGGCCGTCGGAGTTCTTGCCGCCCGCCCTTCCACGTGCGCTGGACAGGCTGCCGCCCGGGTCAGTGTCGATGCCATTTCCCCCCAGAACCGCAGGAAGCAGGACAAGCGCGGCGAACCGGCCCTCCATCGGCGGGTGCCGCGTTCCTCGCGCGGCCCGAGATGAGGAGGTCTTAGATGCGCCGCAAGGCAGCAACCGTCCTCGCCGTCACCCTGATGGCGACTTTGCTCGTTCCTTCTCTCGGGTCCCGGGCGGTCGCGGTGCCCAATCCCGTGGCGCTCACGCCGGCGGACTATCTGGCCTACGGGCGGGTCTTCCCCGACCCTCAGGGTTGTGGGGTCAATCCCCCGGGCGTGGATCCGACGGCCATCTCTCCCTGGGCCAAGGGCAACGTGTGCGTTGGCCAGTTCCTCGGTTACGACGAGGTGATCAACGGCGCGAAGTTCCTCGCCAGTGAGACGCCTCCGATCCCCGAGGCGACCGACGTGGTTGGCCCGATGTACGGCCGCTACCTCGACGTCATCAACCTGCGCGAGGCCTACGACAACCCCAACTACCGCTCCGCGGGACTCCCGCAGACCGTGGGGCTGGAAGACGGGCAGCCGAAGATCTGGTCGCGCGACCGACGGGACCTCTTCCTCTTCAAGGTGACCGACGACGAGTCGCCCATCCCGGAGTCGGAGCGCAAGCACTTCGCCTACAGCCTCTCGATCCACGGGATCGAGCGCGCCGGGCTCGAAGGGGGCATCCGGGCGATGGAAGACCTGATCACCTGGGCCGCGTGTGAGAACGGACCGGGTTCGCTTCTCATCGAGCAGGTCTGCGCGCTGGAGGGCGGGAACTTCCCACGCCCGATCGTCGAGACGCCCACCGAGCGCCCGGCGCCCACCGCGAGCGAGGTGCTTCGCGACGCAGTCATCTACTTCATCCCACCGAACCCGGATGGATGGCACCGTGGCGAGGTCGGCGGCGGCGGCTACTTCTTCCAGCGCTACAACGGCAACGGGGTCGATCTCAACCGCGACTGGCCGACCAAGGGCTACACCTTCCGCCCCTACTCGCCGGGGTCCGAGCCCGAGACGCAGGCTTACAGCCGAGTGCTGAGGGGCATCAAGGAGACGACGGCCACCGGGAAGTTCACCGGTGGCATCGATCTGCACGGTCAACTCACCGCCAACGCCTACTCCTACACGCTGCTCGGCTCCGGACAGCGCGACTACAGGCGGAACTTCTCGACGGTCGATCAGGCGCTGCGAGCATGGGAAGACCAAACCGCTCGGCTCGCGTGGTCGCCCTATGTGACCAACGGACCCAACAATCCCGGCCCGGACCATCCCGGAGTGTTCCCGCAGGCGGACCAGTGGGGCACCGTGATCGACACGATCGGCTACCAGATCACGGGCGGGGTCGGTGACTGGTTCGAGTCACCGATCGGCCTCGACGGGGTCGGCATCGACAACGAGATGTCGCTGAGCCACATCGCCCCGAACACTCTCTTCGACCCGATCAACGAGCAGATGCACGTGGACGGGAACAAGGGCCTCATCTACTCGCAGCTCGCCTCGATGCTCACCGAGGAAGACGAGATGTATCACTACGCACCGAGCGGCAAGATCGGATACGTCTTCAACCCCAAGCGCGTCACTCACGAGGGCCTGAGCCGGGTCGAGAACCCAGGACTTCCCGCACAGAACGACATCGACACCTATCTCCCGTGCCAGGCCCAGCTGTGCAACGGAGGAACCTTCGTGATGTCCGGCACCTCGCCCACGCTCGAGTTCGATGTGGAGGGCCCGAACGAGGGTGTGTTCAACGGGGGCATCACGATCCAGGCCACCTTCCCCAACGCGCAGGGGGTGTCCCACGGGACGGCGACGCGCCTCGCGATAGATCGTTTCGACGAGGAGGGCGGCGGCTCGTGGCAACAGGCCGCCATCCACTACGGCCAGGGCGGTCAGCCGGACGCTTACGCCAGCGCCGGACAGATCGTGACCGTCACCGATCCGGTGCCGGGCAGATGGCGGGCTCGCATCGTCAGTCCCGCCGGTGCGGGCGTGCGGATCCACGTGAACTTCAATCCGGTGACCGCCGAAGACCACCCGGGGCAACTGCCGATCTCGGCGTCGTCGATGGATTTCTTCGATGAGCTGAACTCCTACATCCCCAACGCGGAAGACCGCGTCGAGCCCGTCACGGTCCGCCAGGTCATCGAAGATCCGAGCGCGTTGGGACGGTTCGACTCGCTGGTCGTCGTCAATGACGCCCTGCCCGATCACGCCGACGCCGAGGGCAACCCGCTGGGGCTCGGCGACGAGGACCGCGCGGCCTACTTCACCAACCTGAAGACCTTCGCAGAAGATGGCGGCAACCTCGTTCTCACCGATGGTGCCTTGAACGGGCTGGATGAGCTCGAGGTGGTGCCTGCCGAAGCCGTATCCAGAGGAGCCGGCAACCCCGCGCCCCGGATCAACTTCAACGTGTCGGGCCGCGGCAACCTCTGCACGCCGGCAGAGACGGATCCGCTCGTGAGGTCCGTCTGTCTCCCGGGGACGGCGGGCGGGAGCCAACGGCAGATGCTCGAACCGACCCCGCTCGGCTACTCCCCCGATACCGGCGGCAGCATGGATCCCGCGCCGGAAGCGCGCACGCCGTTCTACTTCGTCAACCGCGAGGCGTGGCAGGAGGGATGCGGCGACCCCTGCACGTCCGGCCTTCTCTCCAACCAGACGGGCCTCGGCCAACGTCCGGTGGGCGACGGGATGCTGCGGGTCGTTGGAGCCATGCTCCCCGACCCGAACTACGCGCCGAACGCGACGCGCGACATGAGGTTCGGTATCGCGTCCTATTCCCTCACGTTCTCGGCGTGGCAGGTGTTCCTCAACCTCGTCGATTTCGATAGAGAGAACGGCGAAGAGCCTCCGCTGCCCGAGGCGGACCTGGCCATCAGCAAGATCGACGACCCCGACCCCGTGGTGGTCGGGGAACCACTCACCTACGCGCTCGAGGTAGCCAACCACGGCCCCGACACCGCGACCGCCGTTACCGTCGTCGACGAGCTGCCGGAGACGGTGACGTTCGAGGGCGCGAGCGATGGATGCACCCCTTCAGGCGGTTCGGTGATCTGCGATCTGGGCGACATCGGGTCCGGTCAAACGTCCTCTGTCGACATCACCGTCCGCGCGCAGGAACCGGGACAGTTAGAGAACCGTGCTTCGGTGAGCGGCGGGGTGACCGATCCCGACACATCGAACAACCAGGCCTCGGTCACCACTCAAGCGGTGTGCACGATCACCGGCACCGAAGCGAACGACACCCTGCAAGGAACCTCCGGCAGAGACGTCATCTGCGGACTGGGTGGTGATGACACGATCAGGGGCCTCGACGGCGACGACCTGATATTGGGTGGCGACGGCGACGATCGCATCTGGGGACACGCGGGCAACGACGACCTGCGGGGCGGCGCCGGGGACGACGACCTCAAGGGGGCGGAGGGAGACGACGCGCTTTCGGGTGGCCCCGGGTTCGACAGCTTGAACGGGGGCAGCGGGAACGACACCTGTACCACCGACGAGGACGACGGTGAGACGCGAGAGTGTGAGGGGTGAGCTACGCCCGCGGGACGGAACGCGTCCGTCCCGCGGGCAGGGCCCTTAGAAGGTCACGGTGAGGGTGTTGGAGCAGGTCGTCGTACCGGCCTCACACACGTAGTAGGTGTAGCTGCCTCCGCCCCTGTTGTTGATGTTGTCGGTCTCGGCGCCGTCGTCGCCTGTGGTCATGACATTCACCCCGTTGCGATAGACGTCGACGTTCGTCGAGGTCGCTCCCGCCCAGGTCAGATCGACCTTCTGCATCCCCTTGACCTTGTAACCGGTTGCTCCCGTCAAAGACAGAGCGCTGGGAGGCGGATCCGCCTCGTTGTCCACTGTCACCGTGACGGTCGCGCTCGCGGTGGCTCCGTCGTCGTCCGTGGCCGTCGCCTTGATGGTGTGGCTCCCATCGGCAACCGACGTGGAGTCCCAGCTCGCCGTCCAGCCGTTCGAGCCATCCGAGTCCGTGGCGAGCGCCGTGGTCGACGAGTCGACGAAGAACTCGACCTCGGTCACGGTCCCGTCGGTGTCACCCGCGGTCGCGGCGACCGCCACCGAACCTGAAACGCTGCCGGCGGTAGGTGAGGTGAGAGAGACGGTTGGGGGCAGGTTCGACGGAGGTGTCACTCCACCCACCGTCAGCAACGAGTGCAGGAGACGGTTCGGCGATCCGCTTCCCGCGCTCGACACCGCGTTCGAGGTCGCCTGTGAAGTGATCGCCGTTGCAACCTCCGCCGGCAACGCGCTCGGCGCCGCGTCGAGGTAGAGCGCGGCGGCCCCCGCGACGTGCGGCGTCGCCATGGACGTTCCACTCCAGCTCTCCGTGCCCCCACCCATCACTGACGACGTGATGCTCACGCCGGGAGCGAAGAGATCCAGGCAGGTGCCGTAGTTCGACCACGAGGCCTTCGTGTCGCTGCTGTTGGTGGCGCCCACGGTCAGCGCCTCGGGGACCCGCGCCGGCGAATAGCCGCAGGCGTCCTGCGCCTTGCCGGCCCTGTTGCCGTTACCGGCCGCTACTGCGTAGGTCACTCCGTCGGCGACCGACCGCTTGACCGCGTCGTCGACCGCGGTGCTGCCGCCGCCGCCGAGGCTCATGTTGGCAACAGCAGGCTCCCCGGGATCGTGCTGACCGGTGACCCAGTCGATCCCGGCGATGACGTCCGACCAGTAGCCGCTGCCGTTGCAGTCGAGGACCCGGACGCCGACCAGGGTGACTCCCTTGGCGACGCCCCAGGTCGTGCCTCCCACGGTCCCGGCGACGTGCGTGCCGTGTCCGTCACAGTCGGTGGAGTTGGTGTCGTCGTCGACGTAGTCGATGCCGCTCTGGACCCGGCCCACGAAGTCGGAATGGGGAGAGATGCCGGTGTCGATGATGTAAGCGGTGACGCCGGCCCCCGTGTAGTTGTAGGAATAGGTCGAGCTGAGCGGCAGCGCCCGCTGGTCGATACGGTCGAGGCCCCACGTCGCGTTCGATTGCGTCACGCTCTTATGAGCGACCCCGTCCGCCTCCACGTAGTCGACGCGCGGATCGTTCGAGATACGGGCGGCGGCGGTAGCCGACATCATGGCCGAGTAACCCTTCAACCCGTGGCGGTAGACGTGGTCCACCGCGGCTCCGCCGCGCGCGTGCTCGCTCGCCACGCTCCCGGGGTTCCCTACGTCGTCGTGCAGCACGACGATGTAGCGATCGGCACCAGCGGCAGCCGCTGACACGGGAGCCAAGGATGCGATCAGCAGGACAAGGAACGATATGGACGACATGCGTCGGGACACGAGACGGACCTCCCCAGAGCGGTTTAGGCCCAACCTATGAGGGATGGGAGGCGGACGCTATGGCCTTGAAGGATGATTTCGGGGGAGTCGGGGCGTTCTGCGAGGTTCGCCCGAAACCGACTCCAAGGCCCCTTAGGACGAGAGGGAAGACACCGATCAGCGACCTGACAGAACAATGGTCCGAATAGCCCGGCAAGGGCCTATCTGAACTCCTTGACGACGACCTTGTCCGTGCTCCAGCAACCGGGATCTACGTACGCATCCGTACCAGACCCACCCGAGGAGGTGCGGACCCACATGCTGACGGTGTGGGTGCCCTTGGCGAGCCCGGTCCAGATCCCAGAGAACGCCGCCATATGGCCGCTTCCCCCCGCCTCGGCAGCCTTCAGGTTGGCGCGAGCGCGGCCCGGCACCGCGGCGTCGTCGACCCGGAGCTCGAAGACGGCGCCCGTCCCAGCGGCGAACGACGAAACGAAGATGCGGCCCTCGAAGGTCACCTCGACCATGGATCCTCGGGCGACCGTCTCGAACGTCCCGAGGTCAGCGAGCTTCGTGTAGTCCTGGTTGATGGCATCGACGGAAACGCAGTCAACGGAAAGTTCGGTAACAACCGTCGAGAAGCGCGCGTCCGCTTTCGGCCTGATGTGCTCCTTCCAGAGGTGATTCACCGTTCCGCCGACGTGGCTGAAGCCGGGCAAGGGAGCAACGACCACCCCCAGCAACATGCTCGACAGGATCACCACGATCACACGCAGCCTGCCACCAGCCGGTCTGGCCCGCATGTTTCCTCCCTCCGTCGAACCGCCATGGTTCGAGCCTCGTAGCAAGACAAGCACTGCCGGGTCGGCATGGTCAAGAAGCGGACGGGTCGTGGGCCTCCATCCCGAGGGAGCGCACGATGAGCTGCCTTGCGCAACTCGCCCTAACGTGGGCGCGAGCCGTAGTCGCCGAAGGGATCGTCTCGTTCCCTGACTGCCTGGCGGAAGCCGACCTCCTGAGCCCTCGCTACGAAGTCGAGACCCTCCTGCGTGTGCCGTGCGATCCCGTCGAATAGAGAGCCGAGCGTCCGGGTGGACGC
>Ga0299913_10001037_pt1 | contig 19567 bp, 18 predicted proteins | sample RVTome_9_FD_201360 | JGI IMG/M metagenome (GOLD analysis project Ga0299913, IMG submission 201360) | Soil microbial communities from uranium-contaminated site in the Upper Colorado River Basin, Wyoming, United States - RVT155D38 (version 2) ... | reverse complement strand
TAGGGGTATATATGCTCTCCCCGTAGATACGGGAGGGGGGTATATGGCGGAGCGGCGCGGACGCCACCGGCGGCAGCCGGCACGGAAAGAGGACACGGACCCGGTGGCATGCGGCTGCGCCGTTCGCGAAGGCGCCCGCCAGGCCGTCGGCGTCGAGCCGGCGATCAAGACGGGCAACCTCAACCGCCTGCGCCGCATCGAAGGCCAGGTCCGCGGCGTGCAGCAGATGGTCGAGACCGACCGCTACTGTGCCGACATCCTCGTCCAGATCGCGTCGATTCAGGAGGCGCTGCGCGCCGTCGGGCGGGAGCTGCTCCGCAACCACCTGCAGCACTGCGTCGCCCACGCCGTGACACAGGGCCCCGACAAGGCCCAGGCCACCTACGACGAGCTCGTGCAGCTCTTCGACCGGCACGGGCGATGACGCGATTCTTGTAAGGACGGGACCCCGCGAGCCCGTCAGGAGGTGCGTGATGGAGAAGGATCCCGTGTGCGGCATGCAGGTCGACCCCGCAAAGGCCGCCGGCTCGTCGGTCCACGAAGGCCGGACGTATTACTTCTGCTCGCCGGTGTGCAAGCAGAAGTTCGACGCGAATCCCGGGCAGTACGTCAGGTAGAAGGAACGCGGAACGCGAAACGCGGAACGAGAGCACGGGAAAGGGAAAAGGGAAAAGGGAGAAGGGAGAAGGGAGAAGGGAAAAGGGAAAAGGGAAAAGGGAGAGAGGCAGGGGTGCCGCAAGCGCGCCCCTGCCTGCACCGCGACGGTCGACCCATCCTCGAGAGACAGCCAGATGCGAACCGAAGAGACGACTCACGCTGAGGCGCACGACACCATCGATCCCGTCTGCGGTATGACGGTCACGCCCGCCGCAGCCGCCGGCTCGGTGGAGCACGAGGGGCGGACGTACTACTTCTGCTCGCAGTCCTGCGTCGAACGCTTCCGCGAAGCGCCCGAGGCGTTCCTGGATCCGCACCCGGCGCCGGAGGCGGCGCCGCCCCCTGGCGCCGGGGGCGTCGAGTACACGTGCCCGATGGACCCCGAGGTGCGCCAGATGGGCCCCGGCGCCTGCCCGAGGTGCGGGATGGCGCTCGAGCCCGCCGTCGTCGCCGCGCCCGCGACGCGCGTCGAGTACACGTGCCCGATGCACCCCGAGATCGTGCAGGCGGAGCCGGGCTCGTGCCCGATCTGCGGGATGGCGCTCGAGCTGCGCACGGTGACGCTGCAGGAAGAAGAGAATCCCGAGCTGATCGACATGACGCGGCGCTTCCGCGTGTCGCTGCTGTTCACGCTGCCGCTGATCGCGTTGATGATCTCGGACCTGCTGCCCGGGCGTCCGTTCGAGCAGTGGTTCGGCGCCCGCGCGCTCATCTGGTTCCAGCTCATCGTCGCGACGCCGGTGGTGCTCTGGGGCGGCTGGCCGTTCTTCGAGCGGGGGTGGCGCTCGGTCGTCACGCGCAACCTGAACATGTTCACGCTGATCGCGCTCGGCACCGGCGCGGCCTACGTCTACAGCACGGCGGCGACGCTGGTCCCCTGGGCCTTCCCCGACTCGTTCCGCACGCACGGCGGGCAGATCGCGGTGTACTTCGAGGCCGCGGCGGTCATCGTGACGCTCGTCCTGCTCGGCCAGGTGCTCGAGCTGCGCGCGCGCGGCCGCACCAGCGCCGCCATCCGCGGCCTGCTCGCCCTCGCGCCGCCGACCGCGCGGCGGATCGCGCGGGACGGCAGCGAGACCGACGTCCCGCTGGAGCACGTCCGCCCCGGCGACCGGCTCCGCGTCCGGCCCGGCGAGCGCATCCCGGTGGACGGCGCCGTCGTCGACGGCGCGAGCTCCGTCGACGAGTCGATGATCACCGGGGAGCCGATGCCGGTGGAGAAGACGGCCGGCGCGCCGGTCACCGGCGGCACGATGAACGGCACGGGATCGCTCGTGATGGAGGCGCGCCGCGTCGGCGCCGACACGCTGCTCGCGCAGATCGTCCGCATGGTCGGCGAGGCGCAGCGCTCGCGCGCGCCGATTCAGCGCCTGGCCGACCGCGTCTCCTCCTGGTTCGTCCCCGCGGTCGTCATCGTTGCCGTGGCGACGTTCTTCGTGTGGGCGACCTGGGGGCCCGACCCGCGTATGGCGCACGGGCTCGTCAACGCCGTCGCCGTGCTGATCATCGCGTGCCCGTGCGCGCTCGGCCTCGCCACCCCGATGTCCATCATGGTCGGCACCGGACGCGGCGCCGAGATCGGCGTCCTCGTGCGCGACGCCGCCGCGCTCGAGGTCATGGAGCGCGTCGGCACGATGGTGGTCGACAAGACGGGGACTCTCACCGAAGGCAAGCCGCGGCTCGTGACGATCAGCCCCGTGCCCCCCCTGACCGACCGGGATCTGCTGCGGCTCGCCGGCAGCCTGGAGCAGGCGAGCGAGCACCCGCTGGCGGCGGCCATCGTCGAGGGTGCCCGGCATGCCGGCGTAGCGCTGGTGCCCATCTCCGACTTCCGCTCGCTCACAGGACGCGGCGTCGTCGCGACCGTGGAGGGACGGCGCGTCGCAATCGGGAACGCGGCGCTGCTCAGCGATGAAGGCGTCGGCGTGGACGATCTCGTTCAGTCGGCGGAGAGCTACCGCCGCCGGGGCCAGACGGCGATGTTCGTCGCGGTTGACGGGGCGGCGGCCGGTATCCTGGGGGTCGCGGACCCGCTCAAGCCCACGACGAAGGAGGCGATCGCCGCGCTGCACGCGGCCGGCGTGCGCGTCGTCATGCTCACGGGCGACGATCGCGTGACGGCGGACGCGGTGGCCGCCGAAGCCGGCATCGATCGCGTGGAGGCGAACGTGCTCCCCGACAGGAAGGCCGCCGTGGTCAAGGCGCTCCAGGCCGAAGGACACCGCGTGGCGATGGCCGGCGACGGCATCAACGACGCGCCCGCGCTCGCGCAGGCCGACGTCGGGATCGCGATGGGGACCGGCACCGACATCGCAATGGAGAGCGCCGGCATCACGCTCGTCAAGGGGGACCTGCGCGGCCTCGTGCGCGCGCGGCGTCTCAGTGCCGCGACGATGCGCAACATCCGCCAGAACCTCTTCTTCGCGTTCGTCTACAACGCGCTGGGCGTGCCGGTGGCCGCGGGCCTGCTCTACCCGTTCTTCGGCCTGCTGCTCAGCCCCATGCTCGCCAGCGCCGCGATGACGTTCAGCTCGGTGTCGGTGATCGGGAACGCGCTGCGGCTCAGGAAGGCAGGCCTGTAAAAGGGAGAAGGGAAAAGGGAGAAGGGAAAAGGGAGAAGGGAAAAGAGGAAGGGACTTTACACCAGTTTCCCCAGCGGACCCAGATCGAGGTTGACATCCTCCGGGTCCAGCCCCGCGCGCTCGGCCATCTCGCGCAGCGTGTCCTCGAGCTGCGACAGCGCGGTCCCGAGGCGCTCCGTCTCCTCGCCGGTGAGCGTGCCCGCCTCCATGCGGCGGATCGCCTGGCGCTCCAGCAGCTGGCGGATGAACTCGGCCAGGGCGAGCACGAGCTTCATCACCCCCTTCCGCACCTCCTCGGGATCCGGATTCCATCGCGATGGCGGAACCGCTCCGTCTCTCTCGCGCGACGAGGCCGGGACGTCGGGTGCGGGACGCACGTGCACGCCCGCGCCGGCGTCGCTGCCGCCGTGCCCCGGCAGATCGAACAGCTCGCCCCCCCGGCGATGCCCTTCGCTCGCCGGATCCGAGGGCGGGGCGTCGTCGCCGGAGCCGCCGGCCTCGGTGCGCGGCTTCGTTCCGGTGGCGGCATCAAGCGGCGTGGCGGGCGCGGGCCCTGGCAAGCCCTTCGCCACGCGATCCGCCGCGGCGAGCAGGGCGGCGAGGCGCAGATAGATCAGATCGATGCCGGCGAGGCCGAGCACCACTTCGCCGTCGACGACGACGCCCTTGCCGAGCAGGTTGTCGACGACGTCGACGAGGCTGGTCTCGTGGCCGATCAGCGAACCGGGCAGGTCGGCGGTGGAGGGCTCAGGGATTCTGGGCATCCGCGTCGAGGAAGCTGTAGGGGGGCCAGGGACCGGTCAGGGTCACCTCGTGTCCGCTCCGCGTCAGGTCCGTGCTCAACCGGCGCACCTCGCGGCGAAACGCCGTGGCCATGCCGAGCGGGACGAGGAACGCACCGTCGAGCCACACGCGCGATCCGCCCTCGGGAATCGGGCGCGGCCGCGCCTCGTCGGCGAGGCGCGCCAGCCGATCGAAGATCCGCCGGCGTTCCTCCGCCGGCACGGCGAGCTGGCTGCGGCGCGCCTCGAGCTGGCGCCGTTTCTGCTCGAGGAACGATCGTCCGGTCAGCCGCCGCCCGGCCGTGTCGGCGCGGGGGCGTGCGCCCGGCACGGCCGCGATCCGGACGCCGTACTCGGCGCGGCCGGCGACGCGGCGCAGCGTCCGCGCGATCGTCCGTGCGGCGAGCCGCGCCTGTCCGAGGGCGCGCCGCTCGTCCTCGAAGATCGTGAAGAGCCGCATCGGGACCACCGGACCGCTCTTCATCGATTCCATGACGACCGCGTCGTGGGCCATCGCACAGGCGCCGACCCAGTCCACGTCCTTCAGCCCCGCGGCCAGCGCCGCCTCGTCGAAGCTCGCGGCCGGTACGTCCGCGAGCACCAGCCAGCGCGATCCACCGAGCGCCACCGCGCGCGGCGGCCCGGCGCCGGGCACGCCTTTCACGCGCCCCGGGCGTGGGGCGGCCCGGCTCTGGACGATGCAGTAGACGTACGCGATCGGCGCCGGAGACGGTCCGGAGGCGGTTCCGGCCCGGGGCGCCTTACCGGTCGCGGGTCTCGTCCGCTTCATCGCCACCGAAGGTGACCTCCGTCCCCGCAATCCGCGCGTCGTCGCCGAGCACGAACGCCGAGTCGTCTCCCCGCGCCTCGCGAAGCGCGCGCAGGCGGGCGAGGACGTCCGTCTCGATCTCGTGGAACTCCTCGTCCGACAGCTCGCCCAGATCGTTGGCGAGCTGGGCGGCCAGCAGGCGCTCGCGCAGCCGGTCCTCGCTGTTCAGCTCCTGGTCTGCGACGGCGGCCACCTTGTCGAGGACGAAGCGCAGGCCGCCGATGAGCAGGTCGTCGATGAGGAACATGGATCGCTCAGGCGCGCTCCAGCTTGAGCCGGATGTTGACGAAGTTGTAGGGCGGCCACGGGCCCGTGTACTTGAAGGTGAGCTTGTCGTAGGTCGTGCCCAGCTCCTTCACGCGCGCGTCGAACTCCGCCTCCTGATCCCGCGACACGAGAAACGCGGCGTTCATGATCATCCGGTCGCCGATCGGCTTGTTCGATCGGGAGGCGACCGCAGTGCCGCGGAGCGCCTCGAAGATCTCCGTCACGTAGCGATCGCCGCGCAGCTGCAGCGCGCCGTCCACCAGCCGCCCGTACTGCATGCGCGCGAAGTAGGTCGAGCCTCTCTGGGTCGAGATCTGCGCCTTGAGACGACGGATGTCCTCGTCCTCGATCTCGATCTGCCGCACGACGGCGTCGCGATCCCACAGCACCTTGAGTCCGAACTCGAGCTTGTTCTCCATCTTCTGCAGGACGTCGGCGAAGGCATCGTGGGCCGAGCGCAGGAACTCGAGGATGTCGTCGCGGGTCTTGAAGACGGTGCCGAACGACATCGGCAGGACCGTGTGGTCCTGCATCACGATCTCGTTCACGCGCTGGTGCGCGAGGATGTTGTCGCGCGTCGGGTCCTGGATGCCGATCGGGGCATCCGAGACGACGGCCGCGAGCTCGCGCCATCCGACGGTCTCGACCGTGGTCGGGTCGGCACCGATGCCGATGGGGCCGAACGACAGGCTCTCGGGCGAGCGGATGATGCAGTAGACGTACTTGCCGCGGTACTCGGCCGCCGACGCGGGCACGGCCGACAGCAGGACGGGCGCGGCGGCCGCCGCGCGCTTCCGGGCCGCCGCGATCCGCCGGGGGGCCGGCGCGCTGCGGGGTGTGGCCGGCCGGCGCCGCCGGCCGGTGCGGGCGGCGGGTTTCTGAGCGCGCTTCTTCGACATACGTTTCGGTCCTGGTGGGCGCCCGCTACGCGTCGGTGCCCGTCGCGGCCGCCGTGCCCCTCGGAGCCGCCGGGGAAGGCAGGTCCTCCTCGCCGGCGGTCGGCGTCTCGCCAGCCGGCCGCGCGAGGCCGCCCGAGGGAACGGGCAGCACGACTGTGAAGGTGGATCCCCGGCCGACGGCGCTCTCGAGCGTGAGGCGTCCGTCGAGCATCGTCGCGAGGCGGCGGCAGATCGACAGGCCGAGGCCGGTGCCGCTGTAGGCCCGCGTCGGCGAGCTGTCCACCTGCCGGAAATCGTCGAACACCTGCTCGTGATGCGCCGGGTCGATGCCGATCCCCGTGTCGCTCACCGCGAGCCGCATCTGGTGATTCGGCGCGTCGAACTCGCACGTGATGCGGATGTGTCCCTCGTGCGTGAACTTCAGCGCGTTGCTGAGCAGGTTGACGAGGATCTGCTTCACCTTCTGGCGGTCGCTGCGGATGAGCGGCATGCGCGGGCCGATCCGGCGCTCGACGTGCACCGCGGAATGCGCGATGACCGGCTCCAGCTCCTGCAGCACCTCGGCGACGAGATCGCTGGCCCGGAAGTGGCTCAACTGCAGCGGCATCCGGCCCGCCTCGATCCGCGAGATGTCGAGGATGTCGTTGATCAGGGCGAGCAGATGGCGGCTGTTGGAATCGACGCGGGAAAGGCTCTTGCGCTGGCTCGGCGAGAGATCCCCGTAGGTGCCCTGGAGGAGCATGTTCGTGTAGCCGAGGATCGCGTTCAGCGGCGTCCGGAACTCGTGCGACATGTTCGCGAGGAACTGCGACTTCAGCGTGGAAGCCTGCTCCAGGGCGAGCGCCTGCCGCCGCAGCAGTTCGTTGTGGTGCGCGAGCTCCGCGGTCGCCGATCGGACCTTCGCCTCCAGCTGCTCGGACGCGAGCTTCAGCTCCCCGTAGAGGCGCGCCTTCTCGAGCGCCTCGGTGCGATCGTGCAGGATCGTGACGATGGCCGTCAGCTCGTTCTGCTCCGACAGGATCTTGCCGGCGACGGCCTCGACCGGCAGCGTGCGTCCGGTCGACGGATCGACGAGCGCGATCTCGTCGCGCCAGCGATCGTTGCTGCCGCTCAGCAGCAGCGACGACACGAAGGACGAGAAGTGCGCGTCGTTGGTGCTGACGCGGCGCTGCTCCGCCAGCTCGCCGCCCGGCGGCACCGTGAACAGGCGCTCGGCCGGCGCGTTCATCATCAGGATCTCGCCCGACGGCTCCGCGACGACGATCGGGTCGGCGACCGTGTCCATGATCAGCTCGAGCCGGTGGCGCTCGGCGCGCATCTCGGCGTCCGCGACCCGCAGGCGCCGGTAGTTCTCGTCGAGCTCCGCGCGGGCGCGCCCCAGGTCGGTGACGTCGCGCAGCACCGACACGACGGCCGTGCCTTCGCGGATGTCCTTCACCGGCGTGCTGAGCAGCTCGAACAGCAGGTCCGACCCATCGTCGGGGTTCACGAGGACGAGCTCGCGGACGGGCTCGTCGTGGCGCTCCATCGCGGCGCTGGCGAGCGCCGCCGAGAGGAACATGTTGTTCAGCGCGACGGCGTGGCGGCGCCCCTCGCTCTGGTCGTCGCGGGCCGCGAACAGCCGTTCGGCGTGCGTGTTGCCGATGATCAGCTTGCCCGAGGCGTCGGTCAGGAGGATGGGATCGGTGACCGCGTTGAGGATGCCGAACAGCAGTCGCCGCTCGTGCTCGAACCCGCGCTCGGTCGCCACCGACTGCCCGCGGAGGCGGGTGAGCTTTTCGCCGGCGACTTGCGCGAACCACTGGATCTCGCGATCGATCGCGACCATCTGCGGCGCCTGCACGAGCAGGACGCCGACCGCCAGCCCCCGATTCGAGGACCGCAGCGGAATGGCGTGGAACGCGGCGCCGCCGAAGGGGGTCGACGGCTGGCGCCGTCCCGGCGGGAAGAACGTGGGTCTGTCGCGCCGGAGCGCGGCGACGAGCGGGTTGCGCGCCGCGCGGAGATCGAGGCTGAACTCGCCCGTCAGCGCCGGTGAGATGCCGACGCCCGCAACGCCCCAGAGCCGCTCCGAATCACTGACGCCGATCGCCACCACCGCGCGGCGCACCGGCGTGTGCGCGGCAAGCCACTGCACGCCGTACCGCATCGATTCGGTGGCGTCATCGCTCGAGACGAGGAACTCCAGCAGCGTGAGCTTCGCTTCGGCGAGACCGAGATCCGCGCTCGGAACGCGCGCTGTCGTGTGTCGCCGCATTCCATCCCTGCCGGCGTAGGCGCCTACTTGACGCGTCGCCGCCTCCGTACGACCACCCGTTCCCGCTCGACTTCCGCGCGGACCGGCGGCGCCTCGACGATCGCCTCGGCCGCGCTGGTGTCGAGCAGCGGCCTCGAGACGGTGGGCACCTGGCCCACGGCCTCAGCGTACTTCAAGTACGTGTCGATCGACGCCACCACGACGCGCGCCTCGACGGTGATCAGGTCGATCCCGACGAGCGACACGCGTACCCACGCATCAATGACGATTCCCTTGTCCAGGACGCGGTCGAGGACGTCGACAAGACTCGATCCTCCGGCCGCTCGTTCGACGGGCATAGGCGCTCCACTGTTCCTGACCGCCGCCGGCCGACCGGCGGCAGCCGTTCGTCACATCAGGCTTTCGCGGGCCGGGCCGACCGGGGGCGCATCCGCTGGCGCGTCCGCACCGGAGGGGTCGCGAGCTGCCGCACCTGCGCCTCGAGACGGCGCACCTGCTCGCGCAGCTCCTCGTTCTCGCGCGCCGCCATCCGCCCCGGCGCGAGATGGCGGTCGTACGCCCACCAGTCGAGTCCCATCGCCTGTGCCTTGTCCAGCGAGCAGACGATGAGCCGGATGCGGATCGTGAGCAGCTCGACCTCGGCCAGCGAGATCTTCACGTCGCCGCCGATGAACAGGCCCTTGTCCAGCACGCGGTCGAGCACCTCGACCAGGCCCGTGCTGCGCGGGCGTGCGAGTTCGTAGTCCGGCCGGGGTGCGCTCATGGGTGTCCGGTGGATCCCTCTCGAACAGTAACTCGGCGCCCTCCCGGGCGTCGGGCGGGAACAGCGGTGCGCAAGGATATGCCACCAGCCCGGGCCGCCGTCAACGCGCGTCTGGTCGTCACCGGCTCCCGCGCCTCGCGGCGAGCTCCTGCCGGATGCGCTCGACGACCGCCTGCGGCAGGCACGGCTTGGGGATGAACCCGTCGCAGCCCGCGGCGAGCGCGCGCTCTTCCTCGCCTCTGAACGCGTGCGCCGTCAGGGCCAGGATGACCACCTCTCCCATCCGGAGATCCCGCTTCAGCCGCCGCGTGACCTCCCAGCCGTCGATGCCCGGCAGCGAGAGATCCATCAGTATCACGTCCGGCACCAGCGCCCGTGCCTTCGCCAGCGCGTCGTGGCCGTCGGCGGCCTGCTCCGTCCGGAAGCCGCTGGCTTCCAGGTGATCCGCGTACATCTCCCGCGCATCCTCGAAGTCGTCGACCAGCAGCACCAGGGGGGCTTCCTCGCGCGTCCGGCGATCCCCATCCCCCGTGGGTCGCGGTGTCATGTGCACGCCCTCACGCACGGGGCCGGGTGTTGGCCTACTGGTCACTCCCAAGCGCGACAGTATGGGGATCGTACACCACGGTTCGCGCCCCAGCGCGGCCGTCGGCGACGGCTCCTCGACAAAAATCACTGTCCAGCTTGGGGATCCGGCTCGGGCGTCCCGCCCGGCTGCTTCTGCAACCCGGCAGCTGCAGGCGGGGAACTGCGAAAGCCCTGCCAGAGCGTCGCGACCGAGAGGAGAGGGCCTGCAGGCTCGTTCCCGGGCGCTGATGTCTGGGAGAAGTGGGCGTGGCCGGACGCGCGTCCGGCCCGGGCCACTGCCGTCGCTAGGCGTCCGCCTGGCGGGTCCGCCTCGCGCGCGCCGGCTTCTTGGTTCGCGTCGGCGCCGCCACGGTCGTGCGCTCCAGCGTCACGATGGGCGTGGAGAAGGTGCGGATGCCATGCTCGTCGAAATCGATGACCGTGTGGCGTTCGTTCGCTTCCGTCACCGTTCCGGTGCCGTACTGCAGCTGTGAGACCCGATCGCCTTTCGTGTAGACGCGCATGTCGAAGCTCCTTCGAAAAGAAGGCCGGCGTCAGGACGCTCCTGGGGAACGTGCCTGCCGCCGGCCCGACGGTTCGCAGCCTTACCAGCGCGGCTCGGAGCGACGGCGCGGACCGCGGTTCTGGCCGCCCCCGAATCCGCCCGAGCGCACCGGCTGGGGCCGCGCCTCGTTCACCGTCAGCTGGCGGCCTCCATACGAGTGAGAGTTGAGCTGGTCGATGGCCGTCTGGGCATCGCCCTCGTTGACCATCTCGACGAACGCGAAGCCGCGCGCGCGGCCGGTGTCGCGATCGCGCATCACCTGCACGGACTCGACGGGCCCGGCCTGCTCGAACAGAGCCTGCAGATCCGACTCGCTGGTCTCGTAAGGAAGGTTTCCGACATACAGTTTGCGACTCATCTTCTCTATACTCCAGCACCCGCAAGGGTGCGGCCCCTCTCGAACAGGGGCGGACGAAGGAAACCAGCTTGAGCGATCGTCGCTCGGCTCAACGGCACGCAGGGGATCTGAGTGTGGCTCGGATCTGACTGACGCGGGAGAAGCGGGGAGGCTGTGCTTCCAGATACAGAGCCAGTATAGCACGGCGCTCCGGCCGCACAGCCTCGGCGTCCTTATCCAACGGTGAACGGCGCCGTCGCGCTGACGGTTCCCCATTCGATCCGCAGCGTGCCCCCGGCCGCCGTGTCGTCCACGGAGATCGTCAGCTGTTCCACGGGAGAACTGGCCTGGCCGACCTTCATCGGCACGCGCCCGAGGTCCTGTCCTTCCGGATAGGGGACGCCCCACTGTCCCGGCTTCTGCAGCTTGCTGACGATGAGCTGCCAGTCTTTCTCTCCGGGCAGGGTGTAGAGGGTGTGCGTGCCGGCCGGGACGGTCAGCGATCCGAACTGCAGCGGCTTGTCGGTGGTCAGCGTCGTCGCCTCGTCGGCGCCGGTCCGCCACGGCCTGCCGTACGGGGCCACCTCACCGCCGACCTTCCGCCCCTTCAGAGAGGGACGGCCGTACTCGATGCCGATGTTGGCGCCATCGATGCTCCACTCGCTGCGAACGTGCGGGCTCCCGCCCTTGCCGGGATGAATCTGCGTCGTCTTCTGGGCGCCCGCGGGAACGGCCAGAGCCGTCACCAGCAGCGCCGCCGCCATGCCATGAACGTAGCGTCGCATTCCTGATCCTCCTCGATCGACAGTACACGGATTCTGAGTTGCGCTAAGGATTACGCAGAAGGGGTATCCACAGATTACACAGATTGCACAGATTATTTTCTCCTCTTGGGTTCGGGCGATCGGGACATGAGAAACGTGAATCCGTGGAATCCGTGGATGAGTCGCTTCCGCTCTGCGCGTGCCCCGCTGGCGGCGAACCGGCTCCGTGTGATCGCCCTGCTGTGCTTGGCGGCCGGGGCGTGCGCGGCGCCGCCGCGAATGCTCGAGGAGCCGCGTCTGTCGCGGTGCCGCCTGGTCGTCGACGCGAAGTCGGCACTGGTGAATGCGGACCTCCGGTGGTTCTCGCCGGCCCATCCGCCGGATCGCCGCGCGCATGCGGAGTGGTGCGGAACAGTGGGGCCGGTCGTGATCGCGCCGATGCCAGGGGCCGGGCGCAGACGTCATGCGTCCGGCCCGGACGATCTCGCCATCGTCACCTGGAACACGCACGTCGGCGGCGGCGACCTGCCTGCCTTCGTGCGTGACCTGCGCGGGGGACGATGGTCGGGCGGGATCCCGGTCGGAGACTTCGTGCTCCTGCTGCAGGAGGTCTTCCGCGACGGTCCCGAGGTGCCGGAGCCGACCGGAGTCTCGCCTCCCGTCCCTGACGCGATCGTTCCCCCCGCCCCGCCCTCGGGACGCCTCGACATCGTCGACGCCGCGGAGCGCCTCGGGCTCTCGCTCTTCTACGCGCCGTCGATGCGCAACGGCGCCGGCGTCGCGCGCGCTGCGGAGGACCGCGGCAGCGCGATTCTCTCGACGCTGCCGCTCTCGGGCTTCCGCGTCATCGAGCTGCCGTTCGAGCGCCAGCGGCGCGTGGCGGTTGCCGCGTCGGTGGCGATGCCCGGGGCGCGCCAGGGTCGGGTGCTGCACGTGATCAGCGTGCACCTCGACAGCCGCGGCGCGCGGCGGCGCCTCGTCGTGCTCAGTCCGGCCGCGCGCCGGCGTCAGGCGCGGGGGCTCATCGCCGCGCTGCCCCGCGACGGGGCAGCGGTGGTCGGCGGCGATCTCAATACGTGGCTGTGGGGGCGCGAGGGCGCGGTGCTCGAGCTGCGCCGCGCCTTGCCCGATCCGCCTGGCGGCGGCGGATCCACCTACGGATCGCTGCGCCTCGACTATCTCTTCTTCCGTCTCGCGCCCGGTTGGACGGCGTCGTCGCGCGTGCTCGACGAGGCCTACGGATCCGATCATCGTCCGGTGGCCGCCTGGCTGCGCACGAGCGGCGCACCGGTCCCTCCCGCAGGGGAACCGGCGCGGCCGTAGTCGCGTAGACTGGAGACAGGGACCCGTGCGATTCCTCCCGCTGCTGCTCGCCAACCTGCGCCGCCGCAAGATCCGGACGATCCTCACGGTCGGATCGTTCGCGGTGGCGCTGTTCCTCTTCGGCCTGCTGGGATCCGTACGGTACGGCTTCCGCCAGGGGGTCGACGTCGCCGGCGCCGATCGTCTCGTCGTCATCGGCCGGACATCGATCATCCAGCCGCTTCCGCTGCCGTACAAGGAGCGCCTGCGGCGCGTGCCGGGCGTGGTCGACGTCGCGCATGCCACCTGGTTCGGCGGCACCTACCAGGACACGAGGAACTTCTTCCCGCAGTTCGTCATCGTGCCCGAGGACTGGCGCCGCATGTACCCGGAGTTCGTGATCGACGAGGCGCAGTGGACAGCGTTCCTCGAGGATCGCCGCGGCGCCGTCGTGGGCGCGAAGACGGCTTCGCGCTTCGGCTGGACGATCGGCGACAAGGTGCCGCTGCAGGCGCCGGGCTATCTGGGAGCGGCGAGCTGGGACTTCACCATCCGCGCGATCTATCACGGCTCCCGCCCGAACGACGACGAGACGCAGTTCTGGCTTCGCCACGACTACTTCTACGAGAACGCGCCGCAGTACTTCCAGAACATCGTCGGCTGGTACATCGTGCGGATCGCGAACCCCGACGAGGCGCTGCAGGTGAGCCGGGCCATCGACGAGGAGTTCGCGAACTCGGCGTCCGAGACGCGGACGCAGACGGAGTCCGCCTTCGCCGCCGCGTTCATGAAGCAGATGGGGAACATCGAGTTCCTGCTGACCGCCATCGGATCGATCGTGTTCTTCACGCTGCTGCTCGTCACCGGGAACACGATGGCCATCGCGGTGCGCGAGCGGACGAACGAGATCGCGGTGATGAAGGCGCTCGGCTACACGTCGCCCTTCGTGCTCGGCCTCGTGCTCGCCGAGTCGGTGCTGATCGCGCTGGCCGGCGGCGCCATCGGCCTCTGGCTCGTGCACGGCGCGATCCAGCAGGACCTCACGCAGGGCCTGATCGCGCTGTATCTGCCCGCGTCGGGCTTCGCGGCCGGGGTCGTGATCGCCGGGGTGACCGGCGTCCTCGCCGGGCTGATTCCCGCGGTGGGCGCGATGCGCCTGAACGTCGCGAGCGCGCTCCGGAGGCTCTGACGTGCCGATTCCCCTCGCCTACAACGTGCGGAGCGCGCGGCTCCGGTGGACCTCGTCGCTGGTCGCGGTGCTGGGCATCGCGGGCACCGTCGGCGTGTTCATCGCGATGCTGGCCCTGGCCCGCGGGTTCCAGGCGGCGCTCGTGTCGTCGGGCCTTCCGGAGAATGCGATCGTGCAGCAGGCGGGCTCCGATTCCGAGATGGTGAGCTCCCTCACCCTCGAAAGCGTGCGCATCGTCGAAGACGCGCCCCAGGTGGTGAGGCGCGGATCGGATCCCCTGGTCAGCGCCGAAGTCGTCGTGATCGCGGCGCTGCCGCTTCGCGAGGATCCGGAGAGCGACGCCAACGTGCAGATGCGCGGCGTCTCGCCGCGCGTGCTCGCGGTCCGCGAGAACGTCCGCATCACCCGGGGGCGGTTCCTGCGGCCCGGCCTGTACGAGATCGTCGTCGGCCGGAACGCGGAGGTGGCCTACCAGGGGCTCGACGTGGGATCGACGGTGCGGATCGGCCCCGGCACGTGGACGGTCGTCGGCATCCTCGATTCCGACGGTGCCGCGTTCGACTCGGAGATCTGGGCCGATGCCGACGTGCTGAACGGCAACTATCAGCGTCCCTCCGGCATCTTCCAGTCCGTCACGGCGCGCCTGCGGTCCGCGGACGATCTGGAGGCGTTCCGTGCGACGCTCACGCGCGACCCGCGCATGCAGGTGCAGGTCCTGCGCGAGACCGACTTCTATTCGGGCCAGTCGGAGATGATGACCACCCTCATCACCGTGCTGGGCGGGCTGGTGGCCCTCGTGATGGGACTCGGCGCGATCCTCGGGGCGCTGAACACGATGTACTCCGCGGTGGCCGAGCGCTCGCGCGAGATTGCCGTCCTGCGCGCCATCGGCTTCGGCGGCGGCACCGTCGTCCTGTCGTTCCTGGCGGAGGCCCTGATCATCGCCGCGATCGGGGGGCTCGTCGGGTGCATCGCCGTGCTGCCGGTGAACGGCATCACGACGGGGACGATCAACTGGCAGACGTTCTCGCACCTGTCGTTCGCCTTCCGCATCACGCCCGGTCTGCTCGCGCTGGGCTTCGTGTTCGCGCTGCTGATGGGGATGCTCGGCGGCCTGCCGCCGGCCGTCCGCGCCGCCCGCGCGAATGTGGCGAAGACGCTCCGGGATATCTGACCGCGGAGGAAGCGGCGCGGTTCCACAGAGCGCCCGCCGCCCGCGGCGCTTCCGGCCTCCCGCGAAATCGGGCAGAATCCGACGCCATGACGCGTCGCGTCCCCCGCGCACCCGCCGCGCAGCTTGCCGTTCTCGTCCTCGCGTCATTCGCGGTGTGGGCGCCGCGCGCGAGCGGTCCCATCGACCTGCGGTGGGATGCGGCCGCCTACTACACGCTCGGCACGTCGCTCGCCCAGCGGGGCGACTACCGCTACCTGAACGAGCCCGGCGACATCCGGACCACGCAGTATCCGCCCGGCGTCCCGGCGATCGTCGTTCTCCATCAGCTCGCGCTGGGGACCTCGGACCCCGTGGTGGTCGGGCGCGCCCTGCGCCTGACCTACTTCCTGCTCTTCACCGCGAACATCCTCGCCGCGTTCGCCTTCCTGCGCCGTCACCTGCCGTCGTGGACCGCGGCGGCGCTCGCGCTCGTCGCCACGATGACGTTCGCCTCGGTGTGGGTGTCGGATCGCGCCTACACGGATCTGCCGTTCGCGCTGATGGTCAACCTGTTCCTGCTCGCGCTTGCGGGCGGCGGGACGCGGGGCAGCGCCGCAGCCGGTGCGGCCGCGGTGGCCGCCTTCGCGCTGCGCACGACGGGGCTGGCGCTGCTGGGCGCGTGGGTGGTGGACGCGATCGTGAGGCGGAACGTGCGCGGCGCGGTGATCCGCGCCGCGGTGGGCGCGGCGTGCGTGCTGGCGTGGGCCGGCTACATCCGGGCCGTCGAGAGCAGCGAGGAGTATCGCCATCCGGCGTACCCGTATCAGCGCGCGCTGTACAACATGTACAACGTCGCCTACACGAAGAACTTCTCGCTGCGAGATCCGAACGACCCCAGCCAGGGACGGTTGACGGCGGCCGACTGGGCCGCGCGCCTCGTGGAGCGTGCGGGACAGGTGCCGGAGGGGATGGCGGCCACCGTAGGGAACAGCCGCTCCGACTGGGAGCTGGCGGTCGAAGGGGCGAAGACCCTGCCCGTCTTCCGCTACATCCCCTGGCGGAGCATCCCGCTGATTCTGTACGGATCCGCGGCGCTCGTGACGGCAGGCTTCGTGCTGCTCCTCCGGCGTGGTCACTTCGTCATGGTGTCCCTCGCCGCCCTGTACTTCGCGCAGCTCTGCCTGCTGCCGACCGTCTACTTCTGGCCGCGTTATCTCTCGAGCCTCGGGGCGATCACGGCGCTGGCGCTCGGCACCGCGCTCGTGGCGCTCGGCGATACGGCATGGCTCCGGCGCCGCCGCACGCTGGTCGTCGCGCTGCCGCTCGCCGCAATCCTCGCCGCGCAGGGGCTCGCGCTCGTCTGGTTCTTCAGGAGCGGGCTCGTACCGGTCACGCACCCGGACTGGGCGGGGCACAGGGTGGAGTACCGGCTCTTCTCGTACGACCAGGACTTCAGGGACTTCGATGCAGGCATCGACTGGATCCGCCGGCACGCGACGCCCGATGCCGTGGTGATCTCTTCGATCCCGCACTGGGTGTACGTGCGAACGGGGCTGAAGACGATCTTTCCGCCCTTCGAGCGCGACGCGCAGACGGCGCTCGAGCTGCTCGACGCCGCCGGTGCCCGGTACGTCATCGTGGACTCCTCGGGCCTGAGCTTCACGCGCGAGTACGCGCGGCCGGCGCTGCGCGCGGCGCCGGACCGGTGGCGCCTCGCGCACCGCGCGGGCCGCGGGCTCGAGATTTTCGAGCGCCGCGGGCGGTGAGACCGGGGAGCGTCACTGGATAGAACGGGGAACGGTCTCCCGGGGGGCCACGGAACGGCCGACCTGGATTCGCCCGGATTTCAGCCGCACGACGGCCGCCGGACGTATACTCGCCCCGACTCCAACGTCGAGGGGGCGGGGCCTGATCCGGGGGTGCGGTGTCCGCGGACCTTGCGGCGAACCTCGGTCGGTACCGCCTGCTGCGGCTCGTCGGCCGCGGCGGGATGGGCGAGGTCCATCTCGCGCACGACGAGATGCTCGATCGCGAGGTCGCCATCAAGTTCGTGGCTCTGGAGCGGCGCGGCGACGAGAGCGCCCGCCGCCGCCTGCTGCGCGAGGCGCACGCGGCCGCCTCGCTCGATCATCCCGGCATCTGCACGATCTACGAGACGGGCGAGACGCCGGACGGCGCCGTCTACTTCGTCATGCAGTACGTCGAGGGGGAGCCGCTCTCCGACGTGCTCGTCCGCGGCGCGATGCCGGTGCGCGACGCGCTCCGCCTCGGCATCGACATCGCCGAGGCCCTCGGCGCCGCGCACCGCGCGGGCGTCGTCCACCGCGATCTGAAGCCGAGCAACGTCATCATCACGCCGTCCGGGCGTCCCAAACTGCTCGATTTCGGCCTGGCGAAGCTCGTGCCGCGGAGCCAGGCCGCCAACGACGGCTCGACCACCAGCAGCGAGACGGCGACCGGCACCATCGTGGGCACGCCGGCCTACATGGCGCCGGAGCAGATCCAGCAGGGGCCGGTCGACGCCCGCAGCGACCTCTTCTCGCTCGGCGCGCTGCTCTACGAGTGCCTCACGGGACGCCGGGCGTTCAAGGGCACGACCACCTTCGAGACGATTGCGAACGTCCTGCACGTCAATCCGCCGCCTCCCTCGAGCGTCCGCCCCGGGCTGACCGCGAGTCACGACGAGCTCTGCCATCGCCTGATGGCCAAGCTGCCCGAGGACCGCTTCCAGTCGACCGCCGAGGTGATCGGGGCGGTCCGCCTGCTGCTGACCGATTCGGCGGGGACGGGCCCGGCGGAGGCGTCCGGGACGGCGTCGGGATGGAGCGGCATCCGGCCGTGGATGCGCCGCCACCGGGCCTGGCTCGCCGCTGCCGCCGCCGTCATCGCGCTCGCGGCCGCCGCATGGTTCGTCACGCGGCCCACGCCGCTGCCTGCCGTGCCGCCCGATGCGGACGTCTGGTACCGGCGGGGAACCGAGGCCATTCGGGAAGGGGCCTACCACATGGGACGCGGGGCGCTCGAGGAAGCGGTCAGGATCTTCCCGCAGCACGCGCTCGCGTACGCGCGCCTCGCCGAAGCGCACGCGGAGCTGGACGATCAGCGCGCGGCGCAGGAGCAGCTGCTGCGCGTGTCGATGCTCGTCCCCAACGAATCCCGCCTGCCGGAGCCGGAGCGCCTGCGCCTGCAGGCCGTGCGCGCGCTGGTCGTCCGGGACGTGGACGAGGCGATTGCGCTCTTCCGGGGGCTGGCGGATCGGAACCCCGGCGACGCCGGCGCGTGGCTGGACCTCGGGCGTGCGCAGGAGGCGGCGGGGCTGCGGACCGCCGCACGTGACTCCTATGCGCGGGCGATTCAGAACGACAGGCAGTACGCGGCCGCGTACGTCCGAATTGGACGCGTGGAAGCGCTCGAGTCGCGACTGAAGGAGGCGCTGGCGGCGTTTGCCGAGGCAGAGCGGCTGTACCGCGCCTATTCGAACACCGAGGGCCAGACCGAGGTATCGCTGTGGCGAGCGGAGGCGCTGAATGCGTTTGGTGAGTTCGAGCGGGCGCGCGTCGATGCGGAACGGGCGCTGGCACTCGCCTCCGAGACCGGGACGCTCTATCAGCAGCTGCGAGCCCGACTTCATCTGAGCAGCATTACCGCATCCGCGGGAGATTTCCCGCGTGCTCTGGACATGGCGAGCGAGGCCGTCGCGGCGGCCGTCGCTGCCGGGCTGGACACCGTCGCGGCGCACGGTCTGGTCGATCTCGCCGGAACCTTGAACGAATCGCGTCGCCGCGACGAAGCGGCGGCCCAGGCGCGCCGTGCGGTCGACCTCGCCAGCCAGCGTGGTGCCCGGCTCGCGGAAACCCGCGCCCGGCTGCAGCTCGCCGCGATTCACGAATCGCAGGACAGGCCGGAAGCGGCGCTCGAGGAACTCGAAAGCGTACTGCCGTTCCTGCAGAAGAACCACTATCGCCGGTACGAACTCCTCGCCTTGTCCATCGCTGCACGCGCTCATCAGCGGCGCGATGCCCTCGAGCGCGCCGAACGCCTGGCGGCGGATGTCCTCGTGGCTGCCGAACGGCTCGAGGACGGGCTTCAGACGGCCCTTGCCGCCGCCAACCTTGCCGCCATCCACTCGGCGCTCGGCCGCTTTCCTGAGGCACTTCGGCTGCGCGATCGAGCCGAGGCGATTCATCGTCGTCTGGGCGACCACATCTCGCTGCCGTACGGCCTGGCCAACAAGGCCGAACTGCTGATCCAGCTCGGACGCGCGGAAGAGGCGGCCGGGGTGCTAGGTGAGGTCGAGGCTGGCATCCGAGCCGGCCGCAGCGCTTACAGCGGACGCGAACCGCGGGTTCGGCTGTTACGCACGCTCTCGGCGGTGACCGGGCTCGAGTGCGACCGCGCACTCGCGCTGCTGAAAGCCGTTCCCGTGGAGGCCGGCGCCGGAGACTGGACGTCGGCGCTCGCGCCTGTCCTCGGCGATTTCTGCCGCGCGCCTTCGGGTCGGCGGGCCCCAGGCGATGCGCCTCCGAACGCCGGAGCGTCTCTGATGCGCGAGCGGCAGTACTGGGTGGCGGCCGCCGCGCTCAGACGTCATGACGCCGGCAGCGCATTGAGAGGCGCGACTCGAGGGCTGGAGAGCCTAGGCGGGCTTCCGAAT
>Ga0299913_10001036_pt1 | contig 19568 bp, 14 predicted proteins | sample RVTome_9_FD_201360 | JGI IMG/M metagenome (GOLD analysis project Ga0299913, IMG submission 201360) | Soil microbial communities from uranium-contaminated site in the Upper Colorado River Basin, Wyoming, United States - RVT155D38 (version 2) ... | reverse complement strand
CGGGCGGCGGCTCGCATCTTCGCTACGCCGACGGGCGCTATCAGGCAGGTCCGGACTCCGCGGGCGCCGATCCGGGCCCGGCCTGCTACCGTCGGGACGGACCTCTGACCATAACGGACGCGAACCTACTTCTCGGAAGAATTCCGGTGGCCTTTTTTCCGCAGGTGTTCGGTCCCTCGGCGGACCAGCCGCTCGATGAGACGGTTGTGCGTGACAAGTTCGCCGAGCTCGCTGCTGTCGTGTCCGCGGATCGCGGCCTTGACGTCACCGTGGAAGACGTCGCGTCGGGGTTCGTCACGGTTGCGGTCGAGAACATGGCGAACGCCATTCGCAAGATTACCGTCGAGCGCGGCGAGGACGCGCGCGACTTCACGCTTTGCTGCTTCGGCGGAGCGGGCGGTCAGCATGCGTGCCGGATCGCCGACGTTCTCGGTATCGAGCGGGTATGGCTGCATCCCCTCGCCGGCGTTCTGTCCGCTTACGGCATGGGACTCGCCGACTTGCGGGTCGAACGGCAAAAGTCGGTTGATGCGCCGTTGCATGAATCGAGCCTGGATGCCCTCGATGCCGTGGTCGTGGAACTGAAGCAGCAATGCGGTGAGCTGCTCGCGCAACAGAATGTGCCGGTGGAGAACCGTCGTTTCAGGATCGAGGCCGGGATACGCGTCCTCGGTTCCGACACGATATTCGATCTGCCGTTCGCCGGCGTCGATGCCATGCGACACGCGTTCGCCGAAGCCTTCAGCGAGCGTTTTGGCAGCGAGCTGGACGAGAGCGAACTGCTCGTCGCAACCCTCCGCGTTGCAGCCACCGGCGTTGAACAGGTGTTCGAGGACCCGCGTCTGGCGACAGGACAGTCACCCGAACCGGACTCGAGCGCGAGAATGTGGGTCTCCGGAGAGTGGCAGAATGTGCCGATATTCCGGCGCGAGAAGCTCGGTGCCGGAGCGACGATTCCCGGCCCCGCGATCGTCGCCGAGGCCAACGGCACGACCGTCATCGACGCGGCCTGGCAGGGCAACGTCAACGAGCGCGGGCACCTCGTGCTCGAGCGCAGGAAGCGAGCCCTCGAAGGCGGTGCGCCGATCGCAAACGTTATCGATACGGTGAGCCGGCCCGACCCGGTGCGACTGGAGGTCTTCAATCGCCTGTTCATGCACATTGCCGAGCAGATGGGCACTGTCCTGCAGAACACGGCCCTGTCGGTCAACATCCGGGAGCGCCTCGACTTCTCCTGCGCCCTTTTCGATGCCGACGGCAGGCTGGTTTCCAACGCACCGCACATGCCCGTGCATCTGGGCTCCATGGGGGAAAGCGTGCGCAGCGTCATCGAGCACCGCGGGGCCCGTCTCGCGGACGGCGACGCCATCATGCTGAACTCCCCCTACAACGGCGGTACGCACCTGCCGGACATCACCGTCGTGACCCCGTGGTTCGCCGGCGCCGACTCGCCGCAGTTCTTCTTGGCGTCCCGCGCGCATCACGCCGACATCGGGGGCATTACGCCGGGTTCCATGCCTGCGAACAGCACGCATATCGATGAAGAGGGCGTGCTGATCGACAATTTCTGGCTGGTGCGCGACAGGCGCCTCCGCGACTCGGACATCATGGCGCTTCTCAAGGGGGCGAAGTATCCCGCGCGAAATCCCGAACAGAATCTGGCCGATCTGAAGGCGCAGCTCGCGGCGAACCAGCAGGGCATCCGGCAATTGCAGAAGGCGGTCGACCGCTACGGCATGATGACGGTGCAGGCGTATCTCAAGTTTGTCCGCGAGAACGCCGCCTCCTGCGTGCGCCGCCTTGTCGGCACGCTTTCGGACGGCTCGTTCGAGTATCCGCTCGACACGGGGGAGGGAATCAGGGTTCGTGTCACGGTCGATCGCGGTCGAGAGGTCGCCACCGTCGATTTCACGGGCACGTCGCCGCAGTCGCGGAGCAACTTCAACGCACCGGAGGCCGTCACCCGTGCCGCCGTGCTGTACGTCTTTCGCAGCCTGATCGGTGAGGACATTCCGATGAATGAAGGCTGTCTCGAGCCGCTCGAGATCCTGATCCCGAAGGGCAGCCTCCTGAGCCCCGTGTATCCGGCGGCAGTGGTGGCTGGAAACGTGGAAACGTCGCAGTGCGTCACGGATGCGCTGTTCGGCGCGTTACATGCCCTGGCGGCGTCACAGGGAACGATGAACAATCTCAGTTTCGGCAACGAAACGCTGCAGTACTACGAGACGATTGCCGGCGGTGCCGGCGCAGGGCCGGGCTGGCACGGCGCCGATGCGGTGCAGACGCACATGACCAACTCGCGCATGACCGACCCGGAAGTGCTGGAACAGAAATATCCGGTCCTCCTGGAGGCGTTCGACATCCGGCGCGGCTCGGGCGGAGCGGGCAAATGGCGCGGCGGCGACGGCGCGGTGCGCAGAATCCGCTTCCGCGAGTCCATGCAGGCTTCGATCCTGTCGAATCACCGCGTGGTGCCGCCGTTCGGGCTCGACGGCGGCGAACCCGGCGCCGTCGGAGTGAACAGCGTCGAACGCGCGAACGGCGAGACGGAAGCCCTCGCCGGCACGGCCACGATCGACCTGCAGGCCGGCGACACCCTCGTCATAAAAACACCCGGCGGCGGCGCCTTCGGCAAAGCCGCGGGATGAGTAGCGTTTCGCACGACGATCATTAGCAGGCTGTAGGAGCCCGCACTGCGGGCGATCACGCCCATCGGAGCCGGCATCGCCCCCGTCTGGCTCGGCCCAGAGGACCGTTGGGGTCGTGACGATGACCGAGGGCAGAGAGTGTTGTATGGCTGGTGCGCTTCGACATGCGACCTTCGTCAATCGTCCGCGCTAATCGCCCGCAGTGCGGGCTCCTACAGCCTGCTAATTTTCGTCTCCGCGTGTTTGCGGCTTTCCGGCGACGGCGCGAACGCCGTGGTGGCGACGCGGCAACCGGATACGGTCTGGTGCAGCGTCAGCGTCACGGCGTCGTGCGCTCCCGCCGGATAAAACTTGAGAAGGATGGTGACGCCGCGTTCCGCGTGTTTCGGCTGCACCTGTAATCCCCTGTCGCACTGGACCATGAAGTGATCGTCCGCAATGGCCCCGGCGTCCGCCAGACATGAGAGATAAGCGTGGACCTGTGCCTGAATGCGCTCGGCAACCCCGACTTCGTTCGACTGGAACACCGCCCATCGCGTCGCCCGCTCGATGGCGTTGGTGATCATCAGGCAAAGCCGCCTTACCCCCAGGCTTGCGAACTGTCGGTCCGTCGGAGAGTTCCGCGCGAGGGTCACGGAACCGCTCACTCTGCCTGCCCGGCCGGGCATGGCCGTAATCGCATTGAGACCTTCCCGAACCAGCCGCCGGGCGTCGTCGGGCCCGAGTTCTACGGCGGACGCCAGGTCGCGCCTGAAAACCAGGTCGCTTTGTTCCAGGCCGCACCACGAGCCGTGGTTTCTGTCCAGCTTGCACAACATTCCGGCGAGGGCGCCGCCGATGGCGCGGGGCGGTGCGTCGTCGTCGATGCGGCAATACATGCGTGGAAAATAGGAAAGAATGTTCGGACTGGCATAGCCCGCGTTGCGAGTTCCCGAAAGGGCGGCAGATGCGGTCTTCCACGCCGCTGGCGGGTCGAGCAACAGCATCGCACCGCGCCTGCGGCAGTAAAGTTCCGCGGCAAGGATGGCCGCAGGTCCCAGGTCTTCCTGCCGGGCGGGCGGCGGCATGTACAAGAGGTCGAAGCGCTCGACCTGGTTCAGCGCGAACAACCCAGTGCCGGCTACGGCCGAACCGACCAGGTCGTAGTCGGTGAGCGGCCCGCCGTCGGTGCCTGCCTGCGCGTGTCCGACGTAGCCGGGGTCGAAGCGGTTCGCGGCATCGATCGTCCGCTGCGGCCTTCCCGGCGGCAACGGAACCTGTGGGCGCGCAAGTTCGGAGCTCGTAAGCACGCTGCCGATGTAATTCCTGTCGTCCTCGTCGCAGGACAACCGCCGGTAGATCTCCTGGTCGACCACCAGCCCGGTATCCGGCGCGACACGCTGCAAGGTGAGATTGAAACGCACGGCATCGTTGTCGTCGATGCCGTCGTAGTCGACGGACGCACGGATGCTTTCCGTAGAACCGGGCTCGACGGCGTGTAGCACCAGGACACCCTGTGTGGCGGGCATGCAGATCATTGCGCCGCGTGCACCGTTCGCGACCCTCACGACATACAGCTGCCTCCCGCCATGGTCGAAAAACTGCTCGACCGCCACACTCAAGCTGCTGCGCTGCCACACGCCACCGAAACGGCGACGGAACTCCGCGAAGTTCCGCAGCAGAATGGGGGTGTTCAGCGGCCCACGCAAAGCCCGTCCGATAAAGGCGGCCGTCGTCTCGAGGCTCAGGTCGACAGCACCGTCCATCGGCGCCATTTCCGTCACGGTAATGCCGCTGCGATCCGAGAGCCTCTGCACTCCGTTATTCTGATCGCGTGACCGCAAACCGTTCTCCATATCTGTATCGAATTCGCCGCTATTCTAGCCCGGATATCTCACCGATTTCGCGGGCTCTCGCTTGCCCTGCCCGAGATTCCCGCGAATCGGTGAGATATCCGGGCTAGAGAGTGAACGGGTCGGAAGCCATTCTCGCGGCGCCATCGCCTGCAAGGCATAACCTATAATGAGCGCAACATGCGCATCATTTGCGCGGCCGGGTATTGCCAGTCATGTCGAACGAACTGCCGTTGTCACACCTGTCTTCGATCCGCAGCCTGCTCGGCAAGGAAAACCTGGCGATTCTGCCGACCCCCGTGCGCGGGTTTTCGCTGCGCCTGCCCGCGGGCAGGCGCCATCTGACGGTCAAGCTGGACAACCTCACCGCCGAGCTGTACGGCGGCAACAAGGTGAGAAAACTCGAATACATCCTGCACCGCGCGCGACAGAGGAACTGCGAGCGCATCGCCACCTTCGGCACCGTCGCTTCCCATCACGCACTTGCTACCGCACTCTACGCCAGGCACCTGGGCTATCCCTGCATCTGTTTCCTGTCGCACCAGTTGCCTACACCCGCGGCGTCGGAAACCTTGAGGATGCACCTGAAGCTCGGCACATCGCTGGTTCGCTATGGCGGCGATTACGAAAAGCGCCTGCGGATACTCAGGCAACATCTCTGGGGACGCAAGCCGTGGGTGGTTCCGATTGGCGGGACTTCCTGGCTCGGCGCGTTCGGCTTCGTGGCTGCCGGCATCGAGCTTGCAGAACAGATTGCCGAAGGCCTGCTTCCGGAACCTGACCGGCTGTACGTCGCCGCGGGCACGATGGGCACTGCCGCGGGACTGGCGCTCGGCTTTGCCCTGGCTGACCTCAAAACGGCAGTGCACGCGGTGCGCGTGTCGGACACCTTTATCTGTAATGAGGACGGCCTCACGCGCATTCTCGCGAAGACGGCGCGCATGATGCGTCGCCTCGACCGGAGCATACCGCGGGATCTTGCGGAACGAACCCGCATAAGTCTGCGGCACGATTTCTTTGCCGGCGGATACGCGCGAACCGACGATGTAACCGAGGCCGCGATTCGTTTCGCGAAGGACGAGCTCGATTTGCAGCTCGAGGGAACCTACACCGGGAAAGCGATGGCTGCCGTGATCAGCGACCTCTCCGGCGCCGCTGCCTCGGGCCGGGAGTGCCTGTTCTGGAATACGTTCAACGCCACGCCATTGCCCGTCGACGATCGCGAGTCGATCGACCGCGACGCATTGCCGGAAGAATTCTTACGTTACGTCAGTTGAACCCGGCTCCTCCGAATCGTCCCCGGTCGCATCTCGCCGTTGCCGCTCGTCGCTCGCGGCGCGCGCCTCCGCGTCCTTGCGGTCGATTTCGGCCAGCATGAGCGCAAGCCATTCGGACATGGGAACCGGTTTTGTCGAGGGCTTTTCGGGGGGCTCGCTCATATTCGCCGACACAGCGCGACGCTAGCCCGGATATCTTACCGATTCGCGGGACTCTCGGGCAGCCATTTGTTCGCACAACGGATTTTCCGATCGAGCGGAATACCCGAGTGTATTTCCGAGTGAGGAAAATTCGTTGTGCGGACAAAGGGCAAGCGAGAGCACGCGCAATCGGTGAGATATCCGGGCTAGTGTCAGTTATTGAGGTCGGCTTCGGCCGGCGATCCCGCAGGGACGACAGCACCGACGCCGGAAGTGCCCGCTGGCTCCGCGGGTGTATCGAGCAGTTCCCGCACTTCAGCCAGCGTCGGCATGTCGGGGTCGGGCTCTACGGTATTGCGTACGACCCGTGCCCGACCGAACACTTCATAGGTATCGCCCAGCAACACCCTCACCGGGATGCCCAGAGCATCGCTGGCCGCAGCTCGCGCATGTCCCTGCTCGAGTTCGTCGGCAAAAGCGCCGGACTGGCTGCGCGCGACATCGAAAATCCTGGCAAGCCGTTCGTCCGGGGTCAGGGTGTCTTCCTCGAGCGGCGCGTGACTCTCCAGATAGAGTTCACCGTTCAGCCTGCCGAGAAGGTACGGCTCATTGACAATGCGCACGCTTTCGCCGACACCCACCATGGAATACAGCTGCTCGATGTTCTCCGGGTAGAGGCGCACGCAGCCATGGCTCACACGCATGCCGACTCCGTAGGGCTTGTTGGTGCCGTGTATCAGGTATCCCGGCATGTCGAGCTTCAGCACATGGCGTCCCAGGGGATTGTCGGGCCCCGGCGGGACGGTGGACGGCAACGGATCGCCGGCGGCCGCATGCTCCTGGCGCACGGACCACGGCACGTACCACACCGGATCGGTCGCTTTCGCCACGACTTTCGCATCGCCTATCGGCGTTTCCCAGCCGACGCGCCCGATTCCGACAGGGTAGGTAATCACCTGTACCGGCTCGCCCTCCCCGATTTCAGGGAAATAATAAATCCGCTTGGAGGCAACGTTCAGAACGACCCCCTTCTTCGGTCCGTCAGGCAGAACGTACTGGGTCGGCAACAGGACGGGCGTCTCCACTCCCGGCAACCATGGGTCGATACCGGGATTCGCCGCGACCAGCTCGTCGTAGCCCAGCCCGTACTCGCGAGCCAATGCCGAAAAGGTATCGTCGGCCGTGGTAAACACGATCTGCGGTTCGCCGATGACTGTCTGGTCGGGAGATTCGAGGACGAAATAATTGCGGCCGATCGGATCGAGGCGCGGACGTTCCTCGAGCGGCGGCAGTGACGGTTTACCCCCGACCCTGGCGTTGTAGAAATCCTCGAACGTCGCGCAACCCGACAGCAGAATGGCCGGAAGCAGAAACTTTGTAAGGACGCGCGTCGTAAACAATGCCATAGCCGGGTCGCAAGCGGAGGCGTGAGTGTCGCAGAAATCGGCTTTGGACTCTAGCAGCCTCCCCGGGCCTTCGCTACGCGCGGCCGATTTTCAGGGCAAGGGGCCAGCGCACCTCGCGAGGTTCCTTTCCCCAGAACGCTCGCAGGGTCTCTTCGATGGCGTGGACCGGATCGAGCCCCCGCTCACGCAGGCAGCGCTGGCAAGCCGACCAGGTCCGGAGGTACCCGAGCATCGCATCCGCCGTCCAGCGCGCGGTCATCTCGAAGTCGGGCGCCGCGACGGCCGGCATGGGCAACTCGATATCGCGGTAACGTGCCTCGACGATTCGCCGTTCCGGCGGCCAGTACTCGTCGACCTCCTGGTACAGCGCGAGGATCTGCGCGTCGATTGCGGGCTCTACGATGCAGAGTTCGTAGCTCCACGCGGAGAGCACCCCGCCCGGCACCAGCACCCGCATCGCTTCCTCGAAGAAACGATCGATGTCGAACCAGTGCAATGCCTGCGACACGGTGATCAGATCGATCGACTGCGATGCCAGTCCGCAGTTTTCGGCGCTGGCGACGCGATATTCGACTTTGGGATGAGGTCGTGCCGAGTCGATCTGCGCCGCGCTCGCGTCCGTGGCGACGACGCGATCGAAGAAATGCGTCAGGGCAAGGGCGGTCTGCCCGCTGCCCGTCGCGCAATCCCACGCCAGTTTTCGGTGTTCGCAGCAGTCTGCGAGAAACTGCATGAGAGCCCGCGGATACGTCGGCCGGTAGGCGGCGTAAATATCAGCATGGCCGGAGAAGTGATCTTTGAACGACGCGGTCGTACCTAGTGTACCCCGTCGTAAATAATCGACCATTGTCGCGAGCGGGTTTTCGTGGCTGGCTAGGCGCGGCGACGAGCAATAGCACCGCTATTGCGAGGAGCCGCAACGCCGCCAGACGCGAAAAGGCGCCGCGAGAATGGTCGATTATTTGCGACGGGGTGCACTAGGCTCACCTCTGGCAATTCGGCTCCTGTCCCTTCGCCTTTGCCTCGTTGAAGTAAGCGAGCGTCGTCGGGAACTGGCTGACCAGCGATTCGATACGCGTATCGCCCGACGGGTGGGTCGACATGAACTCGGGCACCCGGCTTTCGTTCTTTTCCGCCATGTTCTTCCACAGCGTCACGCTTTCCCGTGGGTCGAAACCGGCCTTCGCCATGTATTCGAGCCCGACGACGTCCGCCTCGGTTTCCTGCTTGCGGCTGAACGGATTCATGATGCCGAGCGCGGCACCCATCCCCAGAGTCTGCTGTGCGGCCTGCGTCTGGCTCGCATACCCGCCGCCCAGAAGAATCGCCGCGATGTCGATACCGACACCCGCGACCGAACCGCGGGACGCCCGTTCGTTCGCGTGATGCGCCGTAACGTGAGCCACCTCATGACCGATGACCGCAGCCAGCTGGTGCTGGTTCTGGGCGACGGAAAGAATGCCGCTGAATACGCTGATCTTGCCGCCCGGCAGGACGAACGCGTTGATGTCCGGCTGATCGATGACCGCCAGCTCCCAGTACATCTCCGCATCCTCGCCTTCCAGCTCGTCGACAATGGCATTCGCGACGCAGGCCACGTAATCGATCGTCGCGCGATCTTTGACCAGCGGCATCTGCTCGCGAATCATGTTGAACTGTCGCTGCCCTTCTGCGGCCAACGCGGCGTCGGATTTCAGGACCAGCTGCTTTCGACCCGTAGGCGATGAGGCACAGGCCACAAGCACGACGGCCAGAAAGGCGCCCAGCAACGCGCTGCCGGCCCTGCTCCTGGACTTACCGTGGGTCATCAGTCTCCTCCCGTAAAGACGGCATTATAACCGACTTACAGCGTCAGACACCGCGGCCGGCAGCGGGTTCCCCGCCCCGCGGGCCCTTTGGCTCACCGTGGCAGGCGGCTTTCGAAGCGGCGGCGCCAGCCGGCGGCGTCGAATTTTTCGAGGACGTCGTCGACGTTACCCAGCAGTCGTTTCTGGAAAGGCTTCTTGATCTTGTAGGACACGCTGTACAGGTCGCGGTCGGCAATCAGTTCGGCCAGCAGCGCATCTGAGGTCTTGAGTTCGTCGGCAAGGCCGAGCTCGAGGGCGCGCGAGCCGTACCAGTGTTCGCCGGTGGCTACCTTCCCGAGATCGAGGTCCGGGCGGTAGGTGTTGACGGCGGCCTTGAACAGCGTGTGTACGTCCTCGAGCTGTTCCTTGAGCTTGGCGCGATCCGCGTCGGTGTTCTTGCCGAACATCGTCACGTTGCGCTTGTATTCGCCGGCAGTGATCTGCTCGAAATCGATGCCGTGGCTGTCCAGCATCCGGTTGAAATTGGGCAGCTGGGCGATGACGCCAATGGACCCCAGGATGGCGAAGGGTGCGGCGACGATTCTGTTCGCGACGCAAGCCATCAGGTAGCCACCGCTTGCCGCGACCTTGTCGACGGTGACGGTGAGCGGAATATTTCGATCGCGGATGCGCGCGAGTTGCGATGCGCCGAGCCCGTGTTCGTGCACCACTCCGCCGTAGTTCTCTAACCGGACGACCACCTGGTCGTCTTCGCCGGCCACCTCGAGAATCGCGCTGACTTCCTCGCGCAATGACTGCACCGCGCTGGCTTTCAGGTCGCCCTTGAAGTCGATGACGAAGGTGCGCGGCCGTCCGCTGCGGGACTTGCTCGCGGCCTTGTCGCGAGCCTTGTCTGCTTTTGCCAGCGCTTTCCAGCGTCCTTTGGCGAGCACCGCTTTTTGCAGAGTTTGTGCTCGCGAGCGAAATTTCTTGTTGAGGCTCTCGATTTCGAGACCTTCGTGACTGCTCGCGCGGCGGCTGGCGGCCGCCGCCGCGGCGATGACGAAAACCAGGGCCCCCGCCACCGTAGCGGTCTTCAGCAGGAAGAGTCCGTAGTCGCTAAAAAATTCAGTCATGTTTTCCAAAGGATATCGGGTCCTTCACACAAGCCCCGCTACACCGCGATGCCGACGTTGTTCTTCTGCAGGACTCGCTCGGCGCGGTAGCTGGAACGCACCAGGGGACCGGCGACGACTTCGATGAACCCCTTCTTCAGCCCTTCCTGTCGATACGCATCGAAGTCCTCCGGCGAAACGTAGCGTTCGATGGCGAGATGATTCGGAGTTGGCCGGAGATACTGACCGAGAGTCAGTATATCGACGCCCGCGTTGCGCAGGTCGTCCATCGTTTCCACGATTTCGTGATCGCGCTCGCCCAATCCGAGCATGAGACTGGTCTTCGTCAGGACGTCCGGGCGATACTTCTTTGCGTGCGCCAGCACGTCGATGGTCTGGTCGTAGCCCGCGCGCGGGTCTCTTACCGGGTGCGTCAGGCGCCTTACCGTTTCGACGTTCTGCGCAAACACCTCGAGACCGGAGTCGAGTACCTTCTCGACGTCCGGCAGGCACCCGTTGAAATCCGGCGTGAGGGCTTCGACCGCCGTGTGCGGATTCAGTTTCTTGATGGCGCGTACGCAGGCGGCGTAGTGCGCCGCGCCGCCGTCCGGGAGATCGTCGCGATCGACCGAGGTGATCACCACGTAGTTGAGCTTCATCAGGCGGACCGCTTTGGCGGTATTCTGAGGCTCTTCCCGGTCCAGCCAGCCGCGTGGGTTGCCGGTGTCGACGGCGCAGAACCTGCAGGCACGGGTGCACACCGAACCCAGCACCATGATCGTCGCCGTTCCGTGATTCCAGCACTCGCCGATGTTGGGACACATCGATTCCTCGCAGACCGTGCTCAGGCGATGCTCGCGCACGGTCTGGCGGACCGAGGCGAATCGGGTGCCCGCGGGCATCCGCGCGCGCAGCCATTTCGGCTTGTTGCCGACCACGAGTTCGGGGGCATCGCGACGCGCCTTTACACCGTTCTTGATGGCCGGAAACCCGGCAGCCGTCCGGTATTTTCTGCCGCTTTCGACGGCCGGGGCCGCAACCGCCGGGCCGCCGCAGGACAGCCCGGCTGCGGTCCCGGTGCCGTCATGGCCGAGGATTGCGGTTTCGTCGGCGGCATTGTCGCCGACGGTATCGTCTCTGGTGGAGTTGCCCATACCTGCCTGTCGGGAGAAGCTAAGCGAAGGACGGCCATTTTCGCACGACCGGCGACGGCGGCGAAAGGTCGCGCGCGGAAGGGGGAACCGCGCTTCCGCGCTAACAGACAAAAAAATCCCGGCTTGGAGCCGGGAATCAGGGGGAAAACTGCGCCAGAATCGGGATCGGTCGTTCAGTGCAACCTGGACCAGCTCAAAAGCTTTACCGAGCTTCGTCTCAGGTCGAAATTCCTGGCCAGCACCGCCTCGATGTCGGTCACGTCCGAGTCGTGATCCATCGGCCGGCTGAGCTCGACGACCCCGCTGAATTCGTTCCCGCCGCGGTAGTATTCGTCCGTGAGGCGAAACTGCGTGTAGTACTTGACGGCCATGGAACATAAGGCTACCCGCGGCGGAAAACACGGTCTGTGAGCCAAAGCACAAAAAATGCGCGGCACGTCCCTGACTCCGGCCGAAACGCCGCGAACAGTGAAAACCGTCACAAGCCCGCACGGGTTTCCGAAATGGCCTCACCTGCTATCGTAGAATCGGAAGCTCGAGCTGAAACCCGGGGTCTCCTCAGAGGCGGCAGGAAATCTGCGGCTCGAGCTGAAACGCGGGTGCCACTTTGAGGTGGCGTAAAATCCGCCGCTCAAGCAAAAGCGTGGTGCCTCTTTAAGAGATACGTTGCACAGTTTCGGGGGGTCGTCGTATGTATTATCGTCGTGCCACCTCACTCGACGGGTGGCGGCCGGACGCAAGACCGTACGCTGCGAACTTTCGCGCACGCGCCGGGTCTGTCATTTGTAACTAACTGTTTTTGAAGCGGAATAAAGAATGGCCTTTCCTATGACTGTGTCCCGGAACCTGGCGGCTGCCATCATCCTTTTCGCCCTTGTCTTTTCGTGCACCGCGGCTTTGGCGCAGAACGAATTGCGCAGCACCTTTTTCCGCGATGCGGATACGGCGCTGGCGGCAGCCAACGAGGCGAACGCCGAGTTGCTCGCACCCGGTCCTTACGCGGACGGCATGAAGGATTACCGGGCGGCCGAAGCGGGTCTGGAGCGCGGTCGCAACGTCGAATATGTGCGCAGCAAGGCGGCCGACGCCGCAACGCATTTCAACGAGGCCGCCAAGACGGCAAGGCTCGGCAAGACCGTGCTCGCGCAGGTCATGAAGAGCCGCCAGGACGCGGCCAACGCACGCGCGCCGGACCTGTCGCCGGACCTGTGGGAGAAGGCCCAGAAGGAATTCGGCGCAGCGATTCGAGATGTCGAGCGCGGCGACCTGAAAGACGCCAAGCGCCGGGATATCAATGCGACCACCCTTTACCGCGATGCCGAGCTGGTCGCGATCAAGGCGCGCTACCTGAGTGAGACGCGGCGACTGCTGGCGGAAGCCGAGCGCGCACGGGTCGATCGTTACGCACCGATCACGCTGGGCAAGGCGCGGCAGCTGTTGGCCGACGCGGAACGGGAACTCAACGAAAACCGTTACGATTCGGACCTGCCCCGTAGCCTCACGCAACAGGCAAACTACGAAGCCCGCCACGCTATCTACCTGTCCGAGGTCGTGCGCAAGGTGCGCGACAAGGATTTGAGCGTCGAAGAGCTGGTTCTGCAGTGGGAATCTCCCCTGCAACGCGTCGCCGACGCAGCCGACGTCGTTCCGCAGATGTCGGACGGCTTCCAGCAGGTCGAGGGAGAACTGGTGACGTTCGTCGAGACCCTGCGCGCCGAGAACCAGGAACTCGAGCAGGAGAATGAAGCGTACGCCCTGCGCGCCGCGGACATGGAGGAGGAGATCCGTGCACTGGACGAACGCCTGGGCGGCGCGACCGCGGAACGCACGGCATTGGTGCAACGGCTCGAGGCGCAGGCCCGGGTAAAGGAACAATTCGAGACCATCGAGCAGATGTTCGCGCGCGACGAAGCGCGTGTGTTCCGGGAAGGCGACAACGTGATTCTAAGACTCGTCGGCCTGAACTTCGACAGCGGCAAGTCGGAAATCAAGCAGGAGAGCCTGGACCTCCTCGCAAAAGTCGAGCGCGCCATCGACGTCTTTCCCCGCAGCGAACTCGTCATCGAAGGCCACACCGATTCCTACGGCAGCGACGACATGAACCAGACTCTTTCGCAGAACCGTGCCGAAGCGGTCCAGCAATACATGATCAACGCCATGCGTATTCCGAGCTACCGGCTCATCGCTACCGGTTACGGCGAAACGAATCCGATCGCGAACAACGAGACGGCCTCCGGACGGGCGCAGAACCGACGCATCGACGTCGTCATCAAGCCGAATCTCGATCCTGCCTGACCGGCGCCGTTACCTCTCGCCACCAGTTGCGCATCTCGGTGGCGGTTGCGGCGTTGACCAGATAGCCGTACTCCGAGTGTACGTTCAGCACGCCCCGCTGGCGATAGTAGTTGAACACCTTGATGTCTCTGATGTCCTCGGTCAGGCCGGCCGCGACCATGCCGGCAAAGTCATTCCCGACGACCATATCGATCGCGGTCATCTCGCCGACCGCGGCAATGTTGACCCAACGCCGTATGTTTGCCGGATAGCGACGTTCCCCTTTCTCTGCGTGTCCCTCGAGCCGGGTCTGGATATAACGCTGTCCAAGCGGGCTGCCGAGAGTCAGCAGATCGACCTGCACCTCGTCCCCGGACTCGCGACTCATTTGCCACAACGTGTCCCAGGCAATGACGGAACCCATGCTGTGGCCGATCAGCAGAATCGGACGCCCGCAACGCCACGCGGCGCGAAGAGGTAGTTTCAGGAGGCGCCGCGTCGCGTCCGCCGTATCGGCATCGTTGGTGACATAGCGGCGCAGGTCGCTCAAGTGCAGCTGCATGCTCTCGTCGGCAAGCTGCGGAATCAGAAACGGCAGGTGCTCTGCCGCGCGATACATCCAGCGTATCGCGCGCCGCTTGAGCGTACTTGCCTCCGCGATGTCTTTCGGCGACGCCTCTCGCTGGCGCAGAACCTGTTCGATACCGGCGCGATCCAGTTCGACATCGCGATGTTCGCCGTAGAAGTCGTAAGTCCAGCCGACCACGTCGAACGAACGATCCGATTCGCGGACCTGCGCCGCCACCTCGCGATCGATGCGATCGATGCCCTCGATCAGGCAACGCAACAGTTCGCTGCGGTGAATCGCCGGCGGCGGCTTCGGCCGCAATCCGGGGACGTAGAGAATCAGAGGCTCGATTCCCATCAGATGACGCGCCATCCGGTGTCTCCGGCCACAATGTGGCGATCATTGTCGTCCTATAATAACGGCGAGTTCAACCGCCCCCTGGATAGAGATAGAGGACACGGAGACACGTATGAAGTATCTGCACACGATGGTGAGGGTCAGCGACCTGGACGAATCTCTCGACTTCTACTGCGACAAGCTGGGACTTCGCGAGCTGCGCCGGAAGGAGAGCGAGGCCGGACGCTTTACGCTCGTATTTCTCGCGGCTCCCGGGGACGACCAGGCGCAACTGGAACTCACCTGGAACTGGGACCCGGACGAATACACCGAGGGCAGAAATTTCGGCCACCTCGCGTATGCGGTGGACGATATCTACGCGCTCTGCCGGCGTCTCAGCGACAGCGGCGTCACGATCAACCGCCCGCCGCGCGACGGGCACATGGCCTTCGTCCGTTCTCCCGACGACATTTCGATCGAACTGCTGCAGATCGGCAACCCGCTGCCCGCCGCCGAACCCTGGACATCGATGCCCAACACCGGCCACTGGTAGCCGCTGTCCGAATGCTCCGGCGGCGCGTACGGCCGCCGTGGCATTACGTCGGCATCAGCGGCGGCAGGCCTTTCGCATATTGCGGACCTTCTTCCGGCGACGACACCTTGAATGACCGTAGCGCGCGGTCCAGGTGTGCGCCGTTCCAGCCGGCACCGCCCGGCCCATAGCTGACGCGGGCCAGTGTGCGCAATTCGGACGACAGCGGATCCGATACGCGTGCGGCGATGTCGGAAATGCTGCGCGGCTGAGCATCCGGCCACTGCAGTCGACCCCACTCGAGCAGCGCGTCCCTGGCCGCGCGCGTGTCGCCCTCGCGGGCTGCGCGACGCGCCTCTTTCACCAGGCGGGCCTGTCTCTTGTAGACGGGTGGCGCTTCGTCAGGCCTCTTCCGGGCGGGCCTGACGTCGCGCCGGCCGAGCCAGACCAGAAGCAGCGTCATCGCCCAGAGTCCGGCAAGTACGGCGCTGGCGTTGCGCCAGAACGGGCTGTGCACGACACGCACCTCGCCCGTCTCCGGCATCGGATCCGCCTGGACGGTGACCTCCGGCTCAGGGGCGGCGTCCGACGACGGCAAAATATCGATCGTACGCCCCGGAAGCGTGGCAAGCTGCCAGGTCTCCTCGTCGATGTTCCACCACGGCAGCCGCAGCTCCGGCAGATTTACCCGCCCGGCCTTCACGCCGATCATCGCGTACTGATCCTTGCGCGACGCGAGAACGCCCTCTGCAACGGCGCCGACCCGGAGATCCGGCTTGTCGGGATAGATCCTGACTCCATCCGACTCGGCGGCTTCGATGACGGGGATCTGCGTCGACAGCTGACCCAGCGCGGTGACTGTGACATGGCGCGTGATCGGCTCGCCGGCCGGAATACTCTCGGGATCTCGCGACCATTCTTCACTCAGCTGAACGGACTTCGCGGGGAGCCAGGCGGCCTTGGGAAAATCCGGCGGCGGCGGCGGGATGGGCTTGACGCTCACCGTCACCGGGTCCGACTGGAACACCTTCCTGCCCGTAATGCGGCCCTCACGCAGGACCCGCGCTTCGAACCGCGCAGGGGAGATCCGGATTTCGCCGCTCGCCTGCGGGAACAGCGCGTATACCCGCTCGACGACATTGTAATTCCTGCCGTTGATCAACGAATCGTAGTTCCGTTCCTCGCCGGCCATTTCGACCAGCACGTCGACGCCGCCGATGTCGGGTTCGAACAGGCGCGGTTGCCGCGTCGCGACCGCCCGGTAAACTTTCACGCGATAGAGCACCTGCGCCTGTACGTAACTTTCGGCATAGTCCGCTTCGGCGGTCACGAAGATATCGGATTCTCCCGGCGCGGCCGCGCGTTGCGGCGCTACCGCAATCCTGACAGGGTCGCTTTGTTCGCTGCCTACCGAGACGGGCGGGATGACCAGGTCGCCTGCCTGTTTCGCCATCAGCACGTAAGTCCAGGTGCGGCTGCGGCTGATCTGGCCGTTGATGATCATCGTATTGCTGAGTTCACTGCGCGACAGGACATAGAAGTCGTCCTCGAGGCTTTTCGCATCCGGCTCGGTATCGATCGCCGTATCGACCGTGACCTTCAGCGTGAACGACTCGTTGAGTTCGACATCGCTCCGGTCGACGGAGGCGACCACGGCAGCGAGCGAGGCGTGCGGCAGCCACAGAAATGCCGCGGCAAGCGCAAGCAAGCGGCCGTGGCAGAAGACTTTGCGGACTCTGGTCGTCACCATGGTTCTATCTCGTCGTCGGGCCACAGGTTGTTACCGTCCTGATCCATGCCCTGTCTCTGGTATTGATAGCGGAACTTGCGACGCAGCAGGCCGCCCGGGTCGTTCGGTATGCGCCGCAGCCACTGTTCCATCGCCTGGGTCTGCTCCTGCGCGCGGCGCTGCGCGAGCATTTCGGCCTCGCTCATGGCTTCCTGCTGCTCGGCCTGTTGCTCGTTCGCTTCCTGCGCGGCACGGTCGAGCTCCTGCTGCAGGGCGTCCAGGTCCTCCTGGCTCATCTCGTCCTCGCCACGCGCCGAGGACTCTTCGGATTCGTCGCCGGGCTCGCCAGAAGCGCCTTCTTCTCCCTGCTGCTCCGACTGACTGTCGCCCTCGGCCTGCTCCGATTCGCCGCCGGACTCCGAGGGCGACTCCTGGTTGCCCTTCTCGCCGCTTTGCGCGTTCTCCTGCTGCTTCAGGAATTCCTTTACCTGGTCCCGGTTCCACGCGGCATCCTCGGACTGCGGATCGATCTCGAGTGCCCGCTCGTAGGCATCGATTGCCGCCTCGAACTCGCCGGACCGGGCCAATGCGTTGCCGAGATTATAGAAACCGTCGGCCTCGGCAACAGCGGGCGCCTCCTCCGCCCGCCCACGGAACCCCGCCGCGCTTCCGTCGTAGTCGCCCGCGCGGTATTGCGCCACGGCTCGCCATGTCGGGTCTTCGAACAGCGCCGCGGCCTCTGCCGCGTCGCCGTCCTCGAGCTTCTCCCGCGCCTGATGATTCCGGTTTTTCCACAGATCCTGCCAGACCGAGGCCTCGGCCGGACCGGACAACGGCATCACGGCGAGGAGCGCAACCGACAGGACCCAGCCGCGGCGGAACGCGAGCGACGCAAGCGGAACCAGCAGCAACAGGAGCCAGGGACCTTCGTCGCGCCACTGGTCGGTGGCCAGAGCTTCGTCGGCTGCGGACTTAGCCTCCCCGCCAGCATCGGACAGCAGCGCGTCCATGTCGCTTTCGTCCGTGGTCATCGTCGCATAGCGTCCGCCGCCTGCAGCGGCAAGCTTCTCGAGCGGCGCCGTTTCGAGCCTGGGTATGGCAATGCGACCCGACCGGTCGGTGACGAAGCCGCCGTCGGGACGCGGAATCGGCGCGCCATCCTCGGTGCCCGCGCCCAGAATCGACAGCGTGTACCCGGCATCGCGGAGTTCCCGGGCCGCCCGCTCGGCTTGCGGAGAGGCGCCCCCGTCCGCGATCAGCAATACCTTGCCGTAGCCGACGCCGGCCTGCTGCAGAAGCTCGCGCCCCTTGTCGATGGCGGCGGCGGGAAAGCTGCCGCGGCTCGGCATGATGTCCGTGCCGAGACTGTTGACCAGCGACGCCACCGTATCCGCATCGGTCGTCAGCGGCGTTACCGTGAACGCGTTCGCCGAGTACACGACCAGCGCCGTCTGCCCGCTCTTGCGCCGCTCCAGCAGTTCGAGAATTTTCAGGCGGGCGCGGGTCAGCCGGCTGGGCGCCAGATCCGCGGCATCCATCGAACGCGACAGATCGAGCGCGATCACAATCGCCTCCTCGGTGCGAAATACCGGCTGTTCCAGGCGGTTCCAGCTCGGGCCCGCCAGTGCCACGCTCGCCAGGACGCCGCACAGCAAAAAAAGCCACCAGCGGGAGCTCGACGTCCGCGCAGCCGTTCGGGACAGGACGAACGGTTGAAGCGCCGGATCCACGACGCGCTGCCAGCGGCCCGGCGCAAGCTGACGCCGCGCCAAGAGGAGCGTCAGCAGGACCAGCAGCGGCAGCGCCAGCAGCCACTCCGGCCGGATCCAGTGAAACTCAGTCGGCATGCGCTTTCGCCTTCTGCGGACGCGGCAAGGTCACACTCGCGACGATGCTCGACGCAGCGAGCAGAAACGCCAGCACGAAAGCTCCGCCGAGAGGCCAGTAATAGAGCACCCGCACCGGCCGAAAGCCGCCCTCGGGCTCCGCCACCGGTTCCATCTCGTCGAGCAGCCGGTAGATCTGTTGCAGGCTCGCTGTGTCCCTGGCGCGAAAGTATCGGCCTCCGGTCAGCTCGGCGATGCGGGTCAACGTCTCTTCGTCGAGATCGGCGGACGGATTGACGCGGCGCAGGGTACCGGTGATCGAGGGAATCACCATCTGATCGGCACCGATGCCGATAGTGTAAATGCGCAGTCCTATCTGCTGGGCCAGTTCTGCCGCTTTCACGGGCTCGATGGCGCCCGCCGTGTTCGCACCGTCCGTGAGCAGAATCAGCACCTGCTCCGAGGCCGCCGCGCCCTGTTCGTGGATGAGTTTCACCGCGAGCGTGATGGCGTCCCCGATCGCCGTTTTTTCTCCTGCGAGGCCGATGAACGCTTCCATCAGCAGGACGTTGACCGTCTCGCGATCGAGTGTCAGAGGCACCTGCAGATAGGCACGCTCGCCAAACAGGATGAGCCCCAGCCGATCGCCCTCGCGGCGGTTGATGAAATCGCTTGCAACCGCTTTGGTCGCCGTCAGCCGATCGACGCGCCGGTTCGCCAGTTCGAAGTCCTTGGCATCCATGCTGCCGGAAAGATCCACGGCCAGCATCAGGTTTCGTCCCGATACGGGCACGTCGATCTCATCGCCGATGCGCTCCGGTCGCGCGGCCGCCGTGACCAGCAGTATCCAGGCAACGGCCGCAATCCAGAAACGCCAGTCGAGCAACCGATCCGCACGCCGTCCTTCCGCCAGTACCTTGAAGTTCTCGAGCCGTGGCACCCT
>Ga0299913_10001035_pt1 | contig 19578 bp, 14 predicted proteins | sample RVTome_9_FD_201360 | JGI IMG/M metagenome (GOLD analysis project Ga0299913, IMG submission 201360) | Soil microbial communities from uranium-contaminated site in the Upper Colorado River Basin, Wyoming, United States - RVT155D38 (version 2) ... | reverse complement strand
CGACGCCATGCAGGTGGTGATGGGGGATCACGACGTACTCGTCTCGCCGACTCTGGCCTGCATGCCGGTGGAGAATCTGACGAACGGGGAGACCCGCGGCCCGACGGTCATCGAAGGAGTCGAAGTCGACCCGCTCATCGGCTGGTGCATGACTTACTTCACCAACTTCACCGGCTATCCGGCGGTGTCACTCCCTGCAGGGCTGTCGAACGGTCTGCCAGTCGGGATGCAGGTCATCGGCCGACGTAGCGCCGACCTCGACGTGCTCTCCGCCGCCGCCGCCTTCGAGCGGGCCCGCCCGTGGGACCACATCTACGAGATCCCGGCAAACCGACCGCTGGAGTGAGAACCGGGGCGGCCCCGTACCGTTCTGTGAAGGTTTTTGCGCGTCAGGTGCGAGAAGACCTTCACAGAACGTGAGGCGTCCCCCTCACGATCATCTAGTCCGTCGTGATGCGGGTGTATGCGGCGGCCACGAAGACGATCATCGACCCGAACAAGATCTGGCGCACGGCCTCGGGATAGCCCAGTGAGGAGAGGATCGACGAGATGACGGTGAGGATCAGCGCCCCCACCATCGTGCCGCTGTAGCTGCCTCGTCCGCCGAGAATCGAGGTCCCTCCGATGACCGCGGCGGCGACGGAGGGGAGCAGGGCCGTGTCGGCCAGGGTCACGCTGGCCACGTTGGTCAACCCCGAGTAGAGGAAACCTGCGATCCCGGCGAGGATCGCCGATATGACATAGAGCAGGGTCAGCACCTGCCAGGACTTCGCACCCGACAGCCGTGAGGCCACCGGGTTGTCGCCGATCGCGTAGAGGAGCCGGCCAAAACCGGTCCGGTTCAGGATGAACACGATGAGCAGGGCCAGGGGGATGAACAGCAGGAGACTCACCGGCACGACGCCGAAGAGCAGATTGGCGCCCAGCTGCCGGAACTCCGTCGGCACTCCCGAGCCGGTCTGCACCCTCATGAGCTGCCACACGTTGGCGAGCCCGAGCACGACCAGGCTCATTCCCAGCGTCATGATGAGGGGGTGAACCCGGAAGACCCCGGCGCCGATCCCGTTGACGACTCCGACGAGAGCGGACACGGTGAGGGCGATGAGGATGGCGAGCACCAGACCCGTATCGCCCACCAACGTGGCGACCAAGAATCCCGACATCGAGGCGACGGCGCCGACCGAGAGGTCGATACCGGCAGTCAACATGGTCATCGTCTGACACCCCGCAAGGATCGCCAGGGGCACGGCCGCACGCAGCATCACACCCGCCCAGTTCGGCGACACGATCCCCGGGCGGATCAACTCGCTGAGCCCGACCAGAAGGGCGAGCAGCCCGAGGAGTGGGATGATCGGGCGCTCCCGGAACAGGGCCCGCAGACCGGAGGCCGTGGTCCAGCGGGGCCTTTGGCGCGTTGGGGTCTCGGTGATGCTCACCGCTCCCTCCTCAGCTGGATGAGGCTTCCGATCATCACGACCCCCACGAGGATCAGGCCCTGGGCGACGGTCGCCAGGTTCGTGTCGAGGTTGAGGAAGGTCATGTCGGTCCTGAGCAACGAGAGGATCACAACGGCGACCACTGGGCCGAAGACACCGCCGCGGCCCCCGGCCAGGCTCACGCCTCCGAGAACGACTGCCGCCACGCTCATCAGCGTGTAGGGACCAGGTACCGGGGTGCCGATCCCGGTTGTGGCGGTGAGGCTGAGCCCGGCCAGCGCCGAGAAGAGACCGGCGAGCATGTAGGAGAAGATCTTGGTGCGTGTCACGGAGACGCCGCTGCGGAACGCCGCCAGCGGATCGCTGCCCACTGCGTACAGTGAGAGACCGGCGCGCGATCGCCGTATCGGGATCCAGATGACCGCTACGACGACGATGAGCAGCACCGCCGCCTTGGGGATCCAGTCGGTGACGAGCGGCCCCCGGGTCACGTTGCCGAGCCACTCCGCCGATCCGCCTCCGGGTGTGTTGAGCACGAGCAAGGCGCACCCCGCCCAGACGAAGAGCATCGCCAGGGTGACCACGATGTCGGGCACCCGCGTGAAGACGACCAGAGCCCCGTTCACCGCACCGAGGACGAGGCCGAGTAGGAGCACTCCCAGGACCACCACGACGGCGAAGCCCTCGCTGCGCTCATCCATCAGCGTCGCCGATACGACGCTCGCCAGCGCCATGATCGAGCCGACGGAGAGGTCGATGCCGCGGGCGATGACGGCACAGGTCTGGGCCACGGCGGCGAGAGCGAGGGGTAGCACCGATATCGCCAGACCCTGGATCCCTGCCGGGCCGTAGCTGGGTTGGATGATCTTGGTGACGACCAGCAGCACCGCGAGGACCCCGAGGAGCCCGATCGTCCACCAGTTGCGGCGCAAAGTCGTGGAGATGGCGCCGTTGCGAGGCGCCTTTGTCTGGGGGGTGGTGTCGACCGCGGTACTCATGTTCCACCGTCTGTCGCGGGCTCGTCGTGACCGGTCTCTGACCTGGCCACCACCTCCTCGGGCAGGAGGGCGTCGGCGCGCAGGTTGTGCGCCGCCCTCAGGAGGGTCGACTCGTCTGCATCTCTGGCCTCGACCTCGGCGGTCACCTCACCGCCGAAGATGACGATGGCGCGGTCACACGCGAGCTGGATCTCGCTCAACTCGGAGGTGTAGAACAGCACAGCGGCCCCGGATGCCGCCAGCTCGCGCAAGAGCGGGTAGATCTGGTGCTTGGTACGAATGTCGATGCCACGTGTCGGATCGAAGCAGAGCATCGTCTCGATTCCGCCGGCGACCCATCGTGCAATCGTGACCTTTTGTTGGTTGCCACCGGAGAGAAAGCGGACTTCGCTCTGCGCACGGGTGTCTATCTGCAAGCGTTCGATGGCCCGGTCGACCTTTGGCTTCTCTGTTTTCGTCCTGATCGGGCCCCAGCGAGGGATGCGGACGCTGAAGGGCAAGGCGATGTTCTCCCGGACCGAGCGCTGGGTGAGGAGTGCCTCGGCGCGATCGGCGGGGACGAAGACGATGCCCTCACGTATCGCGTCCGCGGGGTGACGGAAGGTGACTTGGCGCCCGTCGACGAGGACCTCCCCGGAGGCGGGGCGGTCCGAGCCGGCCAGGATGTCGAAGAGCTCGTCCTGACCCTGGCCCTCCAGGGCCACGACCCCGAGGACCTCGCCGGGATAGATCTCGAACGAGACGTCGTGCAGCCGGGCCTGCGCTCCGAGATGACGCACCTCGATTTGGGGTCGGGCGTCTGCGTCGCGATGGGTGGCGACCGGGTGCTCGGCGCGCTCGGCGATGTCCTCCACGATCTCGCCGAGCATCAACTCGACGATTCGATCGGCCGAGTCGTCGTCAGCAACGTCGACGACACCGACTGTGGCGCCTTCGCGTAGCACCGTGGCGCGATCGCACACAGATGCGATCTCGGTCATGCGATGGGAGATGAAGATGGTGCTGCGATCGCCACCATGCAGTCCGTTTACGACTTCGAGGACACGTTCGGTGAGGTTGGCGGGCAGTGCGGCGGTCATCTCGTCCAGCATGAGGACATCAGGCTCTATGGCGAGGGCCCGGGCCAGGTCGATGATTCGCTGGGCGGCGAGAGGGACCTCCCGGGCCATCATCGTCGTGTCGAGGTCATCGAGGCCCAGTTCCCGGACCCAATGCCGGAATGGCTCGACCGGAGTCTGGGTGAGTCGGAGATTGGAGTTGATGTCGAGGTCGGGGATCAGCGCTGGTTCCTGGTAGACCGAGACCAGGCCACCACGCCGCGCCTCGGCAGGTGAGTGGGCCTTCCGCTCGGTGCCGCGGACCTCGATGGTGCCCTCGTCCGGGCGGACTCCACCGGTGAGGATCTTGACGAGGGTGCTCTTCCCGGCGCCGTTGGCGCCCATCAGAGCGTGCACCTCCCCCGGGAGCACTTGGAGGGAAGCGGATCTCAGGGCGACGACGGCACCGTATCTCTTGGAGACATCGGTTGCCTCGAGGAGATACTCGTTGGTGCCTTCGCTCGTCGTCGCCATTGGTTGCAGTCTTACAAAGCTGATGCGCCGGAAGCCCGGCGCATCAGCTCATTCATCGGTCAGCGAGATATCACTCGCCGGGGCCGACGCATGCGACGGCCTCCTCAGGCGTGTAGGTGGTCCATCCTTCGATCTGAAGACCCAGCGGCCACAGCGGGTCGAGCCCGTCGACCTGCCACGACTCCAGAGTCGCCCTTCCCTCCTCGGAGACGTTGTCCGCGAGGACCGGGTCGAGCAGGATCGTGTTCGGCTGCGTGGCATCAGCGGCGGTCTCGACCTCCTCGCCGTTGAGGAGCTTGAGCGCCAGGTTGACGCCCGCTCCACCGACGGCGGCGGTGTTGGTCACGGCCGAGCCCTCGAGACCGGCGTAGCCGTCGCTGTCGAGGAGTTGGGCCACGAAGGCACCGAGGTCGGCGCCGACGATCGGCACGAACTCGAGACCGGCCTGCTGGATGGCATCGACGACCTGGGAGTCCATGCCCGAGGTCCAGATCCCGTTGGTGTCCTCGTACTGACCACTGGCGATCCAGTCGTTGATCAGCTGGGTGGTGGTGGCCGGGTCCCATCCGGTGTGCTCACCGTCGATGCTCGGGATCACGGTGATGTCCGGGTAGTTCTCCAGCGCCTGCTGGAACCCGGTGTGACGGTCCGTGTCGGCGGGGTGACCGGCGAATCCACGCATGTAGTACACGTTGCCGGAGCCACCCATCTGCTCGAACAGCCACTCGGCGCCCAGACGGGCGTACTCGATCTGGTTGTTGTACAGGTTGTAGGTGTCTGCGTTCGTGACGAATGCGTCGACCGAAACGGTCGGGATGCCCGCTGCTTGGGCCTCTTCGAGCGCCGGGTTCAGCGCCTCCGGATCGTTCGGGTTGAACACGATCGCATCGACGTCGGCGGCGATCAGGTCGCGGATATCCGAGAGCTGACCAGCGGCGTCGGTGTTGCGGTGAATCGTCACCAGCTCGGTGACCTGGCCGGACGCCAGGGCCTCGGCCTTCGCCGTGCAGACCTGCTCCTCGCGGAAGCCGTTGCCCACACCACCACCGTTGGAGTAGCCGATACGGAACTCGCCGCCTTCGCCTCCAGCGGTCGTGGTGTCAGTGGCCATCGTCGTGTCAGTGGCCATCGTGGTTTCGGTGGCCTCCGTCGTGTCTGTGGCCTCGGTCGTGTCCGTGGCCTCCGTGGTGTCGGAGGTGTCTCCGTCCCCACAGGCGACGGCGAGCATGGCGATTGCCATGATCACCGCCAGTTTCTTGAACCATGAGTTCTTGATCATCAGTGGTCTTCCTCCTAAAGGTGCCCTACTGGGCGAGCGGGAGTGTCGCAGACCCGCTTGGGTCGTGGCGACTCACCCGACGCCGGCGAATCGTACCGGTCGATACTGTGAAGGCAAACGTTTTCATTTTCCCCTTCGCGCCCGTTCGAGGGCGTTCTCGCGCTTTCGATTCATCCGTCCTCCTCTTCTCATTCATGCCGCCGGAGCAGCTTCTCGATTTCATCCCGTGTCACCGGGAAGAGTCAGCCCATCTCATCTGCCGGCCAGGACATGCTCGATGGACGCAGGGTCGAGGATGTGGTCGATGACCATCGCCGCCGCCCCGGTGATGCCTGCTCTGTCCCCCAGGGACGAGACGGTGATCTGGAGATCGGTCGTGCTCAGAGTCGTAGAGCGCTGGTAGACCACCTCCCGGATCCCGGCGAGCAATTGCGACTCGGCGTTGGCCAGGTCGCCCCCCACCATGATCAGGGCCGGGTTGAGCAGGTTCACGGTCGAAGCCAGGACCTGACCGATCAATCGTCCGGCGGCGCGCACGGAGCGAGTCGCGTCGCGATTGCCCTCTGCGACGAGCTTCACCACATCACGGCTGCCGGCGGCCGCATGGCCACGCTCGCGCAGATGAGAAGCGATGGCTGCGCCGCCAGCGGTCGCTTCGAGACAACCGTTGTTGCCGCAGCGACACAAGACGTCGTCCGTGGTCGTGCGGACGTGACCCAGGTCACCTGCCGCGCCGTTGGCCCCGCGATGGAGGCGGCCACCGAGGATGAGCCCAGACCCGATGCCTGTGCCGACCTTCACGAATACGAAGTCCTCGACCTTGGGCTCCATCACCCAGTACTCGCCGAGCGCCATGATGTTCACGTCGTTGTCGACCAGGACGGGGACGCCATAGGTGGAGCGGCAGTGCTCGGCCACGCCGAACATGTGCCATCCCGCCATGATGGGTGGGTTGACCGCCATTCCCCGGGTGAAGTCGACCGGCCCCGGGAGCCCGATGCCGACGCCCCGCACGTCGCTCAAAGGTCGGCCGATGTCGGCGAGCAGACCGGTGAAGGTTGTCTCCAACCAGCCCAGCACCTCGACAGGCCCGAGATCGATGTCGATCTCAGCCGTCGTCTCAGCGATCGGCTCTGCGAGGAGGTTGCTCACGGATACCCGGGAATGGGTGGCGCCCAGATCGGCGGCGAGGACCAGACCGGCGTCTCCGTTGAAGCCGAGGATCGACGGCGGCCGGCCACCTGTGGAAGGGGCGGCTTCGTCCAACTCGACGATGAGCCCGACGGCCTTCAAGGCGTCGATGCGCTGAGCGACGGTCGACCGGGCCAGCCCGGTCACCAGCCCGAGCTCGCCACGGGTCCGGGCCTGTCCACTGCGAATCAGACGGAGGAGATCTCCCGGGGAATCGGATTCGAGGCTCGAGGTCTTGGTGGTGGGGGACACCGTTTGTTCACGATGCCAGAGGCTTTTGCATGTGTCAAGCGCATAAGTAGACATCTTTCGACTTTGTCTAGACAAGCCCGCGAAGCGGGACGCGGTCGTCTCGCCCGTGACGTCCAGGGCTGCTTATCCTCCTGGCTCCGGGTCCGAAGCTGAAGGAAGTCCGATGAGTCTCAACGAAGTCAAAGCGGGTGTCGTCGGGATCGGTTTCATCGGTGTCGCCCACGTCGAGGCGCTGCGCCGACTCGGTGTTCACGTGGCCGGCGTGGTGGGCTCATCCCCGGAAAGGGCGAGGGAGAAAGCACGGTCTGCGGGGCTGCCTCGCGTGTACGACAGTGTCTCTGACCTGGCGTCGGACCCCGGGATCGACGTGATCCACATCGCCAGCCCCAACTACGCCCACGCCGACCAGGTGCGGATAGTCCTCGAAGCCGGCAAGCACGTGGTTTGTGAGAAGCCACTCGCTCTCACCTCGGAAGACACCGCCGACCTCGTGGCCCGCGCTGATGCTGCCCGGCTGGTCAACGCGGTGTGTTTCAACATCCGTCACTACCCGCTCAACCATCAGGCCAGGGCGATGGTCGCAGCAGGTGACATCGGCCGGCCCATGTTCATCACAGGGTCATATCACCAGGACTGGCTGCTGAAGGAAACCGACTGGAACTGGCGGCTACAGCCCGAGGAGGCGGGGCGATTGCGGGCCGTGGCCGACATCGGCTCGCACTGGCTAGATCTCGCCAGGTTCATCTCCGGCAAGGACGTCGCCGAGGTCATGGCCGACCTTCACACCCTGGTCCCGGTGCGTCGGCATCCGAAGGGCCCCGTCGAGTCGTTCGCCAAGGCCGAGGTCTCCGGTGACCTGATCGAAGAGGAGATGTCGAGTGACGATGCCGCCGGAATCCTGCTCCGATATGACGGGGAAGCCCGGGGGGCGGTGACGATCTCTCAGGTGTCGGCGGGGGAGAAGAACTCGGTCCGCTACGAGGTCGCCGGGAGTGAGGCGTCGCTTTCGTGGTATTCCCAACACCCGGACCAGCTGACCATCGGCCATCGCGATCGCCCCAACGAGGTTCTCTACCGCGACCCTGCCAATTCGGCACCGGAGGCGAGTCGCAACATGGCCTACCCCGGCGGGCACGTCGAAGGCTTCCCCGACACGTTTCGGGCCCTGTTCAGCCAGGTGTACTCGGCGATCGAGGACGGAGCCTCCGAAGAGGGGTCCTATCCGACCTTCGCCGACGGTCACGACGCAATGCTGGTCACAGAGGCAGTCGCCCGCAGCCACGACCAAGAGGCTTGGGCCAAGGTCGAGAGACAAGGAGAAAGCAAATGAAGCTCGGACTGCTGACCGCACCCTTCCCGGAGACATCGTTGGACGACGTCGCCGACTGGACATCTGGCAACGGGTTCACGACCATCGAGATCGCCTGTTGGCCCGCCTCGAGCGGTGACACCCGTCGCTATGCCGGGACCAGCCACATCGACGTCGACGGGATTTCCGATTCCCGGGCCTCCGAGATCGCCGACAGCATGACCGAGAAGGGCTTGGAGGTATCGGGTCTCGGCTACTACCCCAACCCGCTCCATCCCGACGACGAGCACGCCCGGATGGTCATCGATCATCTCATGAAGGTGATCGTTGCCGCAGGGAAGATGGGTGTCCCCGTCGTCAACACCTTCATCGGCGCGGACCGTTCCCTCACCCAGGACGAGAACTGGGACAAGGCCACCCAGGTCTGGCCGGAGATCATCTCCGCCGCTGACGATGCCGGGGTCCGGATCGCCATCGAGAACTGCCCGATGATCTTCTCCAAAGACGAGTGGCCATCGGGACACAACCTGGCCTACAACCCGAGGATCTGGCGGCGAATGTTCGAAGAGTTCGGCCAGACCATCGGGCTCAACTTCGACCCATCGCACCTCGTCTGGCTGATGATCGACATCGAGAGCGCGATCCAGGAGTTCGGCGAGCGCTTCTATCACTTCCAGGCCAAGGACGTGATGATCGACTACGAGGGTCTCTACGAGAACGGCACACTCTCGTCCGGTGTCGGATGGCAGATCCCCCGGCTACCAGGTCTGGGCCACGTCGATTGGGCAGTGGTCTTCTCAGCGCTCTACCGGGTCGGTTACGACGGGCCGATCATCATCGAGCACGAGGACCGCGACTTCGAGGCGAACGACGAGTTGGTCAAACGTGGTTTCCTGATCGCACGCGACGTCCTGCAGCCGTACGTCCACTGACATGACCGCCGAGAGCATCGGGTCCTTCGACGTCATCGTCGTAGGCTCCGGTGCCGCCGGATCGTCTGCAGCCATCGCCGCGGCGCGTAGCGGCGCCGACACCCTTCTCATCGAGAAGCTTCCTTTTCTCGGGGGCAACTCCACGGCAGTCCTCGACACCTTCTACGGCTTCTACACACCTGGGGAGCGGGCAAGGCGCGTGGTGGCTGGGATCGGCGACGACGTCATCGAAGGTCTCCGAGGACTGGGCAGAGTGGTGGAGCGCCCCAACACCTACGGTGCCGGGACCGGGGTCACCTACCTGGCCGAGCATCTCAAGGTGGTGTGGGAGGGCCTGGTCACGACGGCCGGGGCGAAGGTTCTCCTGCATGCGTTCGTTCAGGACGCGGACGTGTCCGACGGTCGCATCTCCCGTCTTCTCGTGGCCACCAAGGCCGGGCTGCGTCACGTCGAGGCAAAGGTGTTCGTCGACGCCTCCGGCGATGCCGACGTCGCCCACCATGCCGGGCTCGCCTACGAGCTCGCCGGGGAGATCGACCCCGCGCAGACTCTCACGACGACGTTCCGCATGGCCAACGTGGACCACGAGCGACGCCTGGGGATCTCGAAAGAGCAGATGCACGCCCTATTGGAGGAAGCAGCCGAGTCGGGTGTCTATGAGCTGCCCCGACGTGAAGGCAGCGACCACATCACCCCTATCCACGGGATCACCGCCACGGTCATGACCCGTCTGGATCATGTGCGACGAAGGGGTGATGGCACGGTGGTCAACGCCACCGACCCCGAAGTCCTGTCCGAGGCGGAGATGGCCGGGCGACGCCAGGCCCTGGAGTACGCCCGGTTCCTGGTCGACAAGGTGCCGGGCTACGAGCAGGCCTCACTCGTCGCGCTGGGCAGCCAGATCGGGATGAGGGAGACCAGACGGGTCTATGGGGACTATCGGGTGACCCGGGACGACGTGCTCAGGGCGCGGCAATTCGAAGACCAGATCGGTCTCTGTGGGGCTCCGATCGAAGACCACCAGCCCGGCGTCGGCACCATCTGGGAGTACTTGCCGGAGGGGACCGCCGTCGGGATCCCCCTGCGGTCCCTCATCCCGAGCGACGGTTCGAACATCCTGACCCCCGGCCGCTGCTTCTCCGCGACACACGATGCCCAGGCCTCGATCCGGTCGATGGCGCAATGCATGGCGATGGGACAGGCCGCCGGCACTGCCGCCGCCCTGGCCGCCAAAGGAGACGGGATGGTGAGAGACGTCGGCCACGGAGCGGTCAGAGATCGGCTGGCCGAGGACGGGGCGATCCTCGAGCTTTCGGGATGACCGGGGTCATCAGGACGATCGGTGGCGATCTGCCCGCCGATCTCGCCGGCCCGACCTACGTCCACGAGCACCTGATCATCGACTCCCCGCTCGTGGCGAAGACCATGCCGCACATCCACCTCCCCTCGGTGGACGAGGCGGTTGCGGAGGTGAAGACGTGCGTTGCCGCCGGAGTGAGGATGATGGTCGACGCGATGCCCGCCGGGTCGGGACGTGACCCCGAGCGTCTCAGCCGGGTCAGTGTCGTGACCGGGATGAGGGTGGTGGCCGCCACGGGGCTCCACACTGCGAAGTACTACGAGCAAGTCGACTGGGCACGCGAGGAGGGCGCGGAGCAACTCGCTGCCAGGTTCGTGGCCGACATCGTGGAGGGAATCGACAAGCACGACTACCTCGGCCCTGGTGTCGAGCGAACACCTGTCACCGCGGGAGTGGTGAAGGTGGCTGCTCTCGGCGAGGATTTGACCCCGCCGGAGTTACGTTTGTTCGAGGCCGCGGCGATGACGACGGCGCAGACAGGGGTATCTGTCCTCACGCACACCGAGGGTGGGCGCGGAGGCCTGAACCAGATCGAGGCGTTGCTCGGTCTGGGTTTGGCGCCGGGACAGATCGCCCTCTCGCACACCGACAAGATCGATGATCGGGCCTATCACAGGGACATGCTCGCCACGGGTGTGTTCCTCTGTTACGACCAGGGGATGAGGGGTCCCGAGACCACACTCGGGCTGATCCGTGACATGACAGAGTCGGGTCATTCCGGCCAGCTGTTGCTGGGCACCGACGGAGCGCGACGCTCCCTGTGGTCGACCCTCGGGGGGAGTCCCGGGCTGGCCTCCCTCTACCGCTCGGTCAGTGACCTCCTGGGCCGAGATCTGTCCGCTGACCTATTCGTGTCGAATCCGCGTAGGTACCTCACCCTCAGCCGGTGAACGCGGCCGAATCGTCGACGAAGAAGGTGCAGTTGGGGTGCTCGGTTAGGAACGTGGCAGGTACGTCTGAGTCCACTGCGCCATGGAGGGTGTGGTTGAGGATGTCTCTCTTGTGCTCACCGGTGGCGAGGACCCAGATCTCCCTGGCGTCCAACAGCTCGGAGATCCCCACGGTGATCCCCCAGGCGGGTGGGATCGTGGCGCCGTAGGCGAGAGCGCCGGCCGAGGTGGAAGGATCGAGGGTCACGAACCTCGTTCCCTGGTCCGAGGTGGTGCCGGGCTCGTTCATCCCGATGTGCCCGTTGGCTCCCAGCCCGACGATGGCCAGGTCGAGCCCTCCCTCGGCGATGATCCCCCCGTAACGCTTCGCAGCCGTGTCAGGCTCCGGGATGTCGACGTCTGGAACATGGACCGCCGGCGCTCCGGCTGCCCGATCGAGCAGGTCTCGGGTGATCATCGACACGCACCGCCCGGGGTCGCCTGCGGGCAGGCCGCCGAACTCGTCGAGGAGGAAGATCGTCAGCCCGTCCAGCGCCATGCGCTGCGCCACCGCGGCGTAGAAGGGCGTGGGCGTGTTGCCCGTGGCGAGACAGATTCGGTGGCCCGTCTCGACGGTCGCCTCGAATCTCGACGCGATGGTCTCTGCCCAGAGGTCGTCAGCGATGGTCTCTACGGCGGTCACCCCTCGGTGACCAGGTCGAAGATCTCACCGGTGTCCTTGTGCGACAACATGAGCTTCTTGCGGCCATCGGGGAGGATTTCCTCTTTGACGACGCCGTGCCCGTCATGAAGACCGGCCTTCTTCTCGATCCTCGAGGTGGAGCCCCCACGCCATTCGACATCGACCGGAGCCCACTGCCGGGAGCTGGCCGACTCGTAGGCCGCGTCCATGATGGCGTTGACGACGTAGCCGTCATAGAAGGTCTCCTGTGGCTCGCGTCCGTCCTCCATCGAGTCGAACATGTCCGTGAACATGTCGGTGTAGCCCAGTTCGGACACCTCGTCGCCGACCGGGAACAGCCATCCTTCGGTCGACTCGAGCTTCTCGGCGACATAGCCGGCGCCACCGCCGGACGAGTACATCTCGAACCCGGTGCGCAGGAAGTGATTGAGCCAGATCGTGCCCTCGGTGCCTGCGACCTCGTCTCGGAGGTCCATGCCGCCGCGGAAGGTCCAGGAGACCTCGAACTGGCCCAGGGCACCCGATTCGAATCTGATCAGGGCGACGGCGTTGTCCTCCGCCGCGATGGGGTGGACCAGCGTGTCGGTCCAAGCCATGACCTCGACCGGGCGGTTCTCTTTTCCGACGAAGTTGCGGATGATCTCGATGCAGTGACACCCGAGATCGACGATTGCCCCACCACCGGCCTTCTCCTTGTCCCAGAACCATGCGCTGTGTGGTCCGGGATGGGTCTCTCTCGAGCGGACCCAGGTCACGTCGCCAATCGCACCCGATCGCACGGTTTCGATCGCCTTGAGGCTCTTCGGGGTGTAACAGAGGTCCTCTAGATAGCCGGCGAAGACCCCGGTCGATTCGACCTTGTCGAGGATCCGCTTCGCCTCCGCGCCATTGCGAGCCAACGGCTTGGTGCACAACACGGCTTTGCCGGCGTCGGCGACCGCGGCGATGACCTCCTCGTGCATGAAGTTGGGGAGGCCGACCACGACGGTGTCCACGTCGGGGTGAGTGATCGCCTCGTCGAGCGACGTGGTGAAGTCCGAGATGTCCCAGCGCTCGGTGAAGGCCCGCCCCCGCTCCTCGGACCGCGAGTACACGACACTCACGCGGTCGCGGTTTCGTTGACCGTGCAGCGCCATCGTGTAGAAGTCGCCGATCAGACCGGTGCCCAGCATGGCGACGTTGTGAGACTTCATTGCACCCTCCTCAGTTCTTGTATATACAACTTATCAGGCAGGGCCCGGCTCAACTATTGAGCACCACTACGGGACACGGTGCCATGCGCACGAGACTCTCGACCCGGGGCCCGAGGTGGAGACGGGTCGTGCCTGCCCTCACCTCGGTGCCCAGGATGAGCAGGTCGGGGTGGGTCTCGTCTATGTAAGCGAGGATGCCAGTCTCGGCGGAGTGATGCCGGCGGACCGTCATATGCGCTGTCTTGCCCATGGCGTCGCCCACGACCTCCAACTCGGCGGTGACATCCGCGGAGTGATCACGGCTGGCTCCAACCAGAGTTGGCGTGACGATGTGCAGCCCGTCGATCTCGCTGTCGCCGCCGGCTACCGCAAATGCGAGCTCGGCCGCGCGTCGGGCCGCCATGGTCCCATTGCTCGGCACCAGGATGCGGTGCAGCCCCTCGATCCGGTCCACGCCGCGGACGAGAAGAGTCGGGCACGGTGACAGCTTTACCAGATCGTCGATCAGCGGTCCGAAGAGGTTGTCGGAGTCAGGCCCGACGGAGGGAGTTCCCAACACCATCAGGTCGTAGTCCCGTTCCGCCTCGGTGAGGATCGCCTGCACCGGGTCGTTGGCAGTGACCACCCGGCTCCTCACCTGGCTCGCGCCGAAAAGGCTCTCCAGCGCGGATAGATGCCGGGCTGCATCCGTTTTCTCCTCTGGCGGCACTACCGCGACCAGGGTGACTGTCATGTCTTGGAGGGAGGAGAGCCGATTGAGTATCGCAACTTGAAGCTCCCTGGTGTGACCGACGTCCGGGCCAGTCCGAACCGGGATCAGGACACGGCGCACTCGGCCGAGGAACGAGCTACTCAGAGCGGCCTCCTTGCGCAACCGCTCTTGCTCCTCGTCCCCGAGGTCGACCCGGGCGATGGTGTAGCGCAGGGCCACCGGAGCCATGACGGAGGTGACGACGGCCATGACGACGATGATCGAGAACATCGTCTGACTGAGGATGCCGAGTGACAGCCCAATCGTGGCGATGATGATCTCGAGGGCACCGCGGGCGTTCAACCCGGAGCCGTAGGCGAGGGCCGACCAGTGGTCCTGGCCGGAAAGAAGGCGGGCACCGGCATAGGCGCCCACCACCTTGCCGAACGTCGCCACTGCGATCACCGCCAGCGTGATCCAGGCGAGCCGGGGCTCGAATATCGCCGAGATGTCGACCTTGAGTCCGGCAACGGCAAAGAAGATGGGGGCGAACACGGCTAGTGCCATCGCCTCCAATTGCTTGATCGTGTCCGGTGGCAGCCGGGGGGAGCGCCCGAAGATGATCCCGATCGCGAACGCGCCCAGCACGGGCTCGAGGTGGAGAGCCTGGCTGAACGCACCCCAACCGAAGGCGAGCACGACCACGAGCGTGAGCATTCGGTCCTGGCCTCTGAAGCGTTCCTGGACGAAGGCCAGCCCACGGTTGACCAGCCAAACACCAATCGTTGCGGTGGCCGCCAGAAACAGGATCACGAACCCGACCGTCGACAGGATCGTCGCCGGGCTGAGCACGGCGGCGCTGGCCAGGGCGGTGACCACACCGAGGAGGGTCCACCCGGTGATGTCGTCGATCATTCCCGCCGCCAAGAGGGTCTGGCCAATGTCGCGACGCATCAAGTCGAGATCCATGAGCACCTTGGCCAGCACCGGGATCGCCGAGATGGAGAGCGCGGTCGCCACGAAGAGCACGAACACCGTACGCTGAGAAGGGTCGGCGAGCAGGTCGTTGGGGATTAGATATCCCAGGCCCAGCCCCGCTGCGAAAGGGAGGATCAGCCCGCCCGTGGCCACCCCGATAGCCGTCCTCGCCTTTCGCCTGATCAACCCGAGGTCGGTCTCCAAGCCAGTGACGATCAGGAGGAACATCACCCCGATCAGCCCCACGGCCTCGAGTAGGAAGCCCTCGACCTCGGTTTGGGGAACGATCCACTCCCCGAGAGTGGGGAGGACTCCGGAGAGCAGCGACGGCCCCAGGATCACGCCGGCGAGGATCTCGCCCACCACCGAAGGCTGGTTCAGCCTCTGGGCCAGACCACCGAGGAGTCGCGCCGCGGCGAGCAGCAATGCGATCTGCACCACGAGCTGCAGCACTTCGTCGTGGGACGCCGCGCTGAACACGTCCATGTGGCCTCCTTCCTCTGTCGCCTTGGGGGTTAGCTGACGGGCTCGGGCTGGAAGGTCGCCCTTTCCGGCTTGGCCGGAATTCGCCCCGGGGTGTTTGGGTCCCCCCACCCGGCGTCTGACCGGGTTCGGCGGTGAAGGCGGCAGCGTAACGCGTCCCTGCTCGCTCCCAGACCATGCCCGGGCCTGATGTATCAGCGTCCGGGTTCCGACCCTCTCTCTGACCGGAGACGAGGGGGAAGAGATGTACACCTATCAACAGATCAGAGCCATCCAGGAATACCGATTCCCGAAGCGCGACACGAGCCATCGCGTGCAAAGAAGGAAGCGAGGTCACCCGGGACCTCTGTCCGAGCTGCTCGCGGAGCTCGGCGGGAGTCTCGGCCGACTCGGCGTCAAGGGCGAAAAAGGCCAGGACCGCCCTGCCGCTCCCGCCTACTAGCTCTCCCGCGGCCGTGTGACAGCGACCACACGGTTGCAGGCAACAGAGAACGCCCCGGTGCTCACCACCCGGGGCGTTTCTCTTCGTTGGATCCCTAAGGGACCAGACCGCTCACGGACCCGTACGTGACGTTGCGGTCCGGCCACCACTCCTTGCCGTCGTCAGGTGTCGGTGTGTAGCCGCCGTCGGCGAGACAGGCCGTGACGACCGCCGTGGCGAACGAGCTGCCACTCCACTTCACCGTGTGGTCGTCGCTCTGGCCGCTGAGCCCGATGACGTCGCAGCCGGGGCCGACATCGGTGATCCAATCCCGGTCGGGGGCGGTCACCTCGGTGCCATGGTGCCAGACCTTGATCACTCCGCCGCTGTCGCCACTCTTGGACCGGGATCGTCCCTCACGGGCCGCCGCTACGGCCCTGACCCCGTCCAAGGCGGCTGGGATGACCGGTCGAGGACACGTGCTGTTGCCTCCGGCGGCGACGATCGGGGCATCGGGGAAATGTTGCATCCAGATGTCGCGGGCTGCCTCGAGACTCAGATAGAAGCCTCCGTTCGTGTGCTCGCACTCGTGGGCTCCGAGCGAGAGGTTGAGGGCGAGGACTTCACCGTGTCCATTGGCGTGCCGGCGTATCAGTCGGAGGACGGCGCCGAGGACGTTGAGCTCGTCGGTCGGCGGGCGCAGCATCCGGTGAGCTTCGTCGTGGTACGGCTCGGTTGTCACGAGATGCCCCGGGTCGGGACGAGCCGAAGCGATCGACACGGCATGCTGGGGTGTGATCCGGCGGATGACGCTCGTCACGAAGGTCCCATGACTGACCGGGTCTTTGTGGGGAAGCTGCTCGGTGTCCACCGGCCGCTCGAAGATCACATTCGGGTCGTCGATCCAATAGGGGAGGTCGGGCGCGACGCCGGAGTCGACGACTGCGACGATGCCTCCTTCGGCATCGGTCACCGGCGTCAGCACGATGTTGGCGTCGGTCCACTGGCTGCCCTGATATCCGGAGTGACCCATGAACCCGACCCCGTGTACAGGGGCCGCTCTCATCCCCTGCTTCGCCAGAGCCCCAGCAATCTGATGTGGGTCGTCCTCTCCGATCTCGAACACACCCACCAGTTCCCGGATTCGGCTCACGATCTCGTGATCGAGACCATCGAGGACCCGGCACAACTCGCCGTTGTCGAGGGCCCGGCCGCCGACGATCCGGATGGCCTCATCCACCCTGTCTGATGGCACCGTCATCAAGCCTGGCAGGTAGTGGCAGTGGCAGTCGGCGCAATGGCCGTGCTCTCGCGTGCTCATCGTCCCCCTCCTTCGGGTTGCGCAGGGGCCAGAGGGCCCGCGCCCGTGTCAGTATATGGAACGGACCATGACCCATGCCGAAGAGCTGATGAAGGCGGCTCTCGCCGATCCCCAGCGGGCCCTTCGCGACGGTGGGCGTCTGATGGCCGAGCCCGGGGGGCTCGGCCACGACGAACAGGCTGAGGTCCTGCGAGCGATGAGCATGGCTGCCCGTCACTCGGGACGGATCGACGATTCCATCGAGTATGCCCGGCAATCAGCCGATGCCGGCGAGGCCGCCGGGTCGGATGACCTGAGGTTGCTGGGCCTGCTGACGATGAGCGGATCGTTGGCCATTGCCGGTCGGGCCAAAGACGCACTGGATCTGATCGCCGAGGGTGTGACGGCCAGAGATCCCCATCTGAGAGCTCGCTTCCTCTACCAGCGGGCCACCGTGCTGGTCAACGCAGGGAACGTCGTCGAGGGCGTCGAGTCGTATCTGGAAGTGCTGCCGGTCTTTCGGGAGACGGGGGACACGTTCTCCGTGGGCCTCACTCTCAACCAGCTCGGGCGGTTGCACACGTCACTGGGCCATCTGGTCGAGGCAGAGGGCTACCTCACCGAGGCACTGGAGCTCGCACTCGAGACTCAGGAGCACGTGACCGCGCACGGGATCCAGCACAACCTGGGATTGCTCGCTGCCTATCGAGGCGATCTGCCCCTCGCCCTCGATTGGCTCAGGCAGAGTGACGAGCTGTACATGAGGACATCGGGAGCCCCGGCACCTCAGCACGTGGCGCGGTCGGAGGTGCTCATCAGCGCCGGGCTGTTCGAGGAGGCTCTCCACAGTGCGCGGCGGATAGCCGAGAACGCCAGACTCAACAACGACAGGGAGCACCTCGCCAACGCCCAGGCTGTCGCGGCGCGGGCGGCGCTCCTCGCCGACCGGCCCGAAGTGGCGGCTGCGTGGTCGCTGGAGGCGGCCGACATCCTCGCCGACGCCGGGGAGGCGCCGGCGGCGGCGGAGGCCCGCATGCTCAACGCCGAGGCCCGCCTCACATTGGACGGGCCGTCACAGGAGCTTCTCGAGCAAACGTCACTTCTCGCGGGAACCCTCTCGGCCGAGGGCATGGTGGCGGCGTCGGCTCAGGCCAACTTTCTCTGCGCCAGAATCGCCGCCGAGCTCGACAAGCCCCTCGAGGAGCGGCGTTTCCTCCGGGAGGTCGCCGAACTGGGCGCGGGCCCGGTGGAGATCAGGGTGCAGGCCGCGGTAGCCAGAGCTCGGATTCGATTGGCTGAAGACGAACCGGTCAAGGCCCTCGCCGCCGTCAGGTCGGGTCTCGACATGCTCGACCGCTACCAGTCCGCCCTCGGAGCGACCGATCTGCGTCTGGGCGTCGAGAGACATGGCGCCGACCTGGCTGCGATGGGTCTGGGTCAAGCCCTCGACTCAGGGCGTCCCCGCCGGGTCCTCGAATGGCTCGACCGGGGTCGGGCCCGGGCCTTGCGACACCGGCCGGTGCTACCTGCCGGGGCGGGGAACAGCAGCGAGGCCATGGCGGCACTTCGCCGCGTCGAGGCCGAGCTGCGCAAGTCGGCGAACCGGGGCGACGAGGGAATGCTGCGGGAGCGTCGCCGGCTTCAGGATCAGATCGCCGCCGAGGATCGCCTCAGAGAAGGCACCGGCGGCGTGTCGACCCGGTTCTCGGTATCGGCACTGGTAGATGAGCTCGACGACCGATGTCTTTTCGAGATCGGGTCGCACGAAGGCCGTCTGTTCGCCGTGATGGTGAAACGGGGAAGGGCGCGTCTGGTCTGGTTGGGCGCTGTCGACGAGACCTCTGCGCAGGTGAGACGTGTGCGATTCGACATGCGCCGGACGGCCCGTCGAGGACGTGACTTTCGACCCGACTCTCTCGAGGCCCTGGCACGAGGCTTGCTCGGTGACGTTGCGTTGGGTGATGACGCGTTGGTGGTGGTCCCGCCCCCGTATCTCATGTCGGTGCCCTGGAACGCCCTTCCGCCTCTTCGTGATCACCCGGTCACGGTCAGCCCCTCGGCGGAGATGTGGTGGAGGGCGACCCAACGGGTCCCGAGCCACGGTGGCGTCGTGGTGGCCGGTGGGCCCGATCTCTCCGTGGCTCGGGCCGAGGTAGACGCTGTCGGCGCCCTCTACAGGGAATGCGTCGTGTTGCCGCCCGGGTCGACGGTGGAGGAGGTCCGGTCACATCTCGGTGGCGCATCAGTCGCACACATCGTCTCCCACGCCACTTTCCAGGTCGAGAACCCGATGTTCTCTTCGCTCAGACTCGGGGACGGAGATCTCAACGTCTACGACATCGAGCGTCTCGATGACCCTCCCGATGTCATGGTGTTGTCTGCCTGTGACTCGGGGTACAGCGAGACCCGCTCAGGTGACGAGCTCGCCGGGCTCACCTCGGCGCTGCTCAGCATGGGAACGCGGTCGGTCGTCGCCAGTGTCGGGCTGGTCCCCGACGCCTCGGCAACTTCGCTCCTCATGGTCGAGTTCCACGAGGGTCTCCTTGCCGGGCTGGAGCCGGCGCAAGCCTTGGCGCGTGCTCAGGGACGGGCTTTCGGCGAGCCCGAGAGCT
>Ga0299913_10001034_pt1 | contig 19581 bp, 16 predicted proteins | sample RVTome_9_FD_201360 | JGI IMG/M metagenome (GOLD analysis project Ga0299913, IMG submission 201360) | Soil microbial communities from uranium-contaminated site in the Upper Colorado River Basin, Wyoming, United States - RVT155D38 (version 2) ... | reverse complement strand
CTGCCCGGCGCAAAGCGCGAAATCGATGCCGAAGCGCGCGTGGCGTGGACGGATCGGCGCGTCGGGATGGGAATGCAGTTCGAGCGCGTCGATCCCGTCGATCAGCAGGCGATCGACGAATTCGTCGACAGCCATTTCTTCAGCAATCGCAAGGCCTGACAGACGCGTCCAGGCGAGGGGCCACTCGCTTGCCCCTCGGATGGGACTCCGTTAGAGTCGCCCGACCGGAGGCCCCATGCCCGACGTGTCCCACCTGCTCTGGGGACTGCTCGTCATCTTCATCCTCGTGTTCGCGAACGGTTTCTTCGTGGCGGCCGAGTTCGCGCTGGTCACCGTCCGGAAGACGCGAATCGATCAGATGATCAGCGAGGGACACCGCCGCGCCAGCATCGTGCGCCGCGCGCTCGCCGACCCGGAGAGCTACATCGCCGCGACACAGCTCGGCATCACGATGGCCAGCCTGGCGCTCGGCTGGGTCGGCGAGCCTGCGCTCGCGAGCTTCCTCGAGCCGCGACTGGCCTCTCTCGGCGGCGCGGCGGCGGTCACCGCCCACACCATCGCTGTCGCCGTTGCGTTCGCGACGATCACGGCGCTGCACATCGTTCTCGGCGAGCTCGCGCCGAAGACGGTGGCGCTGCAGCACCCCGAGAGGACTGCGCTCATCGTCGCCGGACCGACCGAGGTGTTCATGCGCCTGCTCTGGCCGTTCATCGCGCTGCTGAACGGCATGGGCCGGGCCGTCGTCCGGCTCGCCGGCCTGCGTCCTCCCAGCGGGCACTCGCTCGTGCACTCCGAGGAGGAGCTGAAGATGCTGGTCACGGCGAGCCAGGAGGCGGGAGTGCTCGAGGAGGACGAGGAGCAGATGCTCCACCGGGTGTTCGGCTTCGCCGACCTCACGGCAGGACACGTGATGGTGCCGCGGACCGAGATGGTCGCCATCGCGGAGGACGCGGACATCGACGCCGTTCTCCTGGCGCTCCAGCGCGGCGGGCACGACCGCTTTCCTGTCTACCGGAACCACCTGGACGACATCCTCGGCATCCTTCACCTGGCGGATCTCGTGCCCGTGATCGCGCGCGGCCACGAGTTCCGTCTCGCGCCGCTGGTGCGGGACGCGATGGTCGTGCCGGAGACCATGCCCGCCGACACGGTACTCGCCGAGATGCGCACACGGCGGACGTCGGTTGCGGTCGTCATCGACGAGTACGGCGGCACCGCCGGGCTGGTGACATTCGCCGGACTGATGGCGCGCATCGTCGGTGACCCGATCGACGGCGCGGGCACGCGGATCGTCGCGCTGCCGGACGGATCCGCCCTGGTGGACGGGCTCACTCTCGTCCCGGACGTGAATGCCCAGTTCGGGCTCCACATCGACGAGGACACCTATCACACGATCGGCGGCTATGTGCTCGGACGACTGGGACGCCGCGCCCGCATCGGGGATCGCATCGAGGCGGAAGGGCGGACAATGCGCGTCGAAGTGCTGGACGGTCTGCGCGTTGCGCGGGTGTTCATCTCGCGTCCGAACCCGGCCACCGGCGAGACGTCGGTCGACGCGCGCTGAGCGGCGCCCAGGCTACGTCGTTCGCAGCAGCCGGAGGCCGTTGGCGATCACGAGCAGGGACGCGCCGGTGTCGGCGAGGATCGCCATCCAGAGCGTGGCGTGGCCGGCCACGGCGAGCGCGAGGAATACCGCCTTGACCGCGAGCGACAGGGCGATGTTGACCTGGATCGTCCTGAGCGTCAGGCGGCTCAGGCGGATGGCGTAAGGGATCTTCGACAGGTCGTCGCTCATCAGCGCCACGTCCGCGGTCTCGAGGGCAGCCGCGGTCCCTGCCGCTCCCATGACGATGCCGACGTCGGAGGCGGCGAGCGCCGGGGCGTCGTTCACCCCGTCGCCGACCATGGCCACCGTGCCGTACTGCCGCCGCAGCTCCGCGATCGCCGTGACCTTCTCCTCCGGCAGCAGCCCGGCACGCAGCTCTCCTATGCCGACTTCACTCCCGATGGCGGCCGCGGCGCCGGCGTTGTCTCCCGTGAGCATCACGACGTGGTCGAGCCCCTGACCGCGCAGCAGGGCCACCACGTCGCCCGCCGACGGCCGGGGCCGGTCAGCCACGACGATGGCGCCGGCGACGCGGCCGTCCAGCGCGACGAAAACGGCGGTCCGGCCGGATGCCGCGACCCGCTCGGCGAGCGCGAGCGCAGGCTCCCGGAGGAGCTGCCGTTCGCCGAACAGACGCGCGTTGCCCACGAGCGCCGGCCGCCCTTCGACGATGCCCTCGGCACCGAGGCCGGGCAGAGCCGTGAACCCGAGCGCGTCGGTGCGCGGAACGCGGGCCGCTGAGGCGTGCTCCACGATCGACCGGGCGATCGCGTGCTCGGAGCGTGCTTCGAGCGATGCCGCGATCGCCAGCAGACGCGCGGGATCCGTCCCATCGAACGTCTCGACGGATTCGACGCTCGGGCGGCCCGCGGTCAGCGTCCCGGTCTTGTCGAAGGCGATGCAGCGCACCGCGCCGGCCACCTCGAGATGGACCCCGCCCTTGACGAGCACCCCCTGCCGCGCCGCGGCGGCAAGCGCCGAGACAATCGCGACGGGCGTCGAGATCACGAGCGCGCACGGGCAGGCGATCACGAGGAGCACGAGCGCGCGGTACAGCCAGCTCTCGAACGGGGCGCCGGCCGCCAGCGGCGGCACGAGGGCGATGCCCACCGCCAGGACGATCACCGCGGGCGTGTAATACCGCGCAAAGCGATCGACGAATGCCTGTGCCGGCGCGCGCTGGGCCTGCGCGGCCTCCACCAGGTGGATGATGCGCGCGAGCATCGTGTCGCGCCGCAGGCGCGTCACCCGCATCTCGAGCGCGCCATGCCCGTTGATGGTCCCCGCGAACAGCTCGTCGCCGGAACGCTTCGTCACGGGCATTGACTCGCCGGTGATCGGCGCCTGATTGACGTCGCTCGCGCCCGTCGCCACCTCGCCGTCGAGCGGGATCTTGTCGCCGGGGCGAATCCGCAGGCGCTCACCGATCGTGACGTCATCGACGGGGACGCGCCGCTCGACGCCGTCGCGGACGACGAGCGCCTCGGGCGGCGTCAGGTCCATCAGCGCGCGAATGGCGTGGCGCGCCCGATCCATGCTGCGCGACTCGAGGAACTGGGCCAGCGCGAAGAGAAACACGACGGTGGCCGCTTCCGCCCACTCGCCGATGGCGAGCGCGCCGGCCACGGCGATCGTCATGAGGATGTTGATGTCGATGGCGCGCGCGCGCGCCGAGCCCGCGGCGCGGCGGACCAGGTGAATGCCGCCGGTGCCGACCGCCGCTGCATAGAACGCCATCGCAGCGGCCTCCGGAGCACCGGCGAGGGAGCACACCCAGCCGAGCACGAGCGATACACCCGATGAGATGAGGAGCGCGAGGCGGGAGCGTGAGACGCCGATGAACCGCGGAGCCTCGTGCTCCAGCCATGCCCGCATGCCGGTCCCCGCCACGGCATCGGCAATCGTCTCGGCCGACAGACGGGCGGCATCGTGCTTGACGATGAGACGCTGCCCGATGACGTCCGCCGACAGATCCTCCAGCCCGTTCAACGCCTTCAGGCGGCGCTCCAGGATCGCGACCTCCTCGTGGCAGTCCATTCCGTCCACGCGAAACACGGACTCCGCATGCACCTCACACACCTCGCAGACGACGGTCTCCCGGCGGGTGGTCACGGGCGCCCGTCCTGTCGCGCGGCGGGCCGGCGTCCGCCGGCAGGCCAGTTCTCCTGGACGTGCTCGAGGCCTTGCGCGAGCAGTCGCGTGATGTGGTCGTCGTCGAGCGCGTAGAAGACCATGCGGCCCTCACGCCGCGCGCGGACGAGCCGCAGACTTCGGAGCAGCCGCAGCTGGTGCGACACGGCGGATTCGCCCAGCTTCAGCAGCGCCGCCAGATCGCACACGCAGAGCTCGGCCTGGCCGAGAGCGTCCAGGATGCGGACGCGCGTGGGATCGCCGAGGGTCCTGAAGGTCTCGGCCAGCTCCGACACCGAGGCCGGGTGCATGAGCCGGGTCCGCACGCGCGTAATCACGTCCGGATGGGCGTGGAAGACGTCGCAGCCGGCGTCGACCGCGTCCGGGGAGGCGAGTTGGGCAGGGTCAGCCATTCTCAACTCCTGAACAGGTATTCAAGTATTCATTCTAAGTCGATTCACGCCCTGGGAGAAGCACCTCGGCCGCCTTTGGCCGCTGGAACGGATTCCGGCCTGACTTGACACGCGTCTGCGCACGCCATAATTTCTTGCGGCACCCGGACATTGAGATGCGCAGGAGGATTCGGTCTTCTCTGCGCCTCCTGCTCCCCCCAGTGGTCGGGCCGCCAACCTCGCCCCTGAGACAAAAACAGCACGGAGATCCCAGAGCATGAGCGACGAACGAATGGGAACGCCGGTCGTGTACGAGGCGCCAAAGGTCGAACAGGTACTCACGCCGGAGGAGATGGAGCGTCAGGTGCACTACGCGGGCGAGGTAAGCCCCGTGCGAGGCTAAGCACAGACGGCGGACCGATGTGGAGCGACACGACCGCTCACACGGGCCGCCCTTTCCGAAGGAGGCTGTTGACATGAACGATTGCCGAGTGGAACCACTGAGCGAGTACGAAGCGCCGGCCGTCGAGCACGTGCTCACTCCCGAGGAGATCGAGCGCCAGGTCCACTACGCGGGCGAGGGCTCACCGCTGCCGGTCTGATTGACGCTCACCACGTGACCGGCCGCCGATGGCCTCGGCGGCCGGTCACCGCACCGCTCCAGGGAACAGAACCAGAATGATCAGCGCGAGACCCTCGACCCGGCGCGCGCAGACCGTGCGGTTCGCGCCCCGCGGCCGCTGAGGCCTCATGCGATACCGTCAATCCCTGGACGCGCAGTCATCGGTGGTCGGCGACCGAATCGTCCTCTACCATCGCCAGACACAGAAAGCGCTGGTGCTCAACCCCACGGGCTCCCGCCTGTGGCAGGAGCTCAGCACAGCACGGACGGAGACGGAGCTCGCGGAGGAACTCTGCCGCGCGTTTCCGGATCTGCCGGCACCACGGGCCGCAGAGGATGTTGCCAGGTACCTCGAGCAACTCAACGAGCACCAGCTGCTGGTCCTCGAAGACTGAGGCGGCTCTGCCCGCGGTCCGCTGGCACATGGCCGGTGTGCCCTTCGAGGTGTGCTGCACCGACCCGAAGGCGCTCCGGCAGGCGGCTATCGTCCTGCGCGGATCGATCGATCGCGAGCCATCCGGCGCGCAGCCTCCAGCCGCGCGATGGCACCTCGCCGCCGTAACGCCCGACGCGGCCATCGATTCTCAGGAGCAGGAACCGCCGGATCCGGATGGCTCATCAACGTGGCTGGTCCGCCGCGACAGGTGTACGGAGACCTGGCGCCGCCGCGATCTCGACGCCGCCCTGCGCGTCGTCGAGTTCGGATCGGTGCTCGCGGTCGTCGAGGGCGATCAGAGCCTGGTGACCTTGCACGGCGCGCTCCTCGACCGCGAGGGCCGCGGCCTGCTGATTCTCGGACCGTGCGAGTCCGGCAAGAGCACGCTGGCGGCGGCCCTGTGGCGCCAGGGGTGGACGCTTCTGGGTGATGACGTCTCGGTGGCCGACGCGGGGGGACGAGCGAAGCCGGTCCAGCGCAGGGTCTCGCTGCGGCACGGAAGCCGCGCGCTGCTCGGAGAGACGCTCTGGCAACGCGTCCTTGCGGCACCTTCCTGCTCGGCGACCGACGAGGGATTTCTCTTCCACCCGGCGGAACTGGACGCGGCGCCGCATCCGGCGTCGACGAAGCTGGCAGCGATTGTCTTTCTCGCCCGGCGCGGCGTGCAGCTCGGGCCTGCGCAGGTCGCGCCCATCACGGCTGCCCAGGCGCTGCTCGCCGCGGCGCCTTACTCCAACGTCATCCGCCGCCAGGGGCTCCCTGCGGCACTCGAGCGCCTGCAGCCGCTCGTGGAGGCGGCGCCCGCCTTCGATCTCGGCCGCGGACCGCTGCCCGTGATGATCGCGGCAATCGAGCGGCGGATCGTCCCGGCAACGACGCCGGATGGGACCGCATGATCTCCCGCAGACCGCCATCGTCGCCGTCCTCGCTCCCGGGGTCCTCGACCGCGGGCGGGCGCGCCACACGTGCGCTGTCGATCATGCTCACGCGGCGCTGCAACATGGCCTGCACGCACTGCAGCGTCGAGTCGAGCCCGAAGGTCCAGGGCGCGCAGCCCGGCGATCGGGAGCTGCTGGATCTGATCCGGGAGGCGGCGGCCGCCGGCGTGACGTCGGTACTGCTGACGGGCGGGGAACCCATGATGCGCGGCAGGCTCGTGCTGCGGCTGCTCCGTGAGGTCCGCCGCCGGGGTATGTCGTCTGCGCTGGTCACCAACGGCTTCTGGGGACGCCAGCCGGCAGCAGCATCGCGGTGGATGAAGGCGCTGATCAGGGCCGGCCTGGGCCGCCTCACGGTCAGCTACGACCGCTATCACGCGGAATTTCAGGGTCCCGACGCGGCCGTCAACATCGTGCGCGCGGCAGAGGCCTGGCACATCCCCGTCAACATCAACGTCACGCGCGTGGCGGGCGAGGACCTGGCGTCGATCACCGCGCCCTTCGACGGGCTGCGCACCGCGCAGCTCCGCTTCTACGACGTCCAGCCCGTCGGCGCCGCCGCCCGGAGCATCGGCGACGACGAATGGCGCACCGAGGCGGAGGGCTTCTGCAACGCGTGCGACTCCGCCTCGATCACCGATGACGGCCGCATCATGGCGTGCAACGGCCCGAGCTATTTCGTGGGGCCGCAGCACCCGCTGCACGTGGGCTCCGTCGGCCGGGAGCCGCTGGCCGATCTGCTGCGCCGCCATCACGAGGATCCGATACTCGACACGCTCCGCACCGGCGGACCGGCGCGGCTGCGCCGTGAACTGCTGCAGATTTCCGGCTTCGAGCAGTTCCCTTTCCGCGACCGGTATCGTGGCCTCTGCGATCTCTGCCATCACGTCACGAGCGATCCGGCCGCGGTTGCGGCGCTGCGCGAGCGGCTCGCCGCTCCCCGCCTCGCGGCCGAGCGCGAAGCGATGCGGCGCATCATCCAGGATCAGCATCGCGCCGGCCGCCTCAATCGTGCCTACGTCAACACCGTCGGCGCCGCCCGTCTGTTCCACCGGGCCGCACTGCGGCCGGACGCTCCGCTGTCCGCCGAGTCGAGCCGGCTGCTCGGGCGTGCCGACCTCGACTGGCAGCACCAGGCCAGGTATCTGAGCGCCTGCGGCCTGTCGCGACCGCTGCTGGCCGCGCTGGACGATCCGGCCCTTCGGCGCTGGGCGCCGCCCTTCTTCGCCCAGCGGCTGCGCGAGGCCGCGCTCCGCGATGGCATGCGGGAGCTGATGCAGATCGAAGCGCTCCGCACGCTGGCCGCAGCTGCGCGGACGCTCGGCGTCCGGGGCGTGCTGCTGAAGGGTGCGGCCAACCTCGCGCTGCAGAACGAACGGCCGTCCCACCATGCCATCCGTGCCGCCGGCGACATCGATCTCTACGTGCCTGCGGAATCCGCGCCGGCACTGCGGAACGCCCTGCTCGACGACGGATTCGCCGGCACGCGCGAGGCGGGGCCGAGCGGGCCGCACCATCTCGCGCCGGTGTCCTGGCGCGGCGTGTCAGTGGAGATCCACACGCGCCTCATGCCCGCGTGCTGGGGCCTTCCCGAGCGCCAGATGCTCGAGCGGGCGCGGGCGCTCGCGGCGGACGGGTTCGAGCCGCTCGACACGCTCGACGCCGAAGGCATGCTGCTCCACACCGCGACCCATGCGTCCACGCACGTCTTCACGCACGGACTGAAGACCGCGTGGGACATCGCGTTCCTCCTCGATCGGGAGGGAGCCTCGCTCGACTGGGATCGGCTGGGCCGCTGGGTCGGGATGACGTCCGTGCCCCGGGCGTTCTGGACTCCGGCGAGGGCGCTCGCAGCGGCGCTCGATCTCCCGGTGCCCCAGGGAGTCCTGGCGGGCGCGCCGGCGGACCGCCGTCAGCGTCAGCTCGAGATCATCGCGCAGCGGCGCCTGTTCTCCGCGTTCGAGGGCGCCTTCGAGCTGAATCCCTTCAGCCGGACCGCGGTGTTTCTGATGATGCACGATGGGCCGGTCCGGCGTGCCGGCTATCTGTTGTGGCTGCTTCGATCGGATGCGGCTGCGGCGAGGCGTTCCGCCCGCCGCACCACCACCACGCAGCGGTTGCGCGACCTGCCGCAGCAGCTCGGCGAGGCCGCCGCCCAGTGGCGCCAGTACCGCGCCGCCGTCCCGCTCGATACGTCGCCCTAGCGCCGCACTGCACGGTGCGCGCCGGTCAGGGAACGAGGAGCAGTCTCGACGTGCGCGAGCTCTCCACCGCGCGGCGGGAAAACGGAAACACCCGATCCTGAAGGCCGGCCCAGAGCGCGTTCTGATCGAAGTAATGGGGGCTCCGCACGTGTCCCGACTGGCCGGTCGTCAGCACCGCACGCGTCCGGTCCCAGGCCCCCACATCGACAATCTGCCGGTACGAGGCCAGGTCCCCCACCGCGTAGGGCCGGCGCGGATCGACGGCTGTCTTGTTCACGGTGGAGCTGTCGCCGATCACCTCGACGGGGCCGCGATCGAACAGCCAGCGCAGGGGAAACCCGCCGGCCCCGAGCGGGTGGCGGAAGTGTGCGGCGTGGAGGCGGCCCCATCCCCAGCGGGACTCGTCGCCGAACTTCTGCCGCAGCCCGAGCATGGCATCGGCTGCCGCCAGCACGACGATGTCGTCGCGCGTCTCGCGTCGATCGATGGTCGCGATGTCGTCCCACCAGCGCGCCTCGCGGTGCGGCAGGATGGCGTGCAACCCGACGAATCGCTCCTGCAGCCCGTACTCGAAGAACCGCTGGAACAGCTCCGGGCCCATCTCGTCGGCGAAAGCGCGCCGCCACATCGCGCGCTCGAAGGCGTGGAAGAGGGATACCACGGGACGATCGTCGACGCGGCGGTCCCAGAGCCCCAGGCGCTCGAGCGCGGTACGCGCCTCCGGCTCCGCGCGGCCGGTCGCGGCGCTGCGCAGCGCCCCATCCACCGCCTCCAGCAGCCGATCGGCCGCCTCGCTCCGAACGTCGCCCTGCATCTCGCGGAAGGCGTCGATGTCGAGGCCGGTCCGATCGCCGAGGAGTGTCCCGATGCGCGACGCGCGGAATGGCGCCCGCCAGTCGCGCGTCATCACGCCGGGCCAGGAGCGGTCGATCTCGGCGTTGGCGGTGACGATCCGTCCCGATGGCGGGTTGAGGACCGCCGGCAGCCGTTCCGCTCGAACCGTTCCCGTCCACTCGTACCCGCCGCCCCATCCCGGGACCGGCAGCGAGCCGTCGCCGTTGGCGCGGACGGGAAGCGCACCGGACAGCGCGTAGCCGATGCTGCCGGCCGCGTCCGCGTAGACGAAGCTCAGCGACACTCCCGAGATGCGGCGCACGGCGCCGACGAAGTCCGTCCAGCCGGCCGCCCGGTTCAGGGCCTCGAACCCGCCGACCATCTGCCCGTCGAACAGCGACTCCCAGCGAAGCGCCATCGGTCTCGGATCCCCTCGCGGCGTGTCGTCCGTGAAGACGGGCGGGTCGTCCCACTCCGTTTCGGTGGCGATCAGGGGACCGTGCCGCGTGCTGAAGACGTCGTAGCTCACCGGCGCCGTGCGCCCGCGGACCGCGATCTCCACCTGCTCGACGCCGAGCGGCTGCCACGAGCCGCGGTAGAGATAACGCCGCTGCCGGAAGTCCACGTCCTCGATGTAGAAGTCCTGCACGTCCACGCCGCTGTTGGTGATGCCCCACGCCACGCGGCTGCTGTGGCCGATGACAACGAACGGCGATCCCGGCAGCATGCCGCCGGCGACGTCGAGATCGGCCGCCACGAGGTGTGCGTCGTACCAGACGGACGGCAGCTCGATGCCCAGGTGCGGATCGTTCGCCAGCAGTGGGCGCTTCGTGGCGGTACGCGTCCCCGAGACCACCCAGCTGTTGCTGCCTCCCGGCGGGACGCGTGCCGTCAGCCACTCCAGACCGGCGGGCGGCGCGGGAATCCGCCCCTGCGCCACGGGGACGTCGTGCGGCGGCGGCGTGTCCAAGGGGCCCCGCGGCGGCTGTGCCGAGCGGCGGGTCGTCTCGTCGAGGATGGCGGGGGCCCCCGCCGGCCAGGCGCCCATCAGGCCCTCGGCGACCGACGACCCGAAGCGCCGCGCGAGGGCACCCCGCACGAGCTCGCCGTGGCGGTTCTCCGCGAGGCGCCACGCCATGAGCTTGCCGACCGCGAGCGAATCCAGCGGCGTCCACGGCTCGGGTGCGAGGCGGAGCAGCTGGAACTCGAGCGGACGCTCCCATCGTCCGGGCGTGGCCATCGCGGCGTTCACGCCCGCGGAGAAGCGCTCGAGGGCGACCCGTGCCTCCGGCGTGGTCGCACTCAGCTCGCGGGCCGCGGCCCGGCTCAGGCCGAGGAAGCGAAAGCGGCGATCGATGCTCAGGGTGCGCTCGCCGAACAGCTCGGACAGGCGGCCCGCCGCGGCGCGGCGGTACAGCTCCATCTGCCAGAGGCGGTCGCGGGCCTGGAGATAGCCGATGGCCAGCCAGGCGTCCTCCCGGCTCCGGGCATAGACGTGGGGCACCCCCCAACGGTCGAAGAGCACTTCGACGGGGGCCTGGAGCCCGTCGATGCGCAGCTGACCGCTGAGGGCAGGGACCGCCCGGCCGGCCACCCACCAGGCAGCGCCGCCGGCCAGAAGCAGGGCGAGCGCCGTCAAAACCAGGAGGCGGCGCAGCCAGCGGCGGCGCCGGGGCGGACGGACGGTGATCAGCGGCACGGCGGCATGGCACCTCCGCCGGCGTCGCGTTCATCGGCAACGAAAAGCAACAGCGCTCCCTTCGCCGCGGCTTGCCCGGCCGTGAAACCTTCGTTACTATCGGAAGTTGCGTACGCGACGGTCAGTCGCGCGTACAGCTTACACCGAACCTCGCCCGGCCCCTTCGCATCCGTCGCGGCCCCCGCGCGGCGGGCCGGATCGCACCGGGCGGCGTCATCAGCTTCGAGCGGAGACGATTGTGATCGAGGTCCAGCACCTCACGAAACGCTACGGAAACGTCACGGCCGTTGACGACGTGAGCTTTCGCGTCGAGCGCGGCGAGATCCTCGGCTTTCTCGGTCCCAACGGCGCCGGCAAGACGACCACGATGCGCGTGCTCACCGGCTACATCCCGGCCACGGAAGGCCGGGCGTTCGTGGCCGGCTACGACGTCTTCGACAAGCCGCTGGAGGCCAAGCGGCGCACGGGGTACCTGCCGGAGACTCCCCCGCTCTATCCCGACATGACGACACGGGAGTACCTGACCTTCGTGGCGCGCCTGAAGGGCGTCCCAAAGAAGGAACGCCGCGATCGCATCGGCGCGGTGATGCGCCGCACGTACGTGGACGATGTTGCGGACCGCGCCTGCGGGAAGCTGTCGAAGGGATACCGGCAGCGCGTCGGCCTGGCGCAGGCGCTGATTCACAACCCCGAGGTCCTGATCCTCGACGAGCCGACGGCGGGGCTCGATCCCAAGCAGATCATCGAGACGCGCCGGCTGATCAAGGAGCTCGCCGGCGATCACACGGTGGTCCTCAGCACCCACATCCTCCCGGAGGTCTCCCAGACCTGCCAGCGCGTGGTCATCATCAACCGGGGACGCGTGGTCGCCGTCGACACGCCCGAGAATCTGACGGCGCGCCTCCGGGGATCGGAGACGCTGTATCTGCAGGCCGACGGCGATCCCTCGGCCCTGTCGTCGGCGCTGCGGGGAGTCGCCGGCATCACGCGGATCGCACCCGCCGACACGGTGGAGGGGCACGCGGCCTTCGAGATCGACAGCGAGCCCGGTCGCGACGTGCGGCGCGAGCTCGCGCGGGCGGTCGTGACCGGGGGATTCGGCCTGCTGGAGCTGCGGCCGATGCGAATGAGCCTGGAGGAAGTCTTCCTGCACCTCACCACGGAGGAACGCCCGGAGGAGGCGGCCGCGCATGAATAACGTCATCGCCCTTGCCCGCAAGGAGCTGCGCGGCTACTTCGCATCGCCCATCGGCTACGTCGCGATCGCGCTGTTCACGCTGCTGTTCGGACTCATGTACGGCGGCATCGTGAACTGGTTCGCCGATCAGAGCGTCCGGATGAACCCGATGATGGGCGGTCCGCAGAACCTGAACATCAACCAGCAGCTGATCCGGCCGCTGTTCCTCAACATGTCGGTCGTGTTCCTCTTCGTGCTGCCGCTCGTGACCATGCGCGCCTATTCGGAGGAGAAGCGCTCGGGGACGATCGAGCTGCTGCTGACCTCGCCGATCACCGACTTTCAGATCATCGGCGGCAAGTTCCTGGGTGCGTTCGGCCTCTACGCCGTGATGCTCGCCGTCACGCTGGTGCACATCGGGCTGCTCTTCTGGTACGGGACGCCCGACTGGCGGCCGGTGGCGTCGGGGTACCTCGGCATGCTGCTGTTCGGCGCCGCGTTCATCTCGCTGGGCCTGTTCATCTCGAGCCTGACGTCCAGCCAGGTGATCGCCGGCATCGGCACCTTCGCGCTCGGTCTGACGCTCTGGATCATCGACTGGATCGCGTCCGCCGTCGGACCGACGGCGCAGACGGTGCTGCAGTACCTGTCGATGACCGAGCACCTGGACGACTTCGTGAAGGGCGTCGTCGATACGCGGCACCTCGTCTACTACGTCAGTCTCATCGCCTTCGGCCTGTTTCTGACCGCCCGGTCGGTCGACACGGAACGGTGGCGCGGGTGAACGGGATGCAGAGAGCGGCGAACATCCTCGGCTGGCTCGGCACCATCGCGGTCGCGATCTCGCTGGTGCTGCGCTTCCAGACCGTCCGGCCCGAATGGACGGCCTACGCGCAGTGGGCGGCATATGCCGGCCTGGCGCTGATTGTCCTCTACATGGCGGCCCACGCGCGGGAGATCGCCGCGTCGTTCCGGCACCGCCAGACCCGGCTCGGCGCGATCGCGGCAATCAGCATCGTGCTGGTGCTGGGCATCCTGGTGGCGCTGAACTATCTGGCCTCCCGCCGCAACCAGCGGTGGGATCTCACGTCGAACCAGCAGTTCAGCCTGTCCGACCAGACCCGCCAGGTACTGCAGAAGCTGGACGAGCCCGTTCGGGCCTTCGTGTTCTACGACCGCGAGGAAGGACCCGCACAGTTCCGGGACCGCTTCAGCGAGTACGAGTACGCCTCGAACGGAAAGCTCTCGGTCGAGTACATCGATCCCGTGCGCGAGCCGATGCGCGCGCGGCAGCACGAGGTGCAGGCGCTCAACACGGTCGTTCTGACCTACAGGGACCGCACCGAGCGCGTGGTCACGGCGGACGCCGAAGAGCAGCAGATCACCAACGCTCTCATCAAAGTGCTGACCGGCGAGCAGCGCGTGATCTATTTCGTGCAGGGCCACGGCGAGCGCGACACGGTGAGCAGCGAGCGCGACGGCTACAGCGCGATCGCGCAGGCGCTCGGATCGGAGAACTACCGCGTCGAGCCGCTCGCCCTGGCGCAGACCTCATCGGTGCCGGAGGACACGTCGGTACTGATCGTCGCGGGACCGACGACCGATCTCCTGCAGACGGAGATCGACGCGATCCGGCAGTACCTGGACCGCGGCGGGAAGCTGCTGGTCATGCTCGACCCGCCCGAGAAGGCGGGGCTGAAGCCGCCGCCGAACCTCACGGCCCTGCTCCGGGAGTGGGCCATCGAAGTCGGCGACAACGTCATCGTCGATACGAGCGGCGTCGGTCAGCTCTTCGGCGCGAACGAGGTGGTGCCGGTCGCGATGCGGTATCCGCCGCATGCGATCGTCCAGCGATTCAACGTGATCACGGCGTATCCGCTGGCGCGCTCGGTCAAGCCGATCGAAGGAGGTGTCGACGGGCGGACGGCACAGACCTTCATCGAGAGCTCGGGCGCGAGCTGGGGCGAGACGAACCTCGCCGACCTGTTCGCCGGCAGACCCGTGAAGTTCGACGAGGGCCAGGACATCGAGGGACCCGTGCCGATCGCCGCGGCCATGGCGACGGCGGCGCCCAATCCGCCGAAACCGGCTCAGGATGAGAAGACCGACACCGGTTCGGCCGAGGTGCCGGCTGTCGATACACGCGTCGCCGCGATCGGAGACTCCGATTTCGCGAGCAATGCGTACCTGGGCGTCCAGGGGAACCGGGACCTCTTCCTGAACACCGTCAACTGGCTCGCCCAGCAGGAGAACCTGATTTCCATCCGCCCACGCGATGCGGAGGACCGGCGGCTCACGCTGACCGGTGCCCAGCGCACTCTCGTGATGTGGGGCCCGCTCATCCTGCTGCCCCTCGCCATTGCGGCGGTCGGCATCAGCGTGCTCAGGAGACGGCGGCAATGAGGAGCGCGAAGCCGGTCATCGCCCTGCTGGCCGTCTTCGCGGGCCTGCTGGCGTACCTCTACTTCGTCGACGCCGGCCGTCCGGAGGAGGAGCCGCGCGACAAGGCGTTCGACGTACAGGCCGACGCGATACAGTCGCTGCGAATCGAAAGCACCGAGCACGGCACGACGGTGCTGGCGAAGGAGAAGGACGCCTGGCGCCTGACCGAGCCGGTGACGGCGCCCGCCGACGACGCGGAGATCTCGAGCCTGACGTCGAGCCTGGCCTCGCTGGAGATTCAGCAGGTGGTCGACGAGAGCCCGGGAGACCTCGAGCCGTTCGGGCTCGCCAGGCCACGCGTCGTCGTGTCGTTCACGAGCTCGGACCAGGAGCAGCCGCGCCGGCTGCTCATCGGCGAGCGAACACCGACCGGCGGACATGCCTACGCGAAGCGCGGAGACGAGCCCGGCGTGTTCCTCGTCCAGGCCTACCTGGATTCGACGTTCGACCGCCGGCCGTTCGATCTGCGCAACAAGCGGGTGCTCGCGTTCGACCGGGACAAGGTCGATCGCCTCGAGCTGGTGCAGGGGCGCACCCGCGTCGAGGCCGTCAAGGACGGCCTCGACTGGCGAATCACCGTCCCCGTCGAGGCCCGCGCAGACTACAGCGCCATCGAAGGCGTGGTCTCCCGCCTGCATTCGGCGCAGATGACCGCCATCGTGTCCGAGGACGCCGCGGACGACCTCGCGAAGTACGGACTCGCCAGTCCGCGGGCGGCCGCCACCGTCGGTGCGGGCAGCACGCGTGCGACGCTGGCGTTCGGCTCAGAGGCCGAGAGCGGGGACATCTACGTCCGCGACGCCGGCCGCCCGCTCGTCGTCACCGCGGCGGAGAGCCTGCACGACGAGGTGATCAAGGAAGCCGGCGATCTGCGCCGCAAGGACATCTTCGAGTTCCGGGCGTTCAACGCCACGCACCTGACGCTCACCCGCGGCCCGGACGTCGCTGCGTTCGAGAAGGAGAAGAGCGCAGAGGACGCCGCATCGTGGCGGCGGACCGCGCCGAAGCCGGCCGATGTCGACGCGGGCAAGATGGACGCCCTGCTGAACGAGCTCTCGGCGCTGCGGGCGGAATCGTTCGTCGCCGACGTGCCGCGCGGCTCATCCACGCTCGTCGTGGAGGCACGGTTCGACGATGGCAGGAAGAGCGAGAAGGTGACGTTCCTGCGGAGCGGTTCGGACGTGTTCGCCACGCGAGGCGACGAGCCCGGCGCCGCACGCGTTCAGGTGAAGGAGTTCGACGAGGCCCTGGCGGCGCTCGATGCGCTCGACTAGCCGGACTCCGGGAGGCGTCATCGTCCTGGCCGCGGCGCTGGCGGCCGCCTGCGGCACGCGCCCCGTCGATCCACTCGCCGGAGCGCCCGTCGTCGCTCATCGCGAGCCCCGGATCCGGGCGCTTCAGCACGATCTCGCCACGCTCTTCGCCTCACCCGTGCTCCAGGGCGGCGCCGCCGCCGTCGCCGTGCAGTCGCTGGATCGGGGTGACACCCTGTTCCGCTACAACGCCGCGCGGCTCCTCATCCCGGCCTCCACGCTGAAGCTCGTCACGGTCGCTGCCGCCGTGGAACTGCTCGGATGGGACTACCGGTTCACCACCACCATCACCGCCACCGGGCCGATCGAGGACGGCGTCCTGCGCGGGGATCTCGTGGTCACGGGTGACGGCGATCCGACCCTCAGCCGGCGGTATGAAGGCCATGAGTCGGTGTTCGCCGGGTGGGCCGATCGCCTGGCCGCAGCCGGCCTCCGGCGCGTCGAAGGCCGGCTGGTCGGAGACGACCGCGCCTGGGCCGGCGCTCCCTGGGGCGCCGGCTGGTCCTGGGAGGACCTGCGGTACGCGTACGGCGCCCCCGTCGACGCGCTTCAGGCCGGTGACGGCACGGTTCCGCTCCTGATTGTTCCGGGCCTGGCGCCGGGCCGGGCGGCGTCGGTGACGCTCTCCGGCTCGCGTGCGCTCTCGATCGAGCCCGACGTGACGACGGCCGAGAACGGGTCGGCGCCGTCGATCGAGTTCCATCGCGTTCCAGGAGGGCCGACCCTGCGCGTCAGCGGGCAGATCGCAGCGGATGCCCTCCCGCTTGTCCTCTATCCCTCCGTGACGGACCCGACGGAGCAGTACCTGGATTCGCTCCGGCTGGTCCTGGAGGAAGGCGGGATAGTTATCGAGCGAGGGATCGCGGATCTCGACGAGAGCGATGCCCCTCCCGTTCCCCTGGCTCCTCCCCTCCTCGAGCATCGATCGCCTCCTCTCTCCGCGCTGGCAGGGGTCACGCTCCGGGACAGCCACAACCTGCACGCGGAGTCGCTGCTTCGCGCGATCGCCAGGACGACGGATCGCGCCGCCACCGCCGACACGGGGCTTCGAGTCGTCTCGCGCCTGCTTCGCGAGTGGGGAGTGCCGGAGCGCACGGTGCTCGCCGCCGACGGTTCCGGACTGTCGCGGCGCAACCACGTGTCGGCCGATGCGCTTCTGGCGGTGCTGCGGCGGATGGCGGGCGACGAGCGCCATCGCGATCGATGGATGGCCGCCCTGCCGATCGGAGGATCCGACGGCACGCTCGCGAAGCGCTTCGAGACGGGACCGTCGCGCGGGCGCGTTCGGGCGAAGACGGGGTCGTTGTCCTACGTGCGCGCGCTCGCAGGCTACGTGCGCACGGCCGACGATGAGACGCTCGCCTTCGTCATCCTCCTCAACGACGCCGCCGCACCCCGAGGAGCGCTCGAAGACGTGATTGACCGGGCCGTGGATCGGCTCGCGGTGTTCCGCCGCTGACCGGCGCGCTCACGCGAGCCCGGCGGCTGCCGCCAGAATCTCGTCGGGCGACGCGCCAAGCGAACCCGCCTGCGCCATCTCGCGCCTTCCGCCTCCCCGCCCTCCGAACCGTGCCGTCAGCTGGCGGACGACCGCCGCGGCATCCACGTTCGACTCGCTTCCGCACGCAATCACGACCGTCCCCTGTTCCGATCCGGCCAGGATGGCCACCGCTCGCGGGCGCGCGGCGATCGCCGCCGCGAGGCCCTTGAGCACCTGCGGCTCCCACTCGCTCAGGTGCTTCGCAATCACCGGCCGTTCCCCGCCGTGCTCGGAGAGCAGCCGCTCCGCTTCGGCGGCAATCGTTCGTTCCTGCCACAGCCGCGTGGCGTGCCGCTGCTGCCTGAGGTCGGCCTGGAGGCGCTCGATGGCCGCTGGCATTCCGGAGTGAGGCGTGGACAGCAGGAGCGCGGCGGACGAGATGGACGTTCGGAGCGCCTGAAATCCGGTGAGCGCGCGCCGGCCGCAGACGAATTCCAGGCGCGTGCCCCCCTTGTACCGGTCAGCGCCGGTCACCGCGAGCAGTCCGAGCTCTCCCGTCCGGGACACGTGCGTGCCGCCGCAGGCGGAGAAATCGAGGTCTTCGATCTCGATCACGCGGAGAGTGCCCGCCCGTGCCGGCGCCTTGCGAAGCGGCAGCCCCGCAGCCTCGCTCTCTTCGGCGAACCGGACGTGAACGGGACGATTCTCCCAGATGATCCGGTTCGCCTGATTCTCCACGGCTGCGAGTTGCTCGAGCGTCACGCCCGCGGGCACATCGATCGTCGACGCCTCGGCGCCGAGATGAAAGCTGTCGGTCCGGATTCCGTGCACGCGTTCGAGCACCGCAGACAGCAGGTGCTGTCCCGTGTGCTGCTGCATGTGATCGTGGCGGCGAGCCCAGTCGATCTCGCACGCCACCGGTCCATCCTCTTCGACGGGCCGCTCGAGCAGATGCAGGATGCCCTTTTCGTCGAGATCCACCACGTCGACGACGTCGACGGCCTGGATCGTCCCGCGATCCGCGGGCTGCCCGCCGGACGCGGGATAGAAGGCGGTGCGATCGAGCAGCACCGCCGGCCGTCCCCCGTGTGTGGCTCGGCCGGTCACGCGCGCGTCGAAGCGTGTCAGATACGCGTCGGTGTAGTAGAGGCGCTCGGACATCGCCGACTCGGACAGGCGCTCACACGGTGGACAGCAGGGGATCGGACACGCCGGCCTCGGCGAAGCCTTTCGCCCGGAGGACACAGCTGTCGCACCGCCGGCACGGCAGCCCTGACGGAAGCGGATCGTAGCAGCTGTGGGTGAGTCCGTAGTCCAGTCCGAGCGCGAGGCCGGCGGCGACGATCTGCGCCTTGCTCATCGTCAGCAGCGGTGCGTGGACGCGGTACCGGGCGCCCTGCACGCCGGCGCGCGTCGCAACGGAGGCCATCCGTTCGAACGCCTCGAGGTACTCGGGACGGCAGTCGGGATACCCGGAATAGTCCACCGCGTTGGCGCCGATCGCGAGATCCGTGATGCCGAGCGTCTCGGCCCACCCGAGCGCGAGCGACAGCAGGACGGTGTTCCTCGCGGGCACGTAGGTGGCGGGGATCTCGGCTGGATCGACCGGGCGGTCCTTGGGCACGGCCTCGACGCCGGTGAGCGCGGAGCCACCGATGGCGCCGAGCCCGGCGGCGACCTCCAGGTGACGCGCAGCGCCGAGTGCCTGCGCGATGCGGCGGGCGGATTCGATCTCGCGGGCATGCCTCTGACCGTAGTGGACCGTCAGCGCAGACAGCTCGAAGCCCTGGCGCTGCAGCACGGCCGCCGCGGTATACGAGTCGAGCCCTCCGCTCAGCAGAACGACGATCCCGTTCATGGCTCCGCGCGTCACACGCCCCGTGCGTCCGGCTCCCAGATGTACTTGTGCACCTGGAGCTGGAGCCGAACAGACAGGCGATCGGCGATCATCCACTCCGCCAGGACCCGTGCCGGCAGGACGGCGTGGACAGGCGAGAACAGGACGGCGGCACAGCGACGCTCCAACTGGTGCCGTCCGGCCACTTCGCGCGCGTATTCATAGTCGACCCGGTCGCGAATGACGAACTTCACCTCGTCTCGCGGGCCGAGCACGTCGAGGTTCGGCCAGTGCACATGCGCCGCCTCGCCGCTGCCGGGGCACTTCACGTCCACGATCCGGATGACGCCGCGAGGAACGCGTTCGATGCTGAGGTGGCCGCCCGTCTCGAGCAGCACCGTCTTCCCCGAGGCGAGCAGCGCCTCCATCAGCGGGTAGACATCAGGCTGCAGCAACGGCTCCCCGCCGGTG
>Ga0299913_10001033_pt1 | contig 19592 bp, 22 predicted proteins | sample RVTome_9_FD_201360 | JGI IMG/M metagenome (GOLD analysis project Ga0299913, IMG submission 201360) | Soil microbial communities from uranium-contaminated site in the Upper Colorado River Basin, Wyoming, United States - RVT155D38 (version 2) ... | reverse complement strand
AACGCCAGCGAATCGTCGTGGGTGAAGTCGCCCAGGTAGGACAGGAGATCGTGCAGCATCTCGTGCTTGATCGTCGGCTCGTCGAGCTCATACCCCTCGAGCACGTAGATCCGATGCGGCTGTGTCCAGCGACCGATCGCGCCGCGAACGCCGAGCTCCAGGTGGCTGCCCGCATTGGGGACCAGGTAGAACCGGAGGAGGTCGTAATCGCCAGGCAGGTCCCGGCAGGCCTCCGCCTCGCGGTACCATCGGCGATAGATCCCAGGCGGGTCGATCGGAACGGAGCCCTCGGGTGCCGACGGGACGGGCTCACAGGCGACCAGCAACATCGCCGCCAGAACGGGACCCGAATGAAGAGCAAACCGAACGGTCATCAAGATGTCGGGGGATTGTGACTACGGACATTCCAACTACGGAACTTTCCCTAGAAGGCGAAGAAACGGAAGTTGCAGGATCATCTCACGCTCAATTCCAGCCGGCACATGACCGAGGTCGGCGACAGTGTTGTGGGCGACCCTTGTTTCGGTGTGGCGCGGTCGGACTAGAGGAGCCGGATCCCCAGCAGGACGAGCAGCGCCACCGTCCAGTCGATCCACACGCACACGGGCGGGACGTACTGGGGCACGGGCGATCCGGCCGGATCCTCCCGGTGATGGCGGTGGTGGGCCCGGTCGACCAGGACGGGGTGAAGGAGGGCCACCGCGAAGGCTACCCAGCCGGCGCCCTCCAGGCCGAGCCGGACGTGGCCGTTGATCCCGTCCAGGATCGTTCCCAGCAGGATCAGGAAGAGCAGGGCGTTGATCGCCAGGTCTCGCCGGAGCCAGCCCGACACCCGTGCGGCCGGCGCTTCCTGGATCAGGTAGTAGCCGGCGGCGACCAGCATGATCACGAGGCCCCACCAGATAGAGGCCTTGGCGAGGTGGAAGCCGTAGGCCCGGTCGTAGACGACCACCCCGGCCATGACCCATGCCACCGTGAGCAGCAGGAACGCCAGGTAGGCCCGGCGGATCACGACGCACCCACGCTAGCGGCCGCGGAACTCCGCCTTGCGCTTCTCCAGAAACGCCTTCGTCCCTTCCCGCATGTCCTCGGTGCCGCACGCCATCCCGAACAGGGTCGCCTCGAGGTAGAGGCCGTCGTCCAGGCCGAGGTCGCCGCTCCGGTGGGTCGCCTCCAGGGCGTACTGGACGGCCAGCGGGGCCTTGTCGAGGATCTGCCCCAGGAATGCGCGCGCGCCGGCCAGGAGCTCCGCGGGCGCGAAGACCGCGTTCACGAGCCCCCAGGCCAGCGCCTCGTCGGCCTTCACCTGGCGCCCGGTCAGCATCATCTCGAGCGCCCGGCCCAGCCCCACGATCCGCGCCAGGCGCTGGGTCCCCCCATGGCCTGGGATCAGCCCCAACGTCACCTCGGGGAACCCGAAGCGGGCGTGCTCGGAGGCGACACGCAGGTGGCACGCGATCGCCAGTTCGCAACCGCCGCCCAGGGCATAGCCGTTCACCGCCGCCACGACCGGCTTCGGGCACTGGGCGATCCGCGTGAACGTCGTTTGCCCCTGGAACGCGAACTCCTTCCCCTGCGTGGCCCCGAGGCCCGACAGCTCCCCGATGTCGGCGCCCGCCACGAACGCCTTCTCCCCCGCCCCGGTCACCACGATCCCGGCCACGTCGGCGTCGTCGCGGAGCCGGAGGAAGACGGCCTGGAGCTCCGTCTCGGTCGCCGAGTTTAGGGCGTTCAGTTTGTCGGGACGGTTCACGGTGACGGTCGCGATCCGGTCACCGACCTCGACCCTCAGGTTCTCGTACTCGTAGGTCATGAACGGCCTCGGAGGGCTGGGGTCGTGGATGCCGACGGACTTCTGTGGCGCTTCACACCCTGGAAGAGGGACAGAGATGGGACACGACGCACTTCTCGCACCTGGGCCTCCGCGCCACGCACACGCGGCGGCCATGGAAGATCAGGAGGTGGGAGAGCATCGTCCACCGCTCGCGGGGGAAGAGATCCATCAGATCGCGCTCGATCTTCTTGGGATCGTCGTGGGTCGTGAGCCTGAGTCGCCGCGAGAGGCGGCGGACGTGGGTGTCGACGACGATTCCCTCGTTCTTCCCGAAGGCGTTGCCGAGGATCACGTTGGCGGTCTTGCGGCCGATCCCCGGGAGGTCGACGAGCGACTCCATCGAGCGCGGAATCTCGCCGCCGTGTTCCTCTACGACCGCGCGGGTCATGCCCAGCAGGCTCCTCGTCTTGTTGCGGAAGAAGCCGGTCGGCCGGATGACCTTCTCGACCTCCTTCGGCCGCGCGCTGGCCAGATCGGCGGCGGTCGGCCACCGTTCAAAGAGGGTCGGCGTGACCGCGTTCACGCGCTCGTCCGTGCACTGGGCCGAGAGGATCGTGGCCACGGCGAGCTGATAGGCGTTCTCGTGATGGAGGGCGGTCCGGGCGTCGGGATGCTCCTCGGCGAGCAGGTCGTAGACCCGCTCGGCACGCTCCCGCTTCTTCTTCTTCGATTCTCGCGGCACGCCTACAGGTTCAGGTCCATCGGCTTCGGCTCGGACCCGCCGTAGTCGTAGAACCCCTTCCCCGCCTTCCGCCCGTGATAGCCCGCCAGGTGCATCTTCCTGAGAAGCGGCGGCGCCGCGTACACCAGCTCCTTGTACTCGTGGAACATGATCTCGGCGATCCGGTAGGTGGTGTCGATCCCGACGAAGTCGAGGAGGGTCAGAGGCCCCATCGGGTGGCCGCAGCCGTAGACCATCCCCTTGTCGATGTCCTCGATCGAGGCGACCCCGCTCTCGACCGCCCGCACGGCCCCCAGGAGATAGGGAACGAGGAGCAGGTTCACCACGAAACCGGAGTTGTCCTTGGCCGCGATCGGGATCTTTCCGAGCGACTCGGCGAACGCCCAGGTCTTCCGGAAGGTCTCCTCGCCTGTCTGGATCGTCCGCACGACCTCGACCAGCTTCATGACCGGGACGGGGTTGAAGAAGTGGAGCCCGACCATGCGGTCGGGGCGTCCCGTCGCCGCCGCCATCTCGGCGATCGTCAGGGACGAAGTGTTGGAAGCGAAGATCGTGTGCGGAGGACAGAGTCCGTCGAGCTCGCCGAACATCTCGTTCTTGACGGCCAGGTCCTCCACGACGGCCTCGATCACCAGGTCGCAGTCCGCAAGGTCCCCGAGCTCGGTCGTGCCGGTCATGCGACCGAGCGCGGCCTCGCGGTCGGCCGCGGTCATCTTCTCCTTCTCGACCGCCTTCTGCATGAAGCCGCCGATCTTCTCGAACCCCTTCTTCCAGTACCGTTCCTCGACCTCGCGCGCCACGACCCTGTAGCCGGCCTGGGCGCACACCTGGACGATGCCGCTCCCCATGAGGCCGGTCCCGAGGACTCCGATCTTCTTGAACCTCTCCTCGCCCATCGCCTTCCCTCGATGTCCGCTCGACCCTGCCCCTGACGGATCACTCGGTTTCCCAACGATAGACGGGCAAGCGCGAGTGTCAACCTGAGCAGGACCGGCGGGTGGACCACCTGGTCTCGGAGGCGGGCCGCACGGGCAGGCGCCTTTGCCGGGGTGTCGGATTTGTGGTAGGATACGAGCAGATCTACCGCGTCTCCGGTCGGCCCCCATCCGGGACTTGCGAAGGCTGTGCGCGGTCCTCTCGCCGGCTGGAGAAGATGCTCTTTCCCGGATGTAGATCGCGCGGCATCGGCAGGTCGTCATGGTCGAGCCGTCGGAATCCGCGCTCGTCGGGCAGGCTTCCCATGGAGTGCTGGAAGAGAGGCACTTCGTGCGGCAGAAGCTTTTCGGCGGCCGCAAATCGATCCTCCGCCGATACACCGATCTCTCGATCGGCCGGCCTTCCCTCGCGGCGCTCTTCCTCTACGAGGCGTTCACCACCTTCATCGGTCCGATCCCCGGCGCGCTCGGGCTCTTCCTGCGCAAGCTCCTCTACCCTCTCCTCTTTCTCGCCATCGGAAGCGGGGTCGTCTTCGGCCGGAACGTCGTAATTCGCCATGCCCACAGGATCCGCCTCGGCGATCAGGTCCACATCGACGACGACGCCGTCCTGGACGCTCGGGGAGCCGGCCCCGAAGGCCTCGTCATCGGGGACCGGGTGGTCATCGGGCGCCGGGCCTGCGTGCAGGCCAAGCTGGGTCCGATCCGCATCGGCTCCGACACCCAGATCGGGAGCGATAGCGTCATCGTCTCGCAGGGGAAGGCTGGGGTCGAGATCGACGATGGCGTCATGATCGGCGGATCCTGCATGATCTCGGGGGGCCGCTTCCGGATCCCCGCGCGCGAGGCGCGGGACGGATCCACCTATGTGCGCTATTCCGCCGGTCCGGTCAGGATCGGGCGACGTTGCGTGCTGACGATGGGGGCGATGGTTCTGGACAACGTGACGATCGGCGAGGGCACGCTGGTGGGAGCGGGGGCGGTCGTCACCACGGACGTGCCGCCGCACTCGATCGTCTCCCCTCGACCGCCTGTCGTGATCCCCAACCCGGATCTCGTCGCAGGCGAGGAGAAGACGTGAGCGAGCGGTTGCACGCGCTGATCGCCCGCTGCGCGCGAGAGGTCGCCGAGCAGGAGGAGGCGCTCGTCATGGTCGATCTAAGTCCCGAGACCCGCCTCTTCGGGCGCGAGGGGCTGTTCGACTCGATCGGGCTCGTGAGCCTGATCGTAATGGTGGAGCAGGCCATCGAGGAGGAGCTCGAGGCCGTCGTCACGCTCGCCGACGAGCGGGCGATGTCGGAGAAGCGAAGCCCCTTCCTCACCATCAGTTCCCTGGCCGAGTATGCCGACCGCCTGATCCGGGAAACCGCTTGAGGGACGGATCCGAGGCCCCCGTGACGCTCATTACGGGAGCGAGCAGGGGGATCGGAGAGTACCTGATCACGCATTACGCGGCTCGAGGGCATCGCGTCATCGGCTGCAGCCGGAGCCGGCCGGAGCGCCCGATGGAAGGAACCACTCACTTCGAGGTCGACGTCCGGGACGAGGTCTCCGTCCGGCGCCTCTTCGCCGAGATCCGCAGGGAGAATGGCCGCCTGGACCACCTCGTCAACAACGCCGGCACGGCATCCATGAACCACAGCCTGGTAACCCCCGTCGAGGTCGCCCGCCGCGTCCTGGACACCAACGTGATCGGCACGTTCCTGTTCTGCCGTGAGGCGGCAAAGTTGATGCGTCGACACGGCTGCGGCAGGATCGTGAACCTCTCCACCGTCGCTGTTCCCCTCAAGCTCGCCGGCGAGGCGATCTACGCTGCGTCCAAGGCGGCCGTGGAGATGCTGACCGCGATCCTCGCGCGCGAGCTGGCGGGGTTCGGCATCACGGTGAACGCCGTCGGACCGGCACCCGTGGAAACAGATCTCACACGCGCCGTCCCCAAGGAGAAGCTCGAGCAGCTCCTCGCCCGTCTCGCCATCCCCCAGATGGGCACGTTCGAGGAAGTCGCCCACGTGGTCGACTTCTACCTCTCTCCCGAGAGCCGCTCGGTGACTGGCCAGGTCGTGTATCTGGGGGGGGCGTGATGCCGGTCGATTTCCTGTTGGACCGCTTCCGGGAAGCCGGGACGAGCGATGCGATCGTGTGGCGGGACCGGACCTTCTCGTATGCATGGCTCGTCTCGGCGATCGAGCGCTGGTCGAGAACGCTCGAGGTCGAGGGAGTCGAGCCCGGGGCGGTGGCGAGCCTGGAGGCCGACTTTTCCCCGGACGCCGTGGCGCTCTTCCTCGCTCTCGCGGACCGACGCTGCGTGATCGTCCCCCTCACCCCGTCCGTCGAGGCCCAGAAGCCCCGATTCCGCGAGATCGCCGAGGCGGAGGTGATGATCCTGATCGGGAGCGGCGAAGCCCGTTTCCTTCCGACAGGCGTGGCGGCCGCCCACGAGCTCCTGACCACGGTGCGCGAGCGGGAGCACCCGGGCCTGGTCTTTTTCACGTCGGGCTCGACCGGCGAGCCCAAGGCCGCTCTCCACGACCTAGTACCGCTGCTCGAGAAATTCAAGGTGCGGCGGCACTCGAAGCGCACCGTCGCCTTCCTGCTGTTCGATCACATTGGGGGCATCAACACGCTACTCTACGTCCTCTCGAACGGAGGCTGCATCATCACGCTCGAGGACCGGTCTCCGGAAGCGACCTGCGCCGCGATCGAGGAGCACCGGGCTCAGATACTGCCGACCTCGCCCACGTTCCTGAACCTCCTTCTCCTCTCGGGGGCCCACGAGGGCCACGACCTGTCCAGCCTCGAGCTCGTCACCTACGGCACGGAGGTCATGCCGGAGAGCACACTGCGGCGTGTCCACGCCCTCTTCCCGGACGTGCGTCTTCTTCAGACCTACGGTCTCACCGAGACGGGCATCCTGCGCTCCAAGTCCCGGTCCAGCGATTCGCTATGGGTGAGGGTGGGGGGAGAGGGGTTCGAGACACGGGTCGTGGATGGTCTCCTCGAGATCCGGGCGGAGTCCGCGATGCTCGGTTATCTGAATGCCGAGAGCCCATTCACCGAGGACGGTTGGCTCCGGACGGGCGACGTCGTCGAGGTCGATGGGGAGTACATCCGGTTTCTCGGTCGCGACTCCGATGTGATCAACGTCGGAGGCGAGAAAGTCTATCCGTCGGAGGTGGAGGGCGTCCTGCAGTCGTTGGCCGGCGTGATCGACGTGACGGTCTCCGGTGAGCCCAATCCGCTCACCGGACAGATGGTGACTGCCCGGGTTCACCTCTTCACCGGCGAGAGCCTCGGTGAATTCCGGAAGCGGCTGCACGCTCACTGTCGCGAGCGGCTGCCGCGCTTCAAGGTCCCTCAGAAGGTCGTGCTCGTCGACGCGGCGATGCATGGCGGGCGGTTCAAGAAGATCCGCCGCCTGGCCTCAGCGGCGCCGGCCGCCCCGGGCACGGCGTCGAGCTGAGCCTGGTTCTCGCGCCAGCTCGACCCGGCGTCGCAGACCTCGGAGGATGCGCCGGGTCACCCGGCCGTGGGCGCCCGTCCCGACCACGAGGCCCTGGTAGGCGCGGCCGGGGGAGCCGGGAAAGACGGCGCGGGTCTCGGCGCCCACCGTCGTGATCCCCTCCCGCTGGGCGATCCGGAAGATGAGGGCATAGCGGGCGAACCGGTGCTCGCCCTCGAGGACGAGCTCGGCGGGCTGTTGGGCGGTGACGATCCGGAACCCCGCCAGCCGGTCGCCCGGCCTCATCAGGAAGGGCCGGCTGACCTTCCGCTGGGAGCAGCCGACGACCCGCGCGAACCATCGCGCGCGACGGGTCCCGAAGCTGGCCAGCAGGGTCGGGGCGAGCGCGGCCCAGACCTTGTCCGCGCCGGCCGCCGTACGGAAGCCGTGCCGATCCACGAGAGGGAGAGCTTCGGCGCGGGTCGCGCCGGGGGCGGGGGGATCCTGGAGCCTATGCATGACTGCCTCCACGCGCTGGGGGACGAACCGGTGGCACGGGGGCAGCCCCGGAAGTCGGGGGACAACGCTACCGTGGACAAGGTAACGAGGAGCCCGCGCGGCGGCGACCGGGCCACCCGGCCACTCACACCGTCTCGACGACCACCGTCGTGCCCTGGCCTCCCCCGATGCAGGCCGACGCGAACCCCTTGCCGCCACCGCGGCGCCTCAGTTCGTACAGAAGCGTGATCGTGACCCGGGTCCCGCTGGCCGCCAGCGGGTGGCCGATCGCGATCGCACCGCCGTTCACGTTCAGCTTCGCGTGATCGAGGCCGAGCTCCTTCATGACGGCCACCGTCTGCGGCGCGAACGCCTCGTTGACCTCGTAGAGCTTCAGGTCTTTCAGGCCCAGACCCGTGTCCTGGAGGGCCTTCCGGGTCGAAGGGGCCGGCCCGATCCCCATGATCTTGGGATCGCAGCCGGCGATCCCCCAGCCGAGAAGCCGTCCGAGGACCGGCGCGGCCGCTTTCTCGGCGCGCTTCGCCGTCGTCACGATCACCGCCGCCGCGCCGTCCACGATCCCGGAGGCGTTCCCGGCCGTGACCAGACCGTCCTTCTTGAAGTAGGGCTTGAGCGAGGACAGGATCTCGGGCGTCGTGGCGGGGCGCGGATGCTCGTCGGAGTCGAACACCCGGTGCCCCTTTCGGTCGGCCAGCTCGATCGGGACGATCTCGTCGGCGAACCGCCCCGCCTCCCGGGCCTCCTTGGTCCGCTTCTGGCTCTGGAAGGCGTAGTCGTCGACCTCCTCCCGCGAGAGCCCGTACTTCTCGGCCAGGTTCTCGGCCGTCTCGGCCATCGAAAACCCGGCGTAGGGGTCGTAGAGCGCCTCCCACAGGTAGTCCCCCAGCTTGGACTGGCCGAGGGGGATCCCCCAGCGGGCGCCGCGGATCTGGTGCGGGGCCTGGCTCATGCTCTCGGTGCCCCCGGCCAGGACGACCTCGCTCTCGCCGGTCAGGATCTGTCGAGCGGCCTGGATGATCGACTCGAACCCCGAGCCGCAGAGGCGGTTCACGGTGACGGCGGGAACCGCCTCGGGGAGCCCCGCCTTCAGCCCCACATGGCGCGCGCAGTAGATGGCGTCGGGCGAGGTCTGGAGGGCGTTTCCAAAGATCACGTGGTCGACCTCGCCGGGGTCGAACCCGGAGCGCTCGACGGAGGCCTTCGCGGCCACCACGCCCAGGTCGTTGGCGGATAGGTCCTTCAGGCTTCCGCCGAAGGCCCCGAACGCCGTGCGAACGCCGGCGGCGAGGACGATGTCGTCGCGGTTGATCTTCACGGGCGGAGCCTCTTTCGTGAATCAATGAGTATCGGGATCATCGAGGGTTTCCGGAAGAAGATATCGGGGCATGGGACCCAACGCCCGGCGTCCCCTATCGGGACCGGCGGGACGTCATCATCCGGCGCTTCGTCGAGCCGGCCCCGCCGGGTCCCTGACCTCGACGGGCGGTTCGTCGGCGCCGCCCTGCGCTCTCAGCGCCAGCGCGTAGGACGCCAGCGCCGCGAAGTGCAGGACCTGGATCGCCGGGCGCTGTGGCGCGTAGGCGACAAAAACGTCCCGGAACGAGTCGGCCGCCTCCCCGAGCCGGATCGGCCCCCAGTCGGGGAGACCGGAGCGGGCCTCGAAGAAAGGGACGACCCCGAACCGGAGGACGGCCAGGACGACGGCCACGATCCCGAGCCAGAGGATCGCCTCCTCGCGGTCCTCCCGACTCGCCAGGATCGCCGCCGCGATCGCAGCGCCGATCACCAGCGCCACCTGGACCAGCCCGGGACCCGGGAGGAGGACGCGGAAGGCCATCCCGGTGGCCGCCGTCCAGTAGACGAGAAGGAGGGGTGCAAGCCAGCGCCGCCCACGGAGGACGACCCCGCTGTGGACGAGGACGAACACGTACAGGATGGAGAGCAGGCCGGCCACGAGCCCGAAGGGCGCGAACTGGAAGGCCGCATACCCATGGGCGGGTAGATCGAACCCGCCCAGGAGGACCGCTCCGGCAAGCCAGAGACAGGTCGCGAGCGCCCGTCGCCGCTCCCCGGGATCGATATCCGGCCCGGCGGACGGGTCCGGTGCGGGAACGGCTACAGGATCGGCCACGGCGTGAGCGCCCTGTCGATCCTCGTCCGCAGGTCCTCCAGGCGCACTCGCTGCTCGCCGGTCAGGTTGGGGAGGGTCAACCCCTGGTCGACCAGCGCCCGGGCCCGCTCGAGGGTCTCCTCGTCGTTGCCGCGGTACCACGGGCCGGTGCCCTCGTCGAGGAGCGCCTTCGCCCACACGTAGTAGGTCTGTCCGAGCCGGATCTGGGCGCGCTGGTCCTCGCCGAATCCCTCCGACTCCTCGCGCGCAAGCCCGAACCTCGCCGCGGCGTCGGCCAGCATGCCGTACTCGATCGACAGGTCCTCCTCGCCCGCCCGCGAAAGCCGGAACTCGGCCGTCGCCCGGCCGAAGAGCCGGTCCCCCTCGTCCATCGCCGCCTGGTAACGGTCGAAGCCCGCCGCGAGCCGGATCTCGTTGACGATGGCGTCGGGGTTGGTCGGCCTGAGGATGGCCAGGAGCAGGATGGCGACCGTCAGAAGGGCCAGCAGGCCCCAGCCGGCCCACTCGAGCGGCCCGGGACGTGCCGCCACACCGGTCACCGGGTGCCGACCGGCGTCTCCTCGAGCCGGGCGCAGATCCAGTCGCCCACGGTCGCGGTGGTGCCCAAGCCTCCGACGTCGGGAGTGCCGACACCCTCGGCGAGCGCGTCCCGGACCGCGGCCTCGAGCCGGCTCGCTACCTCGGGCGCGCCGGTGTGCTCGGCGAGAAGGGCCGCCGAGAGGACCGCGGCCATGGGGTTGGCCGTCCCTTGGCCGGCCAGGTCGGGCGCCGACCCGTGGACCGGCTCGAACAAGCCGATCCGTCCAGGGTGCAGGTTGGCGGACGCCGTGAGACCCAGGCCGCCGACGAGCGCAGCGGCCAGGTCCGAGAGGATGTCGCCGAAGAGGTTGCTGGTCACGATGACCGAGTAGTGCTCGGGGTGGCGCACCAGCTTCATGACCAGCGCGTCCACGTACTCGGCCTCGGTGCGGACGAACGGAAACTCGGCGGCCACCTCGGCGAAGACGCGCCGCCAAAGACCGTGGGCATAGGTCAGCGCGTTGGCCTTGTCGCACATGGTCACCCGCGGGCGAGCCTCTCGGACCGCGTGATCGAAGGCGGCGCGCACGATCCGCTTCACGCCGCCATAGGTGTTCAGGTCCTCGTTGATCGCGACCTCGTCGGGAGTCCCCGGCTTGAAATTCCCGCCCAGGCCCACGTAAGCCCCCTCGGTATTCTCGCGGAAGAGGACGAGGTCGATCGACCGCTCGCGGCCGTCGGGGCGCTCCCGGAGCGGGCAAAGGTCCGGGCGCAGGAGCCGCGCCGGGCGCAGGTTGACGTACAGGTCTAACCGGAAACGGAGGCCGAGAAGGATGTCCCGCGCGTGCTCGTTACCGGGCACCCGGGGATCGCCCAGCGCCCCGACGAGGATGGCGTCGAAATCGGTCCGGAGTCGCTCCGGCGCGTCATCGGGGAGGGTCTCCCCGGTCGCGAGGTAGTGCTCCGCTCCCCACGGGAGCTCCTCGAACACGTAGTCGGCGCCGGCGGCCTGGCCGGCGATCTCGAGCGCCCGGCGGGCGACCGCGATCACTTCAGGGCCGACCCCGTCCCCCGGGATCACCGCCACGCGGGTCACACGTACGGCCAGATCCGCTCCGGGTCGGTCCGGGGCGGAGCCGGCGAGGCGGCCGCTCCTACTCGGACCACTCTTTGAGGAAGTGGTGGACGTACTCCTGGTATTCGGCGAGGGCGTCCACGCCCTCGGTGAGCCGCTCGAACGCGACCGGATCGTCGGCGGTCTCGTACACGGCCTCCTCGCCCAGCTCGGAGACGTAGTCGGCGAGGTCGACGAGCGTGAGCCCGACCCGGCCGGGCAGGACCTCCTCCTCGACCAGGATCTCGAGTGCGTCCAGGCCGTCCTCCGGCTCCTCCCAATCGGCCTCGTGGATGAGCGAGCGCGCGGCGTTGACCGCGTGCCGCATGGCCACCTCGAGGTGGCGGAGAGCCGCCTGCCTGGCCGCCGGCGCCGTGACGAAGGTCTCCTCGCCCTCGTCGACCGCCGCCCGCATGGCTTCGATCTCGGCCTCGAGGGCGTCCAGCTCGCGCAGGATGTCGCCGAAGTCGGTGTCAGGCATGCACGACAGGATAGGCAGCCGGTCAGGGAAGTCAACTGCGGGGTTCGGCCGTCCCCACCGAGCGGCGTCGGTACGGCTGTTGCTATGTTCCGCTCCCATGGGGCGCCTCGCGCGCAAGTCTCTGTGGCTCGTCCTCGGCCGCGCCGTCGCGGACGGCCTTTCGTTTCTCTATTACCTGCTCCTCGCTCGAGCGTACGGCGCGGACGGGATCGGCGCCTACTCCTTCGCCTTCGCTGTCGCCGCGTTGGTCGGACTGGGCGTCAACCTTGGGCTCGGCCACCTGCTCACCCGGGCGGCCGCCCGCGACCCTGGGCTAGTCCGCCGGGCAGCTGTCAGCGTGACTGCAGTCCAGGCTGTCCTCGCGGTCCTCCTTGGGATCCTCATCGCACTTGGCGAGTCGGTCTACGGATTGCCCGCGGGCACCCGGACGCTGCTTCTCCTCGCGTTCGCCAGCACCGCCCTTCACGAGATGGCGCTCTCCTTCGTATCGTACGTCGAGGGAGGGGAGGCCATGGGGACGAGCGCGCTGCTGACGGTGGCGTCGCGCGCCGTCCTGTTCCTGCTCGTGGTCGGGCTCCTCGTCGCCGGCGCGACCCTGACGCACGTCCTCTGGGCGCACGTGATCGCCCACGCCGTCTACTTGGCCGCCGCGATCGCCGCGACCCGACGGCTCTACGGTCCGCTCCGGAGTCCGCTGGACCCGGCTCTGGCCTTGCGTCAGGTCCGGGCTTCCCTTCCCTTCCTCGCCGCCGGCGCTCTCTACGCGCTCTACGCCCGCGTCGACATCATCATGCTCCATCACTTCCGGGGTGAGGTCGAGACGGGCTTTTACTCGGCCGCCCAAAAGCTGGCTTCGACCCCCATCTTTGTGGCGTTTCTCATCGGGACGGCCGTCTTCCCGGCCCTGTCCCGCACGGGGCCGGAGGATCCCGCCGCGCGGGACGACCTGTTCCGTGAGGCGGTGCGCTGGATCGCCCTGATCGGGCTGACGGGTGCCGTCCTTCTCGCCTCCGTCGGCGACCGGGCTGCCATATTCCTCTACGGCTCTGGATTCGCGGCCGCGGGTGAGGTCGTCCGCTGGATGGCTGCCATCTACCTCGCCGAGTGCATCGCCGTGCCGTACTGGAGGCTTCTCTATGCGATAGACCGCGAGCGACTGGTCCTGTGGATGCGAGCCGCGGCGGTCGGAATGAACGTCCTTCTGAACCTCTTTCTGATCCCGCGTTGGGGCCCAGTGGGGGCGGTCTGGGCGTCGACCGTCTCGGAAGGCGGCCTCGCCCTAGGCCTGCACGTGGTCTGCGCACGTGTCGTCCCTGCCCCGCTGTCCGGCCTGGGTCTCCGGCTTGCGCTCGTCGCCGTTGGGAGCTTGGCCGTCCTGATACCCCTGCGATGGTCCGTTCCTTGGCCCATCCTGGTCCTCGTCGGCGGCGGGCTGATCCTCGGTCTCTCTCTGGCCGTGCACGTCATCCGACGGGACGATCTCCACATGCTCGTCCGCACTGTCACCCAGGGCTTACCTAGCGCCGAGAAGCGGGGCGGATGAGCACAGGCGGACCCTCGCTCCGCCCAGGCGGGCCGATACGCGTATCGGTCGCCATCCCGACGTGGGGCTGCCCTGACCGGCTCGACCGGACAATCGACTCGATCCTTCACGGGAGTCGCCTACCCGATGAGGTGGTCGTTTCCGTTCAGGACTCCGGTTCGAAGGAGGGTTCGAACGCGACCGGCCGCGAGCAATTGAGCGACGATCGCGTCCGTTTTTGTACCGCCACGGGTCGCGGGGTCAACCACAATCGAAACCAGGCAATCGCCGAGACGAAAGGCGATTTCATAGCGTTTTGCGATGACGACATCACCGTGGACACCCACTGGCTTGAACGAATGTTAGCCGAGTGGCAGGAGACATGGTCGGGGGGAATGGTCGTGATCACCGGGCCGATCCTGCCCGGCGAGGAGTTCGGCGATGGCGTGTCGGTCCCGGGTGTCCGAGATGTCATGCGGCGACGAGTATTCGTCCGGCCCCTCCTACACGGAGACATCCTATACGGCGGCCATTTCGGCGCACCGCGCGCAGCTTTCGATCGTCTCGGACGGTTTCCGTTCGACGTCCGGTTGGGTCCCGGAACTCGATTTCCGGGCGCGGGCGACGAGGATTTCGCGCGCCGAGCGGTGAAGTCCGGGATACCGATCGTCTACGAGCCCTCAATCATGGTTCGGCACCATCCCCGCAGCCGGGCCTGGGCGCGGATGGCCTACTCGCATTCGATAGGCAACGGGGCCATGCTCGCGAAAGAGCTCCTGAGCGGGCATCCCGAGGCGGTGGTGCCTCTCATCTATACTCTGACCGTTCAGCTCGTCAAGACGGGCAAGGCCCTCCTCCAGGTGGACGGTGATGGGGCGGTGACCCGGTTCCTGACCGGCGCCGGGGTCGCTTTGGGTTTCGGCCGATGGCTCGCCGACGCGGCGACGGGGAGCCTTCCTCCTCAGGATCCCGAGGAGTGAGATCCCTGCTCTATCACCGGGTGGTCCAGGTGCCGGAGCCAGACGACCGTTACTCCGTGTCTCTGACGCGGTTCGATCGTCAGATGCAGGCCCTTGTGCGGCGGGACTGGCGCGGCGGCTCCGTCGGGGAGGCCGCAGACCGGCCTGAAGACGACCCGGTTGAGCGCGGGTTTGCGCTTACCTTCGATGACGGCTATGAAGATTTCGAGCGGCTCGCCCTGCCGGTGCTGGAGCGATGCGGCTTCACGGCCACGGTCTTCGTCGTTACCGGACACGTGGGGGGGAGAGCGCAATGGGACGGGGGCATGGGAGCGCCGCTCCTGGGGTGGCGGTCGATCCGTGAACTTCACGAGCGTGGAATCGAGTTCGGGAGCCACACGCGCACCCACCCCCACCTGACCCGCCTCTCTTCCGCCCGTGCCCGGGACGAGATTCGTGGCTCCCGGGAAGACCTCGAGGACCGCATCGGATCGGCGGTGCGATGGCTCGCCTATCCGTACGGGGAATCTGATTCCGACGTGCGTCGGCTGGCTCGCGAGTCGGGGTACGAGGACGCCTTCGGTGTCCTCCCCTCGAGGCCGGGGCCGTTCCAGCGCCCGCGGATCGAGTGCGACGATGGGGACGGGCCTTTCGGCATGACGCTCAAGGTGTCCCGATGGTACCCTGTGTTCGCTCGCGTGATCTCGAAGTCGCATCGCCAACCAGGTTGAGCGCTCGTGCCAGCGTTGCCGCCCACCGACGACGTCCTCGTCGCTGCCGTCCTGCTGACCCTGAATCAGCGGGAGGCCACGCTGCGCTGCTTGGAGAGCCTCGTGGATATCCGGGATCCGCCGCTACGGATCGTCGTGTGGGACCAGGGGTCGGTCGACGGGACATCGGAGTCGATCTCGCGCGCGTTTCCCGACGTCACCCTCCATCGGTCCGACCGCAACCTCGGCGCGGCGGCCGGTCGGAACGCGGGAGCGTCGCTCGCGCTCGAGACCTTCGCGCCCACCCATCTGCTTTTCCTGGACAACGACACGGTGGCTACGCCGGATCTGGTGCGCCGGCTCGTCGATCCCACCCTCTCCGACCCGGTAGTCACGCAGACCGCGCCCAAGATCCTCTCGCTGCGCGACCCGGAGCGGATCGACATGGCGGGCGGAGCGCAAATCTCCTTCTGGCGCGGAGAGACACGCGGCATCGGGTGGGGCGAGATCGACCTGGGGCAGTACGACGTCGGCTTCGACTGCGTCGCGGGAGGCTGCACGCTCCTGAGGGTGGAGGCGTTCCGGGAGGTGGGTGGATTCGATCCAGACTTCGATCCTTACGGCTACGAGGACATGGACCTGTCGTTGCGCGTTCTCAAGGCCGGCTACCGATGCCGTTACGTGCCGGAGGCCGTCCTCTACCACGCGGTGACGCAGACCCTCGAGGGGGGCCAGTACACGCCTCTGTACGCACGGTTCAAGGCGCGGAACTGGCTCCTCTTCCTGTGGCGGCACGGGGCATGGCACGATCGGATAGCGTTCCTGGTCGCGGGCGCGCCCCGGCTCCTCCTGCGCCGCCTGTCGCGGGGCGAGACCGCGCTTGGGCGGGGTCTCTTGAACGGCGCCGCCGACTTCTGGCGGATGGCCTCCGGTCGCGCGGGGAAGTCCCCGTGAAGGGCCTTTTCGAAAGGCGGCTGCGAAGGCTCGTGGCCCGAAACGGGGACGAGTTGCGGGCCCTGGGGACCGGGAAGATGCCGTCCTTCGTCTTCAGCAACGCCCGGCCTTCCTCGATCCCGTTCTTCACCTTCCACGACGCAGAGCCCGAGAGCTTCGACCGGCAACTCCTGCATCTGAAGGACAACGACTATCGGACGGTGGGCGCCGACGAAGCGGCCGACGGGGGGCCGGCGGAGGGCCGGGTCGCGCTCACGTTCGACGACGCGACGTGGACGTTCTGGACGTATGCCTACCCCCTTCTCCGCCGTCGCGGCATGCGCGCTATCCTCTTCGTGGTTCCCGGTGTGGTCCGTGACGGGCCGAACCCGCGCCCGACCCTGGAGGACGTGTGGTCGGGTCGCTGCTCGATCGACGACGTCGCCGAGGCCGGCCGCCAGGACCCCTTCTGCACGTGGCCGGAGATCGCTCGCATGCACGCCTCCGGATCCGTCGACGTCCAGTCCCACTCGCTCAGCCACGCGCGCGTGCCGGTCACGCCGCGGGTGATCGACTTCGTCCATCCAGGGTTCGACGGGTACGCCGGGGGGTTCGATCTTCCGCTCACGACCGCCGAGCCGAACGCGGAAGGTCGCCGCGAGCCCCGCCCGGGGACTCCGGTCTTCGTGTCCGCGTCCCGGCTCTCGGGACGCCTCCGTTTCCGCGAGGATCCGGAGCTCGTGCGGGCAGCGAGGGCCGTCGCCCAAGAGGGAGGGCCCTCCTTCTTCCGCCGGCCGGGCTGGCGAGCGGCGCTGCGGAGAGTCGTGGACGGCGTCCCGCCCCCCGAGCGGGGCGTCTACGAGGACCCCGTCGCGCGCGAAACCGCCCTGCGTCGTGAGCTGGCCGAATCGAAGCGCCAGATCGAGGCCCGGCTCCAAGGGCACATCGTCCTGCAGCTGGCATATCCGTGGCATCAGGGCTCGAACCTGGCCGATCGCCTCGCGGCCGAGGCCGGGTACCGGACCGTGCTCGGCGGGCCCGCGTCCCCGCGCGACCCCCCCGGGGCCTCGCCCCGGCGAATCCCCCGGGTCCCCGAGCGGTATCTACTGCGGCTTCCGGGGCGGGGGCGGGTGTCCCTTCCCGCCGCCCTGGCCGCCGGTCGTCGGAGGCGGCGATGACGCTCGACCGTCCTCTCCGGATCGCCACCGGCGCCTATTACTGGAAGCCCGGCATGGCGTGGTTCCGCGCGCTCGAGCTCGATACGTACCGGGCCACCGGAGCCGTCCTGAGCGGCCCGATCCTCGACCTCGGCTGCGGGGACGGCCGGGTCGCCGGGATGCTCCGCGAGCTGGGCGTCGTCCGCGGGCAAGTGTTCGGCATCGACCCCTCGTCCCGGCAACTCGCGGAGGCGGACCGAGTAGGGGCGCACGAGGGGATCGCCCGGGCCGACGGGGGCCGGCTCCCCTTCCCGGATGCAACCTTCGCCGCGGTCTTCTGCAACGGCTCGTTGACCTCGATCCCGGACGGACCCGACGACGCGCTGCGGGAGGTTTGCCGCGTCCTCGTGCCGGGCGGAATGTTCCTGGCGACGTTCCCGACCGACCGGTTCCTTGAAGTCCTCCTGGTGCCGCGGCTGCTCGCCTTCTGGCCCGACGCGCGGCAGGTGTACGAGAGACGGATGAGCCTCCGCCAGCCGCACTTCACCGCCGATTCGCCGGCCGACTGGACCCAGCGCTTCGCGGCGGCAGGGCTCGAGATCGAGCGCTCGATCAGGTTCTTCTCGTCGCGCGCCGGAGAGATCTGGAATCTCCTGTCGATGCACCTCTTCCGGTTCGTCGGAGCGCTCCGGCTGCTGCCCGGCGCCAGGGGGCCCGGCACGACCGCCCTCGCGCGCGCGCTCGAAGGCGCCTACGAAGCCGAGCGTTCGCGGGAGGGAGAGGGGTACATTCTGGTCGTGGCCCGCCGCGCCGAGGGCCCCCGGCGATCGGAGGGGATCGGATGACGCAGCCGCGGACACCTCTCCCGCCCGGGGGATCGAGCGTGGCGGGCGCCGGCGGCGCGCGGGTGGAGAAGGTGAACGTCATGCTGGCGATGGACCGGCTGGGCTACGACGAGCTCCACTTCCACGGCGCGGGTCGACTGATGATGGAGTGGACGCGGGCCCTGGTCGAGAGCGGGGTCGATGTCGTGACCGTCATCCTCCGCCATCCGGGTGAGCTGGGCCGCCGCGTCCTCGCGGAAGGCCTCCCCTTCCTCTTCCTCGGTCGACGCCGGTACGATCCGCGCACCCTGGTCGACATGCTGCGGATCATGCGTCGGTACCGCGTCCAGGTCGTGCACCTGCAGGGATTCGGCTCCTCGGCGTTCGGCCGGATCGCCGCGCGTGTCCTCGGGATCCCGTCGATCGTCCACGTCCACGCCGACCATCGCTTCGAGAGTCTCGGCTACCCGTGGTTCGTGCGCTGGATGGACCGCCTGCTCGCGCCCGGCACGAGCCAGGTCCTCGCGGTCTCCGACTTCGCCCGCGACTTCGCGATCGGCCAACAGGGGTTCCCGGCCGAGCGCGTAGAGGTCCTCTACAACCCGGTGGACCTGCGGCATTTCCGACCGGCCTCGCCGGCGGAGCGGGAGGCGAGCCGGCAGGCGCTCGGTCTGGAGCCGAACGATCGGGTCGCCGTGTGCGTGACCCGCTTTCACCCCGTCAAGGGGATCGACGTCCTGGTCGAGGCGTGGGCCGAGATCGGAGCGCGCTTCCCCGATGCCCGTCTCCTCCTCGTCGGGGAGGGGCCGCTCCGCTCGGAGCTCGAGGATCAGGTCGCTCGGACCTGCCGGCTGGGGTCGGTCCGGTTCATCGGGTACCGCGACGATGTGCGGGAGGTCCTGGCGGCGGCCGACCTCGCGGTCATGCCGAGCCGCGCGGAGGGGTTCAGCGTCGCCGCCCTGGAGATCCTCGGCTCCGGGCTGCCCCTCGTCGCGACCCGGGTCGGCGGGAACCCGCGGCTGGTGGCCGACGGCGTGAACGGGCTCCTCGTCGAGGCCGACGATCCGGCGGGGCTGGCCCGGGCCCTGGGCCGGCTCCTGGAGGACGAACGTTTGCTGGAGCGTCTTGCCGACGGCGCCCGCGAGAGCGTCCTCCCCTACGACCTCGGGCCGTTCGCGGGCCGGCTCAGGGAGCGGTACGAGGCACTGTCGCGGGGCGAGATCACCTGACGGGCACCTTCGACCACGCTTGACCTCCCACGATACCGAAACGACCTTGCTCGGCGTGGAGATCGTGCCCGTAGCGGACAGCCGGCGGACCCTGGCGGCCCGGCTCGAGCCCTTCGACTCGTACTGGCAGGCGCCCGCCGACATCGAGAAGGGATACCGCTCCTTCGCAGAGTACTATCGCCACAACTTCCTCCCGCATCTCCCCGAGGATCGGGACGCCGCCCTCCTCGTCGTGAGCTGCGGCCCCGGGTACCTGGTCAACCTGTTGGCCGAGCAGGGATATCGGAACGTGGTCGGCATCGACTCCGATCCGGCCAAGGTCGAGCACGCTCGGCGGCGGTCCCTCGACTGCCGGGTCGAGCGCGCCTTCACCTTCCTCGACGGCAAGACCGAGGCCTTCGACGCCATCGTCTGCGAGCAGGAGCTCAATCACCTGACCTTCGACGAGATGATCGAGTTCCTCGGGCTCTGCGAGCGGGCGTTACGGCCCGGGGGCACGATCGTCGTTTACGGCCTCAACGGCGCGAACCCTCTGGTCGGTGCCGAGAACCTGGCCCACAACATCGACCACTTCAACACCTTCACCGAGTACAGCCTGAACCAG
>Ga0299913_10001032_pt1 | contig 19599 bp, 11 predicted proteins | sample RVTome_9_FD_201360 | JGI IMG/M metagenome (GOLD analysis project Ga0299913, IMG submission 201360) | Soil microbial communities from uranium-contaminated site in the Upper Colorado River Basin, Wyoming, United States - RVT155D38 (version 2) ... | reverse complement strand
AACATATCGTCGTACGAGGCCGGCTGTAAACGCCCGGAGGGGAGAGGGCGGCCCGCGTGACGACCGGGCCGCCCCCGACGGGGCTAGCGCGGCGGGTGCCTGCGCTCCGCGCGCTTCGGCTGGCCGAGCCACGCCTTCCGGTCGAAGTACGACCGGGTCATCTCGACCACCTGCGGCGTGAGGAAGATCAGCGCGATCAGGTTCGGGATGATCACGATCGCCAGGAACACGTCTCCCAGCGACCACACCACCGCGAGCGGCAGGACGGCACCCACGAAGTGCATGATCACGAACACGATCTTGTACGGGATGACCGCCGACTGGCCGAACAGGTAGTTCGCGCAGCGGTCGCCGTAGTAGCTCCACGAGATCGCGGTCGAGAGCGCGAACAGGAGCACCGAGAAGATCACGATGTAGTGGCCCCAGTCCCCGATGGGGGCGAGCCCGCGCCGGAAGGCCTCCATGGTGAGCGGCGCGCCGCTCTCCACCGCCATGGCGTAGAAGATCGTGACGTCCTGACCGTCTGTCGTCCGGGCAGTACCGGCGGCGGGGTCGATCACGCCCTCGAACGGTTCCGTGCGCTCCGGGTCGAGGAACAGCCGCTCGACCGACACCTCGTGCCACGCGATGTGCGCCTGCGTCCCGTCGGCGCGGCCGTCCGTGTACGTGATCCGGTCGGGCACGGCGGCCGGAATGCTGTTCCCCGCCTCGCCGATCGTCACGTACGTGAGGTCGCTCCCGCCGAGCGGGATCGCGGTCGGAACGGTGGAGTTCCAGGCGCCCGTCATGATCACGACGAGCGCGGTCATCGTCACGATCACGATCGTGTCGATGAACGGCTCGAGCAGCGCGACCACGCCCTCGGAGACGGGCTCGTCGGTCTTGGCGGCGGCGTGCGCGATCGGGGCGGACCCCTGCCCCGCCTCGTTCGAGAACAGCCCGCGCCGCACGCCCCACATGAGCGTCACGAGAAACGCCCCGGCCCCGGTTCCCGCGACCCCAGCCGTGGGGTTGAAGGCTTCGCGGAAAATGAGCGCGAAGGTGGCCGGGACGTCGCCGATGTTGAGGATGATGACGATCATCGCGCCGAACACGTAGACGGCGGCCATCAGCGGCGCGAGGATGCTGGTCACACGTCCGATGCGGCTGATCCCGCCGAGGATCACCGCCGCCACGATGCCCGCGGTCACCAGACCGGTGATCTCCGGGGCGATCTGGAAGTTCGTCTCCATCGCGTCGGCGACCGTGTTCGCCTGGATCGCGTTCCCGGTCATGAACGCGGTGATCCCCAGCATGATCGCGAAGAATACCGCCACGGGCTTCCACTTCGAGCCCAGCCCGCGCTCGATGTAGTACATCGGGCCGCCGGACACTTTCCCGGCCCAGCGCGCGCCGCCCTCGTCCACGTCCCGGTACTTCTGGGCGAGGGTGACCTCGGTGTACTTCGTGGCCATGCCGAGGAACGCGGTCATCCACATCCAGAACAGCGCGCCCGGACCGCCCCAGTGGATCGCGATCGCCGCGCCGGCGATGTTCCCGATCCCCACCGTCGCGCTGAGCGCCGTGGTGAGGGCCTGGAAGTGCGACACGTCGCCGGGCTCGTCGGGGTCGTCGTACTTGCCGGTGGCGACCGCGAACCCGTGCATGAGGTGCCGGATCTGGATGATCCCGAGCCTCAGGGTGAGATAGAGGCCCGTGCCGAGCAGGAGCACGACCTGGAGCGTGATTCGCTCGTCCCCGACCGGGATGCCGAAGTTGGCGACGTTGTGTTCCAGCCAGGCGACGATGTCGGCGAATGTCATGTGCCCCTGCCCCCCCGTTGAAAGTTCCGCTGAGTTTGGTCCCCGAGCGGAGACGTGGCAAGGCGCCCCACATCCCCTCCTCCGGCCCGCCGATCGGGTCGGGATTCGCCCCGCCCCGCTGACCGCCGCTCCCACTGGACCGCCGACGATGATCCGCTATGTTCACGCCGCCTGGATGCGGCCGATCGGCCGCCGGGAACGGTGGGCCGCCGGGCGGCGAGCGTTCTGGAGGGTCGAATCCGTGCTGCGGGGGACGAGGCGGAGTGAGTGACGACGCGATGACGAGCGCGAGCGGCGACGGCGAGGACTCACCGACGTTGGGGGCGCCCCCCGGCGAGCGCCCGGACCCGCGCGCCCCCGATCTTCCTCCCCGGATCTCTCGGTTGTGGGAGCGCGCCACCGACCTCTCGTGGACGTGGGACCGCGACGCTCGGGCGGTGTTCCGCAGGGTCGATCTGCCGCTCTGGCGACTGACGCGACACAACCCCGTCGACCTGCTGATGCGCGTCCCCTCCGAGCGGCTCGAGGAGCTGACGGAGGACGAGGCGTTCCTCGCCCGCTACGACGCGACCTGCGCGACGCTCGATCGCGAGAAGAGCCGCGAGGGGACGTGGTTCGAGACCCGGTATCCCGGGCTCTCCGACCGCCCGGTGGCCTACTTCTGCGCGGAGTTCGGGCTCCACGAGTCCGTCCCCATCTACTCCGGCGGCCTCGGCGTGCTGGCCGGTGACCACTGCAAGGCCGCCTCCGACCTCGGGGTACCGTTCGTGGGCGTCGGTCTCCTGTACGCGCGTGGGTATTTCGACCAGGCCGTGCGGCTCGACGGGTGGCAGGAGAGCGGCGATGTCACGTTCGATCCCGAGCGCACCGCGCTCGAGCGCCTGACAGGCCCCGAGGGCCGTCCGTGGCTCACCTGGGTCTACAGCTCGAACCGCAAGATCTACGTGGGCGCCTGGCGCCTGAAAGTCGGCCGCGTCTACCTGTACCTGCTGGAGACGGATCTCGAGGAGAACGACCCCGCCGACCGCGAGCTCTCGCACAAGCTGTACGCCGGCCACGCCGACCACCGGCTACGGCAGGAGGGGCTGCTCGGGATCGGCGGCGTGCGGGTGCTCGACGCGCTGGGCATCGAGCCGGCCGCGTGGCACGCGAACGAAGGCCACGCGACGTTCATGATGATCGAGCGTGTGCGCCGTCTGGTCCACGGCGGCGTCGGCGTGGAGGCGGCGGTCGCGCAGGTCCGGGCGACGAGCGTGTTCACCACGCACACGCCCGTCCCCGCCGGACACGACGTGTTCTCGCACGAGCAGATCCGCCAATGGGCGGGCGACTACTGGGAGCGCATCGGAAGCCGCGAGGAACTGCTCGCGCTCGGCCACGCGGTTCCCGAGGGGGCCGGCCGCTTCCACATGACGGCCGCGGCGATCCGTCTCTCCTCGAAGGTGAACGCCGTCTCGGAGCGGCACGGGCACGTGACGCGGGACATCTGGAAGGGCCTCTGGGAGGGCCGACCGGTCGACGAGGTGCCGATCGGACACGTGACGAACGGCGTCCACCTCGCCACGTGGGTCCACAACGACCTGCTCCGAATCTTCGACCTCCATCTCGGCCCGCACTGGGGCGCGCGCATCGACGACCCGGAGACCTGGGAGCGCGTCGCCGACATCCCCGACGACGACCTGTGGAACGCGCACCAGCAGCTCAAGATCGGGCTCATCGACTTCATCCGGGAGGAGGCCCGGCGCCAGTGGCGGGACCACTGGACCGAGGCCTCGCATCTGGTGGGCGCGGGGACGCTGCTGGGCCCCTTCCCCCTCACCATCGGCTTCGCCCGCCGCTTCGCGGCGTACAAACGGGCCGACCTCCTGTTCGGCGACCCCGACCGGCTGCTCGCCCTTCTCGCGAACCCGTGGCGCCCCGTGCAGCTCCTGTTCGCCGGGAAGGCGCATCCGCAGGACGAGAAAGGGAAGGAGGTCCTGCAGCGCGTGCACCGGCACACGCGCGACTCGCGCTTCGAGGGCCGCGTCGCGTTCCTCGAGGACTACGGACTCCACATGGCGCACCGGCTCGTCCAGGGGACGGACCTGTGGCTCAACGTGCCGCGCGTCCCGCTCGAGGCCAGCGGCACGAGCGGGATGAAGGCGGCGCTCAACGGCGTTCCGCAGCTCGGCACCTGCGACGGGTGGTGGGAGGAGGGGTACACCGGGGACAATGGATGGCTCATCCCGCGCGCCCCCGACGACCTCGAGGAGGAGGCCACCGACGCGCACGACGTCGAGCACGTCTTCCGTCTCCTCGAGGACGAGATCGTGCCGCTCTTCTACGATCGCGCGCACGAGGCGTCGCCGGAGGGGTGGGTGCGTGTGATGAAACGGGCCATCGTGGTGGGGGCGACCCGGTTCACCGCGCGCCGGATGGTGCGCGAGTACGTGGACGACTACTACGTGCCGGCGCTGCGCGGCGAGCCCGGTCCCGACGACTCGCCGACCGCATAGTCCGGCGCTCCCGGCCGGCGCCCGATCGAGCTATCCGGTGCGGGCCGGGCCGCCCGCCGTCTCGCCCGCCCCCGGAACCAGCTCGTCCACGTAGCGCACGAGCATGTTGCGCCACGTGGGCCAGTCGTGGTGCCAGTCGTCGCCCCAGTCGTCCAGCCGGTTGGGGATGCTCTTCTCGCCGAGGAGCGAGGCCACACGATACGACTCCGCGACGTCCTCCGCCCGCCCGCGTCCGGAGGCGAGGAGCGCGAACCGCGTGCGGAGCGTGTCGAGCGGCGGACCCTCGAGACCCGGCAGGTAGTGGACGGGTGAAGAGAAGTAGAACTCCTCGATGACGCCCGGCCCCAGGAAGCGCTGGAGGTCGTAGGTGCCGCTCATGCACAGCGCGTGGCTGAAGGCGTCGGGGAACCGGCACAGGACCGCGAGCGCGTTGAACGCCCCGATCGAGGAGCCGGCGACGATGATCTCGATGGCGTCGTCCAGGCAGTCCTGCCGGATGGCCGGCACGAGCTCGTGGTAGACGAAGTTCTGGAACCGGTTGAGCATCCGCATGCGGTGCTCCGGCGAGCCTTCCTTCGCCAGCATGATCCGGCCGGCGACGCTGTCGCAGGAGTACACCTTGACCCGGCCCGCCTCGAGGAACGGGGCGAGGGTCCGAATCACCAGGAAGCGCTCGATCTCCTCCGCGTCGCCGCCTGCCGTGGGGAACATGAGGATCGGCACGCCGATCTCGCCCCAGCGCACGACGTTCACCTCCTGGCCCAGACGCGGGGAGTGCCAGCTCGTGTTCTTCTTCATCCGTGCCTTCTACCCGGACCGCTCGCCACTCGAGCGCCGTCTATCTCTCAGGACGCGACCGGCGAGCGGGTGCCCGGGGCTTCCTCCCGCCGCGCGCGCTGGATCCGGTCGAAGAAGAGCTCCGTGAACCGCTCCACCTCTTCCTCCGGATAGAGCGCCGTGACCTTGCGCCGCACGGCGTCCCGCGCCGTCTCGCTCTCGAAGAAGCGGTCAGCCACCTCGTCCAGGTGCCCGAGGTGTGTATCACAGAACTCGAGGAACCGTGGCACCTCGAACCGCCGCTTCGCGATGCCGCCGCAGGCGCGTATGCGCTCCTCCACCGTCATTCCCGTCTGGCACGCGTCGAAGAACGGCTGCCAGTCGAGCGTGAGACGCATGGGTCTGCGGGTCGTCGCGCAGAAAACGGACCACCGGATGTTGGCCTTGATGAGCCACGGGAAGTGGTAGTGCAGCGACGTGACCTGCGAGTCCGGGCACGGGTTCGCGAAGTCGATCGGGATCCAGCGTCCGTCTACGCGAAGCGCCTCGCACGAGTTGAAGTCCCAGCCGAAGAACGCGTTGATCAGGAGCGTCATCTCCCGCAGCGTCTGGGCGTCCGCGAGGCTCACGAAATCGCGCTCCATCGTGTAGCGGTCGTGGAGCGGCGCATCCGGGTCGTAGCGCACCATGCGGGTCTGCGGGCCGAGCCCGATGCAGCGCACGAAGCGGTCCCAGCCCTCCACCCCGCGCTGGAGGTGCATGAGGAGCTTGCCGCTCTGCTCGTACGCGGTCCGCAGGCCCTCCTCGTCGTCGATGCGGGAGATCCCGCGCCACCCCCCGCCGTCGTAGGGCTTCATGAACAGGGGGTAGCCGAGCTGGCGGCCGACGTCGCCGAGGTCGAAGAGACGAGCGTAGCGGGACAGCGTGACCTCGAGGTCGTCCCGTGGTTCGTACGCCTTCGGCGGCACGAGCCACGTGTCCGGGATCGGGAGCCCCAGCCGGATCATCGCGCAGTACGTGGTCTGCTTCTCCATCGACTGGACGCTCCACGGGTTGTTGAACACGTAGAGGTCGTCGAGGATCACCGACTTCTTGATCCATTCGCGCGTGGTGGAATACCAGTGCGTGAGGCGGTCGATGACGACGTCGTAGCGGCACGGCTGCCTGAGGTTGAACGGCTCGATCATGGCCGACTCGACCTCGAAGCGCAGCGTGTCGCCCTCCCACGGGATCCGGAGGTCGAGCGCCCCCAGGATCTCGCGGTACGCGATCGGCCAGCAGACGTCGGCCCCCAGCGAGAGCCCGATCCGTCGCGTGATCTCAGCCATCCGGAACGCTCCGTCTCCGCCTCATTCGTAGATCATCCACAGGGGGCCCGGGAACAGCCACGAGAGTCCGTCGCGCAGCCGGTCCCGCCAGTTCTCCCAGTTGTGGCCGTCTCGCGACTCGACGAACTGGACCTCCGCGCCCGAGCGGCGCAGCACGGGCACGAGGGCGCGGTTCTCGGCCACGAGCGACTCGTACACCCCGACCGACACGAACACGCGCGCGGCCGGCGCCACCGGGTCGGCCCGAAACCCGTTCACCATCGTCACGATGCGATCGAACACCGGGCCGTGGCCGTGTGGTCCGATGTCGGTGAACGCGAACGATCCGCTCTGGAGGAGAAGCCGGCCGAAGCATCCGGGCCGCGCGAGCGCGGTGTGGAGCGCGGCCACGCCGCCGAGGCTCGCGCCCACCAGCCCTCTCGAGGCGGCGCCGTCGAGCAGCGGGTAGGCGCCCTCCATCCACGGGACGAGCTCGTCGGCCACGAAGCGGGCGTGGCCCTCGTCCGCCGAGTACTCGGCCGCGCGGTCCCCCGGGTGGGTGAACGCCACGATCATCGCCGGGATCTCGTGACGCGCGATGAGCTGGTCGAGCACCGTCTGGAAGCGGGCGTATTCGAGATAGTCGCCCCCATCGTGGACGACGAGGAGCGGATAGCGCCGGGTCGCGCGATAGGCCGGGGGACGGTACACGGTGACCCGGCGTCCGGGGCCCAGGGGCTCGCTGTCGATCGTCACGTCCTCGAGCTCGCCGCGGGCGAGCCCGTCCTCCTCCCGGACCCAGTCGGGGATCTCATAGCCGCGCGTCGTGAGCACGGAGTTCGCGCCGAACGGGTCGCGCGCGAGGTGCGGATTGAGCGGATCCTCGATCCACTGTGACGCGCCGCCGCGCAGGATCTCGATCTTGTACTCGACGCGCGACCCGTCCGGCACCTCGATCGTCCGGTACCAGAAATGGGTGCCCTCGATGCGGTGGAACGGCTGCGAGCTCGGCAGGCCCCGGATCCAGTGGCGCAGCCGAACGGCGTCCGCCTCGCCGTGGAACACGAGCGTGTAGAGGGGCGGCTCTGCGAGCGGGAACTCCTGGCTCTCGACGAAGTGGTATACGGCGCCCGGATCCACCCGGGTCTCGCGGATGAGCTCCCGGATGGCCGCGGACTCCGGCATCGGGGGCTCGTGCATGCCCTCGATGAGCCGCCGGTACGGCACGAACTCGAGCTCCGGCGTCACGCGGCCACCTCCTCGAGCGACACCGGAGCCCCCGCGGTGTCGAGACGGCGGACGTCCCGGCCCACCCACCCGCCGTCGCGCAGATCGAGCCGGGCGCCGGGGTCGAGCAGCACGGCCGCGTCCGGGACCAGACGGCGCGCGAGCCGCCCGGTGCGCACCGGATCGTCGAGCGCGAGACGTCGGGTCGCGTGCGGGAGGAGCACGAGTCCCGTCGCGACCCCGAGCCCCCGCTCGAACAGCTCGGCATTCCCCGGCCCCCAGGGCGGCCGGTCGTGGAACAGGAGGATCCGCGCCGACAGGACCATCGCACCGGCGGACCACGCGATGAGCGGCCGCTCGCCGATCAGGTCGAGGAGCCCGAACCCGCGCAGGCGGTTGAGCAGGGACGCGACGTGGCCGCCCGCGATGGCCACCGCGCCGGCCCCCCCGAGCGCCGCGGCGATCTCCTCGCGACGCCGAACCACCTCCGGACGCTCCTGCGGGCGGAGCCGGGCTTCGTACTCGGCACGGATCCCGGCGACGCGCTCGAGGTGCCGGCGGTCGAGCGCGCGGAGCATCTCGAGGGCGTCGTCCCGCTCCCCGGCGAGCACGGGATCGTCGCCGTCGAGATCGCCGAGCTCCGCGTGCGCCGCGACGAGCGCCGCGAGCCTCACGTTGTAGGCCCGGCGAAGGAGCTTGAGACGCGCCTGCGTCTCCCTGTGTGCCGCGGCGAGCTCCGGGTCGGCGACCGCGAGCTCCTCCGAGCGGCGGTAGAGCGCGAGGTCGACCCGCGGACGGTCTCCGAGCGGGACGATCTCGGGCTCCCCTTCGCGCTCCCGCCACCCCGCCGTCACGGTCGCGATCGGAGCGTCCGGGGCCAGCGCGCCGGCCGACTCGAGGTCGGCGAGCACGACGCCGAGCGTCGGGTCCGGCGCCTGCGGCCCGAGCAGGATCACGGCACGCCCGGGCGCGCGTTTCCCGGCCGGCGTAGCGCCCCGTCCGCGGTCCGGCGCCCCGGTGGGCCCGGGGGTCCTCGACCTCCGCTTCCCGGTCGGGCTCACCGCGCGCGCACCTGGACCGTCCGGCCGACATCGTCCAGCATCCGCCGGAGCTCGTCGTAGTCCGGGTGCCGCATCCGGAGCCAGGCATTCGCCATGTACCCCGCGTCGACGGGCTGCGTCGGCGTTCCCGGCGGCGGGATGTGCAGGTCGATGATCCACTCGCCGTACCGACGCTCGATCTCGTCGAGCCCCTCGTAGCCGCCGATAGTGCCGTCCCGGTCGGGCCGGAGAGTGATGATTCCCGCCGAGTAGCGTCTGGAAGGGATCTGGCTGGGGTGGCCGTGCACCACGCACATGGCCCATTCGCGGTAGAGGTCCATGTCGTTGGCGGCGTTGTACAGGTCCCAGGCCCGGACGCCCGGAGGCCGGCAGCCGATCTCGGAGAAGCGCAGCCCGCGCGCGCCGACGAACCACTCCATGTGCGTGGCCGAGGTCTCGATGTCGAGCACCTCCACGACCCTGCGGCCCATCTCGCGCACCTCCGTGTATCCCTCCGCCGAATCGACCCGATTCGTGGTGATGAGCTGCGGGGAGATCCAGCGCGTGCGCAGCGCCTCGAGGACGTTCGGGTAGTAGTGGGTCACGAAGTCGTGGACGATGCGCCCGCCGATCGTCAGCGTGTCGTAGAAGGCCTCGTGACCCTCGACGAACTCCTCGATCGCCACCTCGGCCCCGGTCCCGACGCCGAGTCCCGGCAGGAGGTCGTCCAGACCGTCGAAGGTGTCGATCCGGTACGTGCCCGAGGCGCCCGCGGCGGCGCGTGGCTTCACGATGAGCGGGAGCCCGATCTCGCGGGCGAACGCGCGCAACGCCTCCGGGTCGCCGCTCCCCAGCGAGCGGGCCGTGGGGACTCCCGCCTCGCGGAGGGCGTCCTTCATGGCCGGCTTGTCGCGGCACAGCCAGGCCGTCCGGACCGAGGTCCCGGGGATACCCATGCGCTCGCGCACGCGGGCCACCGGGAGGATGTGCGCCTCGACGGTCGCCTCGAGCCGATCCACGGGCCGGCGCTCGTGGATCCAGCGGGCCGCCCGCTCGAGCGCCTGTTCGTCACACACGGAGCCCACCTGCTCGTAGTGGGCGAGCCACGACTGGAGGTCCGAGGCCAGGGCGGCCATGGACGACTCGCCGATCGCCGACACCTCCGCCCCCACCTCGCGGAGACCGCGGACGAAGTCGCGCTGATTGCCCGGAAAGCGGGGCTCTACGAACAGGACGTGCATGTCGGCTCGCACTTCATTTCGAGGGCCGATGATTGTACCGTCAGCTTCCCCGTGCGCCAGCCCGACCGGGGCGATGAGCCCTTTCGACGCCGTGGAAACCAGCGGATGCCAAACGTAGCATTTGTCGCGCCGTTCTTCCTGCCGACGACGCTCCGCTTCGTGCGCGCGGCGGCCACGCTGCCGGGTGTCGAGCTCGGCCTCATCAGCCAGGACCCGCCGGAGACGCTCCCCGACGAACTGAGGAACCGGCTCGCCGCGCACGTCCGCGTACCCGACGCCCTCGATCCCGATCGGATTCGCGAGGGGGTCGAGAACGTCACCCGGGAGCTGGGTCCCGTGACGCGGCTGCTGGGCGCGCTCGAAGAGATCCAGGTACCGCTGGGGGAGGTGCGGGACGCGCTGGGCATTCCGGGCATGGGCGCCGGGGCCGCCCGGAACTTCCGCGACAAGTCGCGCATGAAGGATGTGCTCCGCTCGGCAGGTCTGCCATGCGCGCGGCACGCCCTGGCCCGGACCCCGGCGGACGCGATGGCCGCGGCGGGGGACCTCGGCTTCCCGCTCATCGTGAAACCGCCGTCGGGCTCCGGCGCCCGCCGCACGTTCCGCATCGAGAGCCCGGCGCAGCTCGCCGACGTGCTCGCCACGCACCCCCCTTCGGCCGACCGGCCGAGCCTGCTCGAGGAGTTCGTCATCGGCGAGGAGCACTCCTTCGACGCCGTCTCGATCGGCGGCTGCGTCGCGTGGCACTCGATCAGCCACTATCTGCCGTCACCGCTCGAGGTGCTGCGTGAGCCGTGGATCCAATGGTGCGTGCTCATCCCGCGCGAGACGGACTCCCCCCGCTACGAGGGGATCCGCGCCGTGGCCGGAGACGTCCTCCGCCGGCTCGGGATGCAGACGGGTCTCTCGCATATGGAGTGGTTCCGGCGCGTCGACGGGACCGTCGCCGTATCCGAGGTCGGGGCGCGACCGCCCGGGGCCCAGTTCACCACGCTCATCTCGTGGGCACACGACTTCGACCTCTACGAGGCCTGGGCCCGGCTCATGGTGTACGGCGCGTTCGAGCCCCGCCCCCGGCCCTACGCGGCGGGCGCGGCGTATCTTCGGGGGCAGGGCAGCGGCCGGGTCCGGCGCGTCACCGGCCTCGAGGCGATCCTCGACGAGCTCGGACCGCTGTGCGTCGAGTCGCGTCTCCCGCGCGCCGGTCAGTCCCCGAGCGGCACGTACGAAGGCGAAGGCTACATCATCGTCCGCCACCCCCGGACGTCGGTGGTGAGGGACGCCCTCGAGAGAATCGTCACGCGCGTCCGCGTGGAGCTTGAGGCCTGTTGAAGAACTACGGTGGGCCGCGCGCAGGGGGCTCGCGCGGTTCAGCCAAGGATCGACGACGAGTCGTAGCAGCGCTACGGCGAGGAGGAGAGACGATGGATCAACCGCGCGACCCCCCTGCGCTGTTCGACAGGGTCGACGCGGTCATCGGGCACGACGGTTCCGGTCGGCACGCGACCCGCCGTAGTTCTTCAACAGGCCTCTAGAGTAGGCAACTCGATGAACGTCCTGATGATCTCGCCCGGCTACCCCGCGGAGATACAGCACTTCACGCGCGGGCTCGCGCTGGTCGGCGCGTCGGTGATCGGGCTCTCCGACCAGCCGAAGGCCGCGCTCCCGGAGGTGGCACGCGCCGCCGTGGGCGAGCACCTCCAAGTCCGCTCGCTCGTCGACGAGGCCGACGTCCTCGCCCGGGTCCGCGAGCTCGCCTCACGGACCCGGATCGACCGCATCGAGTGCCTGTGGGAGCCGTACATGATCCTCGCCGCGCGGCTCCGCGAGGCGCTCGAGCTCCCGGGGATGTCCGTCGCCGAGACCGTCCCCTTTCGCGACAAGGAGGTGATGAAGGAGGTGCTCGATCTGGCGGGCATCCGGACGCCGCGGCACGCGCGCGCCACTACGGTCGCCGAGTGCCGCGTGGCCGCCGAGCGCATCGGCTACCCCCTCATCGTCAAGCCCGTCGCCGGTGCGGGCTCCGCCGACACGTACCGCATCGACTCGACCGAGGAGCTCGAGCGGATCTTTCCCGCGCTGCGCCACGTGCCCCAGGTCTCGGTGGAGGAGTTCGTGGAGGGCGACGACATGACCTTCGACACCGTGTGCGTCGATGGCGAGGTCGCCCACTACAACGTGTGTCGCTACCGGCCGCGCGCGCTCGAGTCGAAGCGGCACGAATGGTTGAGCCCGCAGACGTTCGCTCTGCGAGACGTGGACCACGCGGCGCTCGCGAAGGGCCGCGAGATGGGGTTCGCCGTGCTCGAGGCCCTCGGTTTCCGGACGGGGTACACGCACATGGAGTGGTACCGCAAGGACGACGGCGAGGCCGTGTTCGGCGAGATCGCGGCTCGCCCCCCCGGAGTCCGGACCGTCGACCTCATCAACTACGCCTGCGACACCGACACGTACCGCGGTTGGGCCGAGGCCGTGGTGGACGCCCGCTGGACGCAGCCCGTGGAGCGCCGCTACAACGCCTGCTGGATCGTCAAGCGCGCGCACGGCCAGGGCCGGATCCAGCGGATCGAGGGCCTCGCGCCACTCCTCCAGGAGTACGGCCCGTGGGTGTGCGGCGTCGACCTGCTGCCGGTGGGGGCGCCGCGCCGGAACTGGCAGGCCACCCTCGTCTCCGATGGGATGGTGTTCCTGCGCCACCCGGATCTCGGCACGCTCGAGGAGATGGCCGACACGTTCGCCACCCGTCTCAGGCTCTACGCCGCCTGATTCCCGGGCGGACCGTCGGAGACACCGGCACGCCGGAGCAGCACGACCGCGAGCGGCGGCAGGTCGAGGGACATCGAGGCCGCCCTCCCATGGAGCGGGACCTCTTCCGCCGGCCCGTGGAGCCGGCTGCGACCCCGGCCCCCGAACCGGACGTCGTCCGAGTCGAGCGTGATCTCGTACTCCCCGGCGACCGGGAGCGCCGCGCGGTAGCCCGGCCACGCCCGGGCCGAGAAGTTCGCCACCACCGCCACGAACTCCTTCCACTCCGGCGACCAGCGGTAATAGGCCAGCACGCTGCGCGCCGCGTCGTGCACATCGGCCCATTCGAAGCCGGCCGGCTCCTCGTCGAGTGCGTGGAGGGCGGGATCCGATCGGTAGCGCGCGTTGAGCGCCCGCACCCAGCGCTGGATGCCCCGGTGCGTCTCGTGCTCGAGGAGTCCCCAGGAGAGCTCCGTCTGCTCGCTCCACTCGGCCCACTGGGCGATCTCCCCACCCATGAACAGGAGCTTCGCTCCCGGGTGCGTCCACATGTACCCATAGAGGAGTCTGAGGTGGGCGAACTTCTCCTCGTAGGTGCCCGGCATCTTCGAGAGGAGCGAACGCTTGAGGTGGACGACCTCGTCGTGCGAGAGCGGGAGCAGGTGGCGCTCGTGGTGCGCGTAGTGGAGCGAGAACGTGAGCCGGCGGTGCTCGTCGACGCGACGCGCCGGGTCGGTCTGGAAGTAGGACAGCGTGTCGTTCATCCACCCCATGTTCCACTTGAGGTGGAACCCGAGCCCCTCCTCCTCCACCGGGGCGGTCACGCCGGGCCACGTGGTGCTCTCCTCCGCGCACAGGAGCACGCCGGGAAGCGCCTCGCGCACGGCGGCGTTGAGCCGCCGGAGGAGCGCCACGGCCTCGAGGTTCTCGCGCCCGCCGAGCTCGTTCGGCTCCCACTCGCCCTCGGCGCGCGAGTAGTCCAGGTAGAGCATGGAGGCCACCGCATCGACGCGCAGGCCGTCGAGGTGGAACGATTCGAGCCAGAAGCGGGCGCTCGAGACGAGGAAGGAGATCACCTCGGCCCGCCCGTAGTCGAAGATCGCCGTCCCCCAGTCGGGGTGCCCCCCGCGGCTCGGGTCCGCGTGCTCGTACAGGGGACGGCCGGTGAACCGGGCGAGCCCGTGCGCGTCGAGCGGGAAGTGGGCGGGCACCCAGTCGAGGATCACGCCGAGACCCAGCCCGTGCGCGGCGTCCACGAACGCCCGGAACTCGTCCGGCGTTCCGTACCGCGAGGTGGGCGCGAAGTAGCCCACGGTCTGGTAGCCCCAGCTCTGGTCGTGCGGGTGCTCGGTCACGGGCAGGAGCTCGATGTGCGTGAACCCCTGGTCGCGAACGTAGGGGAGGAGCGTACCGGCGAGCTCGCGGTATCCGAGCCACGCGCCGCGCTCGTCCCGCCGCCACGACCCGAGGTGGACCTCGTAGATGGAGAGCGCGCGCCCCTCGGCCTGCCGGTCCTCGCGGCGGGCGAGCCACCCATCGTCGGTCCACGCGTGACCGCTCGGGGGCGCCACGATCGAAGCCGTGCGCGGGCGGAGCTCCATCTGGAACCCGACCGGGTCGGCCTTCTCGAGCGCGTCGGGCACCGACGCGCGGCGGGCCGCCTCCGATTCCCCGGCGGGGTCCCGGGGGCGGATCTGGTACTTGTACTTCGCGCCGGGGCCCACGCCCGGGACGAACAGCTCCCACACCCCCGTGTCCCCGACCGGGAACATGGGGTGGCGTCGGCCCTCCCACCCGTTGAAGGAGCCCATGACGTTGACCGCGACGACCCCGGGCGCCCACACCGCGAACCGGGTTCCGCCGACACCGTCGCGCTCCAGCGGCCGCCCGCCGAGCAGTCTGTCCAGGCGCGTCTCCTCCCCCCGCCGGAAGGCTTCGAAGTCCGCTTCCGTGAGCGAAGGAGCGAAGCGATAGGGATCGTCCACGACAGATGTCTCGCCCGTGTCCCAGACCACCCGGAGCCGGTACACGCGCGTGTCCGGAATCGTCCCCTCGAAGACGCCCTCGAGGTGTACGCGCGCGAGGGGCGTCCACTCCTCCTCGCCCCCCGGGCCGGCCGCGACCTCGAGCGCCGGCGGCAGGAAGACGCGCACCCTGCCCTTCCCTTCGCCCGACCCGTCGTCGCCTGCCGCGCCCGGGCGCGCGGCGTCGAGCGGCCCGAGGACGCCGGTCGGATCACCACACGTGCCGTCGACGAGCGCTTCCAGGGCGTCTTCCGTCCGGGCCGTGCGGACCTTTCGCATCTCTTCGGGGGAGTCGGACATGGGCGCGGCGCGCGTCTTGCTCCTTCGGGGCGACGTTTGGCGACCGCGGGCGGTGCGCCGTAGGTTTTTCGGAGTCGGACGAGCCTCTCGGAACCGCGTTCCGACCTCGCCGGACGCCCATCCCGATCGCCCGGGACAGAGACGTTACGAATCCGAGGACCCCGCGGCCCAGTATGCCGAACACGAGCACGACCGCCAAGCCGACGCGGCCCATGCACCTCCCCGGCGCCCGCCGTGCCGAGGAGCTCGCGGTCGTGCACCTCGTGGCGGAATACTGGCCCTACGCGCGGACCGGCGGGCTGGCCGAGGCGGTGCGCGGAATCGCCACGTTCCAGGCGGTCTCCGGGACGCCGGTCACGGTGTTCCTGCCGCTCTATCGATCGATCCGCGATGCGTTCCCGGATCTCGAGCCGGCACGCGATCCGTACTTCGTCCAGGTGGGCTCCCGACTCGAGGAGGCCCGCATCTACCAGCCCCCGGGCCCCCGCCAGAACCCGCGCGTATTGTTCGTCGCGCACGATGGGTTCTTCGGGCGCTCCGGCCTGTACGGGCAGGACGGGGCCGACTACCCGGACAATCCGCTCCGCTTCGGGTTCTACAACCTCGCCGTCCTCCAGGTGCTCTCCGAGCTCGCGAACGTCCCGGTGGTCGTACACGCGCACGACTGGCACACGGCGCTCGCCTCGGTCTTCCTGCGCACGAAGTTCGCGGGGAACGAAACCCACGACCGCATGGCGGCCGTACTCTCGATCCACAACGCGGGGTACCAGGGGCTGTTCGGTCCCGAGGTGCTCGACGACGTGGGGCTCCCGCGCGAGCTCTATCACTGGCGCTGGATGGAGTACTGGAACCATCTCAACCTGCTCAAGGGCGGGCTCGTGTTCAGCGACTACGTGACGACGGTGAGCCCGACCCACGCGCACGAGCTCCGGACGAGGGCCGGCGGGTTCGGGCTCCACCAGACGTTCATCGAGCTCCAGGACCGGTTCGTGGGGATCCGGAACGGGATCGATCTGGACGTGTGGAACCCGGAGCAGGATCTCGGCATCGAGGCCACCTACTCGCGCTTCGACCTCACCGGCAAGCCGCGCTGCAAGCAGGCGCTCCAGCGCGAGCACGGGCTCCCCGAGTACCCCCGCGTGCCGCTGTTCGGGATGACGGCGCGGCTGGTGGCGCAGAAGGGGCTCGACCTCCTGCTCGACGGCGACGTCCTCGACCGGGCCGAGGCACAGTTCGTGTTCCTCGGCGAAGGCGAGCGCCGCTACGAGGAGGCGTTGCGCGCGAAGGCGGCGCAGTATCCCGACCGGATCATCGTCGACACGGCGTTCAGCGAGCCCAAGGAGCATCGTCTGCTGGCCGGGGCCGACATGCTTCTCATGCCCTCGCTCTACGAGCCGTGCGGGCTCACGCAGATGCGCGCTCAGCGGTACGGCGCGCTCCCGGTGGCGCGGCGCGTCGGCGGGCTGGCCGACACGATCGAGGATCAGGTAACCGGGTTCCTGTTCGACGGGTACGCGCCCGACGACCTGTGGGTCGCCATGACCCGCGGCATGAACCTGTACCGCTCCGAGCCCTACGCGTGGGAAGACCACATGGTGGAGGCGATGTCGCGCGACTTCGGCTGGGCCAGCAGCGCGTCGCGCTACCTGGACGTCTACCGCCGGGCGCTCGCCAACCACTCGCCGGTCCGCTGACGCGCTCCGTACCCCCGGCATCTTCGTGACCACTGCGGTCGTCCTGCACGGCCACTTCTACCAGCCCCCGCGCGAGGACCCCTGGAGCGGGCGGGTCCCGAAGCAACCCACCGCCGCGCCGTACCACGACTGGAACGAGCGCATCACGGAGGAAAGCTACGGACCGCTCGCGGACCTGGGCGCGTTCGAGTGGTTGAGCTGGGATGTGGGTCCGACGCTTCTCCAGTGGCTCGAGCGCGAGCGACCGGCGATCTACGACGCCGTCCTCGCCGGAGACCGCGCCGCCCGGGCGCGCACCGGGTTCGGCGCCGCGATCGCCCAGCCCTACCACCACATCATCCTCCCGCTCGCCTCGCGCCGCGAGAAGCGGACCGAGGTGCGTTGGGGGATCGCCGATTTCGAGCGTCGTTTCGGGCGCGCGCCGGAGGGGATGTGGCTCCCGGAGACGGCCGTCGATCGGGAGACGCTCGAGGTGCTCGCCGAGTACGACATCCGGTTCACGGTCCTCGCCCCCCACCAGGTGGTCGAGCCGCCCGCGGACGGCGGTCCGGGGCGCGTCGCCCTCGACGGAGGCCGCGAGATCACGGTCTTCGTGTACGACGGCGACCTCTCGCACGGCGTCGCGTTCGGCGAGCTCCTCGCCGACGCGGAACGCTGGATCGCGCGCATCCGCGGCCGCGTCGCGGAGGGCGCGACCCGGCTGGTGTCGCTGGCCACCGACGGCGAGACGTTCGGCCACCACCACCTCGGCTCCGAGGAGACGCTCGCGGCGGTGCTCGCGACGCTGCGGACCGACGCCGAGCTCCGGATCCGCACGTTCCCCGAGGTGCTGGAGGCGGCCGGCGCCGGCCCCGCACTCGAGCTGGTGGAGCCCACCTCGTGGAGCTGCGCGCACGGCGTCGAGCGCTGGCGCTCCGACTGCGGCTGCCGGATGGCGCCCGAGCGTCCGTGGGTGCAGGCGTGGCGCGCCCCGCTGCGCGAGGCGCTCGAGGGCCTCGCGACGGGGCTCGACGAGGCGTGGTCGAAACACGCGCGGGGGGTGCTGGCGGATCCGGAGGCGGCCCGCGACGGGCTGGGCGCGGTTCTCGATGCGCCGGCCGGAGCGCGGGCCGCGTTCGTTCGTGACGTAGCGGCGGCCACCGACGTCGAGACGCTCGCGAAGGCGCGTACGCTCCTGGGCATGGCGCGCGACCGGGCGGCGATGTTCACCTCGTGCGGCTGGTTCTTCGACGACGTGGCCGGGCTCGAGCCCACGCAGGTGCTGCGCTACGCGGCGCACGCGCTCGACGGTCTCGCGCGGCTCGACCCGGAGGAGGCCGCACGGCTCGAGCGGTCTCTCGTCCGCGTGCTCGCCGGCGCCCCGAGCAACGACCCGGAGGTCGGGAGCGCGGCCGCGATCTACGTGGGGATCCGGGAGGCCCACCCCCTCCGAAGCGCGGCGACCCGCCCCGCTTCGGAGGACGCCCCCGACGCGCGATCGGACCGGCGTCCGGCCCCGCCCGCGCCCGCCCGCTCCGCGAACGCCCCCGGCGAGCGCTCCGAATCGCCCGTCCGCTTCGCGCTCGCGGTCCACCTGCACCAGCCCGTGGGCAACTTCGACCACGTGTTCGAGGACCACCTCGCGCATGTCTACCGGCCGTTTCTCGAGGCGGTGTGGGAGCGCGACGCGCTCCCGCTCTCGCTCCACGTCTCCGGACCGCTGCTCGAATGGCTGGAGACCCACGCGAGCGCTTTCCTCGACGAGATCGGGCGCCGGGCGAGCGACGGGACGGTCGAGCTCCTCGCCTCGGGCCGAACGGAGCCCATTCTGGCCGCATGGCCCCGCGAGGACCGGGTCGAGCAGCTCGAGTCGATGCGCGACGCGCTCCGTGAGCGGTTCGGGGTCGACCCCACGGGCGCCTGGCTGACCGAGCGGGTGTGGGAGCCCGACCTTCCGGCCGACCTGGCGCGGGCCGGGATGGCGTACACGCTGCTCGACGATCGGCACTTCCTGGCCACCGGGCTCGAGCGGGGATCCCTCGACCGGCCGTATCGCACCGAGTCCGGCGGCGCCGGCGTCACCATCCTCCCGATCGACGAGCGCCTGCGCTACCTGATCCCCTTCCGGCCCGTCGACGAGATCGAGGCGTTCTTCGCCGAGCGCCATGCGGAGGGGACCCGGCTCCTGATCCTGGGCGACGACGGCGAGAAGTTCGGGGGCTGGCCGGACACGCGCGCGTGGGTGTACGACGGCGGCTGGCTCGCGCGCTTCCTCGATGCGCTCGATCGACTGCGGGCGGACGGGACGCTCCGGCCGGTCACGACGGCCGCAGCCGCCGCCGAGCCGTCCGGCGGTCTCGTCTACCCGCCCACCGGCTCGTACCGGGAGCTCGAGGAATGGGCCCTCCCGCGGCCCGCGGCGCTCGCGCTGCAGGCGCTCGGAGACCATGCCGGGGGCCATGACTCGCCCGACCCGTCGCCGTTCATCCGCGGAGGCCACTGGAAAGGGTTCCTGACCCGCTACCCGGAGTCGAACCGGATGCACAAGACCGCGCTCGCGCTCTCGCGTCTCTGCCGCGAGCGCGGCGACCCGGCCGGGGTGCGGCGAGCCGTCGCACGGGCGCAGTGCAACGACGCCTACTGGCACGGCGTGTTCGGCGGGATCTACCTCCCGCACCTGCGCCGGGCCGTGTGGGAGGCGCTCGCGGAGGCCGAGCGCGGCCTGCGCGCTGGCGAGGGTCTCGCGTACGAGACGCTCGACTTCGACGTCGATGGCCACGCCGAGGTGTGGGTGCACTCGTCCCGCTTCTCGGCGGTCCTCGCCCCGGCGCGCGGGGGCGCGATCGAGATCCTCGTGCGGCTCGATGCGGGGGAGAACGACGCCGATGTCCTGAGCCGGCACCTCGAGGCCTATCACCACGACCCCGCCGATCCGCGCCAGCCCGCGCGCGACTCCTCGCCGGAGGCC
>Ga0299913_10001031_pt1 | contig 19606 bp, 18 predicted proteins | sample RVTome_9_FD_201360 | JGI IMG/M metagenome (GOLD analysis project Ga0299913, IMG submission 201360) | Soil microbial communities from uranium-contaminated site in the Upper Colorado River Basin, Wyoming, United States - RVT155D38 (version 2) ... | reverse complement strand
TAGCGCAACAGGGTGCCCGGCATGCGGGACCACGACATGACGAGGTTACCGGTACATTGAAGGTTCGCTACAGTGGGAAAAGTTTCCTGCTTACGCTGCTCGCCATGCTCGTGGCTGGTTGCGCTTCACAGCCTCCCGGAAACCAGCACGATCTCTGCGAGGTCTTCAGGCAACATCCCGACTGGTATGACGCCGCCAGGAAATCGGAGAAAACCTGGGGCGTGCCCGCGCATATACTGATGGCATTTGTCCACGTCGAGTCCGGCTACCGATCCCACGCCAAGCCGCCTTTCGAGTGGTTTCTCTTCATCCCGCGCGGTCGATCGTCGTCAGCAGAAGGTTTCGCGCAGATCCAGGATCCGGCGTGGCGGGATTACAGGAAGGAGCGCGGCAGCTGGTTCCGAAGCCGTTCGGATATGGACGACGCACTGGATTTCGTCGGCTGGTACAACAACAAAAGCCACGAGCTACTCGGCATCTCCAGGTGGAATCCGAAGCACCTTTACCTGGCGTACCACGAAGGCCATGCGGGTTACCGGCGCGGCAGCTACACCGGCAACGCAAACCTGCTGCGCGTTGCCGAGCGCGTCGATCGCACCGCGCGGGAATACGGTGCACAGCTACGCCACTGCGATGAAGAATTCCGATGCCGCAAGTGGTATCAGTTCGGTCCGTTCTGCGATTAGCGACGGTCCGTTAGGGAAGCTCTGCAGAAGTCGAGGATGGACTTGTGCAGAGATTCCTTAGTGCGGGCGGGGATTACCTTTGACCCGCCTGAATGTCATTATCCAGTTCGTTTCCCATGTCTTGCCACCGTCATCCGAGAATGCCTGTTCAAAACGGGACGAATCCGGAGTGATGTCCGAAAAGCTGTTTCGCGTATAGATGGCTCGGCCACTGAATGATGCACGAGCGAAAAAGTCGCCGCGGCCATTCTTGAACTCGCCGATCACGGGTTGGGTCAGGATCCCGTCGTTGCGGTTGGCCCAATTCAGGCTCCACTGGCCGGATTGGGGATTGTAGAGCCGCAGGCCCGCCCCTTCGATGCGACCTGCCGGACCATCGACGTCGAGTTCAAACAGACTGGCGCGTCCATTCCACACCTCTCTGACGACGGAAGTACCCTCGTATTCCACCCAGGTAGTGGAGCCGGTCAGCGGATGCAGAAGCCGACTCACGTGCGTTTCCCAGGTGCCGAAATGGAAATCGAAAGCGTCCTGTCCTTCTCGTTTCTCGGGAGCTTGTGAAACTTTCCCTTGCGACGCGCCCGGCGCCGATTCTGCGCGGATCGCAACCGGACTGCACGGCACTACCGCACCGCTCAGAATGAGGCATAACAGCAAATGATTGCGTGGGTTCACGCTGTCTCCTGACAACTTGTGCGTCAGTCCCTCGGGGACAGACCTGGTTTACGTCGGGTTGCCGCCGGGCGGCATGAAAGCCGCCAGGCCATACGGCATGCTGCTGCTCACTGAATAAGGGACGAAGGGTGATGATCGCAATCTCCAATTGATAAATTGTCGCCATGACCAATTCCAGGACAGGGCTCATTCCCTGGCAGCGCGCGTCGCGTCGGCGAAAGCTTCCTTCAAGTGGTTATCGCGAATGTTAGAAAGTGGATATTGGAAAACGACCACTCTATCCACCAGAGTGACGCTTGTATGTACGTGGAGTGAACTGGTGACCTCATCGAACAACGCACGGCGCAAAACTCCTTCGGCTCGAACGCGTGTGCGTCGGTTCAAGGAAAGAGGGCGCTACGATTACGCTACTGTCACCGAAATTCTTGACGCCGGTGTTATGTGCCACGTCGGATTCGTGTTCGAAGGATATCCGGTCGTTATTCCGACTTTATACTGGCGTGACGAACGCCGACTGTTGCTGCACGGCTCGATCGCCAGCCGAATGTTAAATGCAATAGAGAGCGTGGACGTCTGCGTCACCGTCACGCACCTGGATGCGATAGTGTTGACACGTTCAGCGTTTCATCACTCGGCCAACTACCGCTCGGTATCCGTATTCGGACGTCCCGAAGTTTTGCCCCGAGACGAGCAGCGCACCCAACTCCGGAATTTCATGGATTCCCTGTTCCCCGGTCGATGGGACGAACTGCGGCCGCTCCGCGCGCGAGAACTCAGGGCAACTCGCATTCTGGCACTGCCGATCGATGAGGCGTCGGCAAAGGTGCGACACGGACCGCCTGATGAGCCCAAAGCCGATCGGGAATGGCCGGCCTGGGCCGGTTTAATCCCGCTGGAGTCACAAATCGGACCGCCGATACCTGACGAACGTTCGAGCGCAATCGGCTTTGAGGCACCGTCGATCCGACGGCTGGGCTCTTCTGCAGGTTCACTCGACGGAGGTTAGACAGCCATGCGGCAGCCGAATTTGTCCGGATGGTGCGCCTTCTTCGGCCTCCTGCTCATGATCGGCGTCGATTTGCGGCCAGGCTCCGCCACGGGGAAAGAGGAGCGCGCCGACGGTCCCGGCGCGTTGCCAGGCGTAAGATGCGCCGCACGCGCCGGGACAGCTCTCGAGATTCTGGGATCAGGCGGCCCGATGCATCGAGAAGCACGTGGATCGGCAGCCTATCTCCTCTGGCACCGCGGCCGGCCGGCGGCGGTAGTCGACATGGGCGGCGATACCGCGATGGCTCTCGCGCGCGCCGGTGTCGACGCGGGGGAGATCGATACTTTGCTCATCAGTCATTTCCATCCCGATCATGTGTCGGGCTTGCCCGACTTCTTATGGGGCGAAATCGTGTCGAATCGAGATCGGCCGCTCACGGTTGTCGGTCCGTCCGGCACGGATACGTTTCCAGCGCTCGAGACGTTTCTCGCGCGACAGTTCGGCGAGCAGGGCTCGTTCCCGTTCATGAGCGGACTTCTAAGCGGCGAGGAGTTCGAACTGGAGACACGGACCGTTGACGTTGCGGTTGCGACTCCGCAACTGGTGGCCGAACGGGAGGGCCTGCGGTTCTCTGCGCTGGGCGTCCCGCATGGCCGCACTCCGGCGCTTGCCTTTCGCATCGACGGTCCGAATTTTCGCGTAGTCTTGAGCGGCGACCAGACAGCACGCCTGCCGGCGTTTAGCCGCTTCGCGAGGAATGCCGATGTTCTCGTCGCTCACGCGATGATAACGGACGCGGCTGCGAGGTCCCCGCTGTCACAGGTCGTTGCGCTTCCGGGCGTTCTGGGCGCGCAGGCGTTGGAGTCTGCTGCCAGACACGTCGTACTTGGTCACTTGATGGGGCACAGCGACGACGATTCGCGACAGTGGTCCCTCTCGGACCTGGACGACGTTTATGCCGGTATTCGCGAGTACTATACGGAAACGATCACTCTCGCATCCGACGGCCTTTGCGTACCTTTAATGCCAGCATCGCAGGGAGATTCTGGAAATTCCATCCTCCCCCTTCGCCGATCGCAATCCGCTGTCTTGAACTAAGAGGGTGCCGCCATCGCCGCCGATCATCCACGCTGACGCCATTCGCTGGCTGCGCTTCGATCTCCTGCGATACAAAAGGGACAAATAGCGACCCAATGCTGCCCCAGCCCACGATTTGACGCTTCGGTCTTCTGCCATGGCAGCATCACAGCCGATGGCTATGAGCCGCGAAAGTTGCGGGAGCGCCGAGCCGACTTGCCGAGATGAGTCTGATCCCTAACCCTCCACATGGGCATTCGCAACCCCCGGGATGCGACGGCGACCATCGTCTTCAGTTAGATGAATACCGCAGAAATCCGCTCCGCTACCGACAGAGCTTCACTCGCAGAATGCCGAAGACTGCGCACAGAGCGCCTCGAGCAATGCATTCGGATCGTCAATCCCACAGGCCGGATCGCCGAGTACATCGAGCGAATCACCCACGCAAACCAGCTCTTCGCGTTCGCCCGTGATCTCTCCGTCCTCCATATCTACGGCGAGCACAAAACCCGTGCCTGGCAGGTAGTACTTGAACTCCGTCGATTCCGGCTCGAGCGGTGAGAATTCGAGAACCTTGAGACACATACTCGGGCTGCAGGGAAAAGCTTCGTTATCGCCGCCTTCGTCATCGGTGGGCTCTGTCATGCCGGCAAGGTACCGGACGATGTCTTCGGCTTCGCCGAGCGCATATTCCTGTCGATGCGCATCGTCCGCGGCCGGAAATGCGCGGATAAGTTCCCCGGCTTTGGCAAAGTCTCTCCCCGCCTCGAACGAGCCTTCGATATCCCGAAGCGTCCCGTCTTCGAAATTCCGCGAGATTTCGCCGCAGTAATACACGTTACCGATCTCGTCCTGAGCAAACCAGTCGTCGGTGACTTCCAGCACCACGTATTCGACCGCGCCGCCGTCTGTTTCGACTTCCACTTCGACATCGAGAACAACCCGGCACGCGACACCCAGGATTTCGCGGGTTTCGTCGGTCACGTGCACGACAACGGTTTCTTCGCCCTCTTCTCCCGCTCGCGATAGATAAGTGTGGCCCGCCGCCACGGAGACGTACGGATTGGGCGGGTAGACGCCCGGGACCTGGTCGGGATCGATAAAGGCATTGTCCGGGTCCAGGAGCGGATCCTGGTATCGGTTCTCCCCCAGGAGTTCGCAGGCTCCCTCACGCGCCTCCAGCACGTCGCGGCAGGATTCGATCTCTTCCTTTTTCGTCAGACGAGCTTCCACGAAGCATTCCTTGCGGTCGCCACTATCCGCAATGCTTCTGCAATTGGCATGGGTCGTGTACAGCTCATCGCGCAGGCCGGACTTGCAGGCCGAGAGCATGTCGCGAGCCGCACGCTCACAGGGTGTCGTAGCTTCATTGAAGGCAGAGTCGCCCTCATCCGCGACGGCGACGCCCGCCAATACCACACAAAAGAACAGCATCCGGATGAACGGCGCCGCATCGATCCCGGTCTTTCCGTACATGGCCTTTCCTCCAGGTTCGAGAGAGGGATACGATTGGTTGGACGGCAAGCTGGCCGGAATCCTTCGCGCCGACGGGCAATTTGTTCCGAGGACGGCGCCGAATTGCCCACTGTCGAGTGATATCCGTCACTTTTTGCCATCCACCGAAGGATTTGCGCCATATCGGTATCTAACCCGTCATGTACGGCATCGTTGGCTCTCAATTGTGAACCGCCCACAGATCTCTCAGGACCGGTCCCTCGTGCGAAAGATCCGGAACGGCAACTCAGATGCTTTTGACGAGTTCTTTCGCGAATATTTTCCGCGCCTGTACCGATTCACGCTGACGCGGGTGAAAGGCGATGCATCGATTGCCGAGGAGGTGGTGCAACGGACTATGTGCCTGGTCGTGCGAAAGCTGCACACGTATCGCGGCGAGGCCCTGCTCTTCACCTGGCTTTGCCAGATATGCCGGAACGAGCTGTCCGCGGTCTTCCGGGAGCGTCGCATGGAGCCAAACGGAGATACACCTTTCGAGGACAATCCGGCGGTTCAGGCAGCGCTCGCGTCGTTATCGCTCGACATCGGTCCGGAGAAATCGCAGAGCGACGATGAGGTAGCGCGCTTCGTACGCGTTACCCTCGAGTATCTGCCGACAAGGTACGCACGCGCACTCGAAATGAAATACATCCAGGGTTGCTCGGTCGACGAAATAGGAAGATCCCTGAACATCACCAGCAAGGCGGCGGAATCCGTTCTGAGCCGCGCACGTGACGCATTCAGGGAAGGTTTCAGATCGCTCTGGGATTTCGAACCGGATTTCCTACTTGACTGACGTCGCCGGCGCTCATTGAAAGGTAACAGGTCAACACCATGACTGATCATGAAAATTCGGGCAGCGAAGCATCAGGCGGTGCGCCTCGCGCGTCCGGCAGCGATGCCATCGCCGAACTGTTACGTCTCGCCGGGCCGCGTCCTGCTGTTCCGCCACATGTTCAGCAACGCGTTTATGACGCGGTGCAGGCGGAATGGCACAGTACGCTCAGGCAGCGCCGAAGCGTTTGGTGGGGCTTGCCTGTTGCGCTGGCCGCGACAATCCTGCTCGTCGTCACGCTGACCAGCCGGGCTCCGGAAGTCCGCGTTGCGCCAATAGCAACTGTCGCACTCGTGCAGGACGACGCCGGTACACTCGCCGGTGGACTGTCCCTTGGCGATGACATTTACCCGGGCGATCGCGTAGCAACCGGCAAGTCCGGTTTGGCGCTGGCCGTGAACAATGGTTTATCGCTGCGGCTTGCGGCAGGAACGACGGCAATGTTCGATTCCATGGAGGAACTAACCCTCCGGTCGGGTCGCGTATATGCGGACACCGGGCAGTCTGTCTATGACAATCGATCGATAACCGTGCGTACCAGCGCCGGATCGGCCAGGGATATGGGCACTCGCTTTGCCGTCGCCTATGTCGACGGCGACATGAGCGTCGCGGTACGCGAAGGACGGGTCGACGTTTCGCACAGCCGCGGTTCATACACCGCGGAGGCCGGCGAGGTGCTCAAGCTTCAGCCCGGCGAGGACATCGTCGTTGGTAAGATATCGATCCACGACAGCTCCTGGGACTGGGCGGCGGCCCTGGCGCCGGCTTTCGACATAGAAAACCACTCGCTGTTGGACTTTCTGAAATGGGCCGCACGCGAGACCGGCAAGGAACTCGTCTTCGAGAGCGACGCCGCAAGCTTTGCCGCGATGGGGATCAGGCCGCGCGGTTCGATTGCCGGGTTCACGCCGGTCGAAGCTATTGGTTCCGTGCTTGCCACCACGAGTCTCGAATATCGCATCGACGCACAGCAGATTGTGATTGGCGACGCCGCACGGTAGCCGTATTTCTAGCCGGAACATTGGCCTAAAATTGCCGGATGCCATTTCCGGCCCGCCTTCCCGTCCTTTGTCTCCTGCTTTTCACATGCCGCTTCGCGCCCGGCGCTGAGGCGACGTGGGAAGGCGAGCCGCTCAGTGACTATATCGACTCGTTGCGGCGGGGGGGCCTGCGCATCATCTACAGCACGGACCTCGTGCTCGATGAATTTCGCCTGGTGGCAGAGCCTGCCGCTGCCGATCCGGAAGCCGCACTTCGCGAGGCGCTGACGCCGTATGGCCTGACCTTGAGCGACGGGCCAGGCGGCAGCCTTCTGGTAACGCGTGATGAGCGGGCTTTGACGACCGTATCCGTGCAGGTTCTGCAAAGTGACGGCGTTACCGGCATCTCCGAGGCGCGCATCTTTATCGATGGCGGCCCGGTGGGAGTGTCCGACCGTTCGGGGCGCGTCACAATTACGAACCTGCGCGCGGGAGATCACGAGCTGCGTGCGACCGCAGAGGGCTACGCGCGAGCCTCTGCCGTTCGCGTTTCGACAACTCGCGGAAAGCCTGTAACCGTTTCCGTGATGCTGGACTCCCTGCCGGAGCCTTTGCCGGAAATTATTGTCACGTCGAGTCTGTACAACATTCGGTACGAGCACCCCGGCTCCTACACCTTTCTCGACCGCGACCTCACGGCGAAAATGCCCAACCTGGGCGATGAGGCATTGCGAGCGATCGCCAGGTTGCCGGGAACGTCGAACGGTGGACTGTCGACGCGAAGTCATGTACGCGGTGGCGTGCAGAACGAGCAGCTTTTTCTGCTCGATGGCCTTCGCCTGTACGAGCCTTATCACATGAAGGACTTTCACTCGATTGCGACCATCGTCGACCAAAACGTGATATCGGGTATCGACTTTTACTCCGCCGGCTACCAGGCCCGCTTCGGCGACCGGATGAGCGGCGTCGTGGACATAAGCCTGAGAGAACCACCGGATGAGACGCAGACCGAACTTGGCTTAAGTTTCTTCAATACATCGGCGTTGTCGCTCGGGAGGTTCGGCGGAAACGACCGCGGCGACTGGCTGCTATCGGCACGCCGCGCCAATCTCGATCTGCTCGCCGATGCGGTTAATCCCGACTACGGGTCTCCCAGATATCAGGACTATCTTGCCCACGTCGGCTGGAACTTCGGGATGCAGACCTATCTCTCCGCCAATTCACTGTTTTCATACGACAAGATTTCGGTATCTGAAACCGACGGCAGCGAACAGGCAAACGCGAAGTACCAGAACAACATACTCTGGCTCAAGGCGGAGTCGACGTGGGCCGACAGGATCGAAAGCAGCACGATTCTCTCGGCCACGGAAATCGAGAACGAGCGTACAGGCGTAACGACGAAGCCGGCCGTGATCACCGGCTTCGTCGACGACGCGCGCAAGTTCCGCTCCCTTGCGCTGAAGCAGGACTGGGAATTCGGCCTGTCGGATCGGTGGCTCTTGTCATCAGGCTTCGAACTCAAGCGGCTCGAGTCAGACTACCGTTACGACGCTTCCCTCGACATCGCGCCGCCGTTCGATCAGATTCTCGATAACCAGCCGTCGGAAACGCGAGCCGTCGACGTTTCGCCGCGTGGCTCGCAATACTCGATGTACAACGAGCTGCGCTGGCGTCCCGGGGACCGGCTGACCATAGACGCCGGCCTGCGCTGGGACCGGCAGACTTATACGACGGCGAACAACGATACCCAGGTGAGCCCGCGGATAAATCTGCTCTACCGGGCAGGCGACACTACCGAGTTGCGCATGGCCTTCGGCGAGTACTATCAGGCACAGGAAATCAACGAACTCCAGGTAAGCGATGGCGTGGCTGAATTCCACCCGGCGCAACGCGCGCAGCATCTCGTCGTCAGCCTCACCCATAACTTCAATTTCGGAATGGATCTGCGAATCGAAGCATACGAGAAAAAGTATCGCTCGCTGATGCCGCGTTTCGAAAACATCTTCGATTCCCTCGTGCTCATTCCGGAGCTGCAGATCGATCGCGCGCGCATCGATGCGGATGCCGCGGTCGCAGAGGGCCTAGAGATTACATTGAGTAGCGCGGGTTCCGGCGAGATGTCGTGGTGGACGAGTTATAGCTGGTCGCGGATCGCCGATCGGATTTTGCAGGACACGATAAATCGTAGCTGGGATCAGACCCATACCTTCGGCGCAGGCGTCAGCCGGGATTGGGGACAATGGAGTTTCGGCGCTGCAGGCGCCGTGCACACCGGTTGGCCGAAAGCCGTACTGATCACGGAAAGCGTGTCGAACCCCGACGGCTCGAATAGTCTGGTGGCATCCGTCGAGCGACGAAACAGCAGCAGACATGCTGTTTTTCAGTCTCTCGATGTTCGCGTCAGCCGGCGCTTTGATCTGCCGAAAGGCGAGCTGACGGCGTTTCTGGAAGTCACCAATCTCTATAACCACAGCAATCCGTGTTGCACCGAATACCTGGTCGAAACCGATGTCGACGGCAACCTGTCCGTGCTGGCTAAGGAGGGAACCTGGTTGCCGATCGTGCCATCGCTCGGGGTTGTCTGGCGCTTCTGACCGCCGCGTTTGCCTTCCCGGGCTTTGCCGGATCGTAGTGTACGATGTTGGCAGGAATGTCCCCTGTGTCCCTGCATTGCGGCAGAACTGAAGCATTGGACGCAAGGAACCAGTGCTGCCGGTGCGCAAATCCGAGTTCGATGACTTGCGTTGCGTCGAAGCATGGGTCGAGCATGGCACCGGGCAGTAGAAGACGGCGTCCTGCCGCCTGTGACAGCCACGCGGCCGCGTCGCGAGCTTCGCCGCCATCGTCGCGACGATAGCCGAAATGCACTGCAGGGCGGTGCCACTGCAGCAGGAACTGCTCCTTCCAGCCTGCCAGTGCGAGCGATTCGTCAGACTGCAGAGCAAGGCCGGCGGAGTTCATGATCGCCCAACCCGAACGCATTGGGTCGATCCGCGGGGAAACGACTAGCGAGGAAGTCAGCCACATCGTGATCGAGAGCGCGGCGAAACCAGCCGCTGCCCGCTTCGCTTTCAGCGTAACTATGAGCGACATGGAAAAAACGCCGGCCGCAACAATAGTCCACGACAACGACTTCGCTGCCTCGTCATCATCAATCCAACGCTGCAATACGGAGAGATCGGTCAGTGCGTAGATCCCGGTTGCGATCGTCAACGACGCCAACAGTAAAGCCAGCGTGAACAGCGCTGTACGCGGGCCGCGCTGTGCGAGAAGGCATGGAAAGTGTCGCCCGGCCAGCAGCGCCAGCGCGGGGACAGCCGGAAAAATGTAGACAGCGCGTTTGCCATCGCTTAACGAGAAGAAAAGCAGGACCAGAAGGATCCATCCACCCAGCAGTAACGTGACTGCATTTCCTCTCCGGACATCCCTGCTCCAGGCCGGAATCAGCCACGGCAGCAGAAACGACAGTGGCAACCATAGCCAGGGTATGGCGTTAATGAACAGGTACCACGGTGGTTTCAGGTGTCCCCAGGGATCGGCATAGCGGATGACGGTCTGTTTCAGAAGAATGTTGTCGCGGTACTGGACGAGATCCGGCTCCGCGGAGCCGCCCGTCGCCAACAGCATCGGAACCACCCACAGACCCACGGCCAGCGCGAATGCCAGCGGCGCCAGCAGCCACTTGCCATGGCTCCAGTCGATGTCAGGAATCGGCCATTTGCGGAACACGGCGTACAGCCAGGGAACGAGGATAAGAAACGGAAGAAATCCCACGCCTTTCGTGATGACGCCCAGGCCACAGGAGAATCCTGAAATCGTGTACCAGCGCCAGTCCGGACCGAGCAGCAGATGGCGGCAAAGACCGTACAAACCGAGGGTAGTCCAGAAGCACAGGACCCCGTCGATCTGGCCGGCTTTCATCTGAAGCGGAAACTGCAGGGTGGCGAGAAGCGTCGCGCCGGTCCATAGCGCAACCTGCGGATTCCACAGGCGCCGTGCCATATCGCACACGATCCACAGCACGCCGAGTCCGGAGAGAAACGCCGGCAACAGCAATGCGACGCTGATCGATCCCGTGACAACGTACAACGCGGCAACGATCCAGAAGAACAGCGGCGGTTTGTCAGGATAGAGAACGCCACCGACCCTCGGAATGAGCCAGTCGCCACTCTCCACCATGTCCTTCGCAACGAGCGCGAACCGGGGTTCGTCCGGGGGCCACGGACCGCGAAGGCCAAGCCCTGCACCGAGCACGACGACGGCGACCAGGAACAGGAACGAGAACTGCGCGATGCGGTGGTTTCTCACGCAAGCGTGTCCCGGCTGCGTCTGCGGAGCCAGATATTGCGCAGGTAGATGAACGTGCCTGTGGATTGTCCGAGGATGAAGACTGGATCCCTTCGATAGACGGCATACAGCAGCAATAAAAATCCACCGGAAACGCTCAGGTACCAGAACGCCATCGGAAACACGCTTCGTCTCGCCTTCTCGCTGGCCAGCCATTGCACGAGGAACCTCGAGAAGAAGAATGCCTGGCCGAGGAGGCCGGCACCCAGCCAGAGCGACTCCGCTTTCATATTCCTACAGTTGACGCAGGCGCAGCCACATGACTCCGAACAGGTCGACGATGCCTGCGCCAAAACGGTTCCTGATACCGTACTTGGAGCGGCCATGCCGCCGGGGGCGGTGGTTGACCGGAATCGAGCGCACTTTGCGGCCTCTTTGCTGCATCAATGCCGGCAGGAAGCGATGCATGTGGTCGAACGCCGGAAGCTCGAGGAACTCGTCGCGGTAGAAGACCTTCAGTCCGCAGCCAGTGTCCCTGATGCCGTCGTGCAGGAGAGACGACCGTACGCTGTTTGCAATCTGCGACGAAACGCGGCGACTCCAGGTATCGCGCCTGTTGCGCCGCTCGCCGATCGCCATGCCGTCGCCCGTCAGACAGAGCGCAGCAAACAGTGTCGGTATGTCGGCCGGATCGTTCTGTCCATCACCATCGAGTACAGCAATGACCGGACCGCGGGCCGATTGGATGCCGGTGCGGATCGCGGCGCTTTGGCCGCGGTTGCATTGGTGCGTTCTGGTACTGAGCCACGGCCGTGTGGAAGCAAGGTTCGCCATTTCCGCCGGCGTCTGGTCGTTGCTGCCGTCGTCGACGACGATCACCTCGAAGCGCATCCGGCTGGAAAGCACGCGCTCGATCTCCTCCACGAGCGGCTGCAGATTGCCGCTTTCGTTGAAGACCGGAATGACCACGCTGAGCTGCGGCATGAAGTGAGTCGACGTGTTCATTCGTGTACGGACCCGTCTACAGCGCCCTGGCGACGCACGCTGACGCAAGCGCCGGCCGGTTGGCCTCCGGGGTGCTCACGCAGTCAGTGGAAAGCCTCGCTGTCAGAAATAACGAAATTGACCGTCGCAATTCGACGTCTCCTTGGGCTCCGATGCCGAGTGAGAGACGGAATGCCGCAAAATCCTTCGCTGAGCGATGGAGGGTACCCGATCGATGCGGAGCGCGGTTTCCGCGGCTTTTTATTGATTGAACGGCAAGTGAGAAAGTCCCGCCGTGAAATGACCTCGAAGGGTCACTGCGTTGGTTGCGTTCGTGGCCTTCGGCGTTGCACTGCCTTCGCTTTCATTTTCGATGTTTTCGCTGCCAACCTGGAACGCTCGGACCTTGCAAGGCGCACACGCCTGCGGCGGCTGAGAGCCGCCCCGTCCTCTTGAGCAAAATGATGTCGCGTGCGGTTGGCGAAGGCCACGAGCGACAGCATGACCGGGACTTCGACAAGGACGCCGACGACCGTGGCGAGCGCCGCCGCTGTTCAGTCCGAACAGGCTGATGGCTACGGCTACCGCAAGCTCGAAGAAGTTTGACGTACCGATGAGGGCGCAGGGTGCCGCGATATTGAAGTGAACCCGGAGCCCGTCCAGGGAAGACAGAGGTTACTCGTCATCCGACGACCAATGTGCCTGCATTTCCCAGAGACCCGGGTATCTTCGAATGAGCGCCGATGGAGTGACGTCGAGCCGGGCTGAGAAAGCAAGACCCGGGGCCTCGTAGGCATAGACAGCTTCGTCAACGCGCTCGTAGCGTTGCGGAAGCGTTCTCATTGTCCTCGAAGTCAGGTCGAACCAGGCTGCGGATGCGTCCGCAGCCTGGCCGACAGACAGCGCCAGACGCAGGATAGGAATCGTGTTCGTCGCCGGCGTGAAACCGAGATCGAGATCAATCAGTCCTTGCATGTCCGGAAGCACCTCGCCGGATTGTCGCCAAACGCCCGATTCGTCTCGTGCGATGCGGAGGTCGATGAGCTCCTTTCCGGCCCACCCGCATACCACTCCGGTCTTCGTTCGCCACCGCGAGTCGCAGACGACACGATAGGCGAGACGGGCCGGTTGTCCGTTGTGAACGAATACAGCCGTGCCGTCGAGCGTCCAGCCTGAATTCGAAGGGGCCAGACGACAGGAGTCGAATCCTGCTGCATCGAGCCTGCGCCATAATATGGTTTCAACGGTCATCCGACGGCCCATTGCGAGTCATTTGAAGTCTCTGCCCGAACACCTTAATCCGGCTAAAGCGCTTTAAGCATCACACATATGGCAGCATTCCTGCTCAAGCGATGTTTTTCCCGGACTCCGGGAATTCCGGGCGCGCCCGGTTTGCCGCCGGATCGCATTATGGATCTCAGTTCTGTACTGGTAAAAGACCGACCTGCCAACCACAAGCGGGAGCTGCACATTGCGCGATTCACAGGCATAAACGATCACAGCGGCGGTGGCGTCCAACGTCATACCGGCTGTGAAACCATTGCCGAAAGAGGCGTGGGCCGATCAGACGACAACGGGGCATGACAAATGCACAAGTGCTACGCAGTAGTTTGCTGCTGGATCGCTGCTGCTTGCAGCCAGACCGCCAGTGGTGCGGGCAACGACCTGTTGCTGCGTAACGTCACCATCGTCTCGCCTGAACGCACCGAACCGTTGCGAGGTGCCTGGGTTGCTGTCCGCGACGGTGGGATCGCGGCCGTTGGCGAAGGAGTCCCGGATAAGGACGCCTCGTGGTCCCATGCAACGGTCGTCGACGGAAGGGGTCGCTACCTGACTCCGGGCCTCATCGACAGCCACGTGCACCTGGCTGCGGTTCCCGGCTTTCTTTACCCGACACCGCCGGAGTTGCGTGACCTTGCCATGGCCTACGAGGCACAGCTCCCCAGAAGCTACCTCTATTTCGGCTTTACGACGGTGATCGACCTTAGCGTCGTGGACAGGGCCTTCATCGACCGCTTCAAGGAGAAACCGCTGCATCCGGACGTCTTCGATTGTGACGGGGCAGTTACGATCGCGAACGGCTATCCCATGGCATTCCTGCCGCCGGATTCCCGGTTCCAGCCCTTTCCGAATTTCCTCTACGATTCGCGCCAGGCCGAATCAATCCCTGACGAATATCCCCCGGAAGAACACGCACCGTCCGCGGTCGTCGGTCGCGTCGCAGCGAACGGAGGAATATGCGTCAAGACGTACTGGGAGACAGGGTTCGGGCCCTTGAGCAACTTGCCTGTGCCGACGCACGCAATGATTGCTGACGTAATTCGCGCAAGTCGCGCACACGACCTCGTTGTGACCATGCATGCCAACTCGCTCGCTGCGCACCAGTTTGCGACGGAGGCGGGTGTCGACGTAATCGTGCATGGGCTGTGGAATGCACCGCGCGACGGGGTTTTGTCCGAAGCAACCGAAACAGTGCTCGACAAGGCGGTATCCCGGAGAATCGGTTACATGCCGACCATGCAGGTTCTCGAGGGAATGGGGCTGATGTTTCAGCCGGACTTCCTGGAGGACCCGTTGTTGGCGGCGGTGGTCCCCCGGGAACTGATCGACTGGTATCGGAGTGCCGACGGTCAGTGGTTTGTCGAAGAACTGCGTGCTGAATTCGACGGCGCCGACAACGAGACTATCCTGGCCTCGCTTTCGAGTGACAGTGGGGTCCTCTCCACCTCCCGCAAGACGGTAAGCTACCTCGCCGGGCGCGGCGCCCGACTCCTGTTCGGAAGCGACACGCCGTCTTCACCGACCTATGGCAACCCTCCCGGCTATAACGGTTACATGGAGATGAAGCACCTTGTCGACGCTGGCGTCTCGCTCCGCCAACTGCTGGCTGCCGCGACGATCGACAATGCGGAAGCCTTCAACCTCGAAGATCGGTATGGCAGCATCGAACCGGGGAAAATCGCCAATATGCTGATTCTCGCGGAGAATCCGCTGGAGTCGGTGGAAGCATGGAACAGCATCCATGCGATCGTGCTCCATGGAGCGTGGATCGAGCGATCGTCACTGTCGGCGACACGATAGTCCGGAAAAGGCGGCTGACTTCCGTAAATCGGGGATCAAACAAGCAGCGCCGCAACAAACATCCCGAGCATCGTGAATGCAATGGCGATCTTGACGGCAGTGCCAAGGAGCAGGCCCACCCAGGTGGCTATGCCGACACGACCGGCCCGTTGCAGGTCCCGCAGCGCGAGGTACTCGCCGACGGCGGCGCCGACCAGCGGCATGAATATGAGTCCCCACAGGCCGGAAAAAATGCCGAGCAGGGTGCCGAGTACCGCGCCGATCACGGCCTGCCTGCTCGCACCGACGCGCCTGGCTCCGAGGGCGGCGGCGACATAATCGCAGACGATGCTGATCACCATCAGCACTGCGGCCACCGCCACGGTCCAGCTGGAGATTTTCGCGAAATCGTCAATCCACGCGCCGAGCAGGATGGCACCGAAGATCAGGACGGTCCCCGGGAGTACCGGCAGAACAACGCCGGCAAGGCCGAGCGCCATCAAAACGAATACCGCGGTCCAGAGCGCGATGGTCAGCATTGGGGCTTCCATTGTCGGGCAGGTGACCCGGGCGACGTCGGCGAGCATACGATAAACCGGTCGGCCGATTCTGTTGCAGGCACCGCCGCCTAAGCCAATTGATCGCGCATCAGCAGAGTGTCCTGCCGCGTCTGGTCCAGCAGCCATTTTGTAAAGCGCTCGATCTTATTGCTGCCGCTTGCCGCCTTCGGCCACACGATCCAGTAACTGAAATCTACCGGAAGGGACTCCTTGAGCGGCCTGATCAGGCGGCGGTCGACGAGGTCGCGGGCGGCGAGCGCCGTCCGCGCCAGCGCGATTCCCTGACCTGCAATCGCAGCGTCGATCGCAAGGCTCATTTCGTTGAAGATCGGACCATGGGTACAGTTCGGTAGATCCCCGGCCCCGAAGGAGTCAAGCCAATGGGACCAGGTTCTTCTTTTTGCATGGTGTATCAGTTGGAAGTTTGCGAGGTCGTCGACGCGTGCGAGGGTATGCGACTTCCGAAGGGACGGACTGCAAACAGGAAACATCGATTCCGTGCACAAGCGTACGCAATGAAGGTGCGGCCAGTTGCCGTCGCCGTGACGGACGGCAAGATCTATCTCGTCGTCAATGAAATCGACGTGCTTCGGGTTGGCGGAAATTCGAAGATCGATGTCCTGATAGACGGCCGTAAATTCTCCAAGCCGCGGGACAAGCCATTTCGCGGCAAAACTCGGCGAGACGCTGACAGTCAGGACGCGTGTCCGGCGAACCGGGTCCGCGAGCGCCGCGTCACCTGCGCGCAACCGCTGCAAAGCTTCGGACGCGAAGGCCAGATAAGTCTTTCCGGCATCCGTCAGCGCAAGCGCTTTTCCGTTTCGCGCGAACAGCTTCTCGTGGAACCGCTGTTCCAGCTCACGGACGGCGTGGCTGACAGCGCTCTGCGTGATGTGCAGCTCTTCCGCGGCTCTGGTGAAGCTCTGGTGCCGCGCAGCCGATTCGAAGGCCCGCACAGCGCTGACCGGCGGCGGAATCCATGGCTTCAGCGGCATGCGTTTTCATGAATTGCATTCATGCCTGCGTGAAAACATATCCTTTGTGGGCCAAGCTTCGAGCGAGTATACATTCAAACTGTTCACAGGCGACGCTCGCCTTCAGAGGCCGAAGCATGACTCCCGACGACGCCAATCCCCAGATAGCCGCTCGTCTTGCGGAACTTTTCGGGCAGCAGCGTCCGACCCGGTGGGTTACCAGAGAGCGCCCTAAAATTGACCGGATAGCTTGCCCCTGGCTTATCAGGCGCTTTATCGATCGGGAGGCAGTGTTTCTGTTTGCGCCCACCGCCAGCGTGTTTGACGTTGCAAGGAACGAGGCGGCAGTCGCCTTCGACATTCCGGGCGCGCGCTTTTCCCATACAGGCGAGTTTTGCAGTTTCGATGCATTCCTCACTCAATTCGGTATTGCCGACGACGGGCTTGAACTTCTGGCGCCGATTATCCGCGGTGCCGACACCGACCGGCATGATCTCGCTCCGCAAGCATCAGGGTTGCACGCCGTTTCCATCGGACTTTCGCTGTTATATGGCGAGGACCTCGTCCTGCTGGAACAGGGCGTCATTCTCTATGACGCGCTTTACGCGTGGGCCAGTGAGGGTCGCGGTGAGCGACACGCCTGGAACCCCGGCGACTAAGTCAGAGCGGTGCGACAGACGCTGATCCTTTCCCGAAAAGACATCGCCGGACTCCTGCAACCTGCAGATTATCTCGAGGCAGTCGAGGTCGCGTTCCGGGCCTTCAAGGAAGGACGAGCGGAACTGCCGCCGCCGTTGCATTTAGGCTGCCCGGACGGGGCATTCCATGCCAAGGGCGCCACGCTGCCCGGAGACCGCCATTATGTCGCTCTTAAACTGAACGCGAATTTTCCAGACAACCCTTGCAGGAAGCGCCTGCCGACCATTCAGGGCGCGGTGCTCCTGTGCAATGGGTGTGACGGGTCGGTGCTCGCTGTCCTAGATTCCATTGAAATCACATTGGGTCGGACTGCAGCCGCGAGCGCGCTCGCGGCGCGTTACCTGGCGCGGTCAGACGCCCGGACCATGCTCGTGTGTGGTTGCGGCGATCAGGGACGCGCCCACGCGCGCGCCTTCAATGAGGTGCTTCCGCTGTGCGAGCTCGTAGCCTGGGATAAAAACTTCGCCAAGGCTCAAGTCTTTGCCCGCGAAATGGGTGAAGTTCTGCAGCTCGAGTCTCGTGCAGTCTCCGAATTGCGGGAAGGTTCGCTCATGAGCGACGTGATTGTAACTTGCACTACGTCACCGAAGCCCATTCTCGGACTTTCCGACGTTGCCTCGGGTGCCTTCGTCGCTGCCGTAGGCGCCGACAGCCCGGACAAGAACGAAATCGCTCCGGGGCTGATGGCTAAAGCGACTGTCGTCGCCGATGTGCATCAGCAATGCATTACCATGGGAGACCTGAAGCATGCGATCGACGCGGGCGTCATGTCGGCGGACGACGTTCACGCCGATCTCGGCGACCTCGTCACCGGACGCAAGAAAGGTCGAAAACGCCCCGACGAAATCACAATCTTTGATTCGACCGGAACGGCGCTCCAGGATGTTGCAAGCGCGGCGATCGCCTTCGAACGCGCCACGGAGTCGGGAATCGGCACTGCATTCGATTTCTCGGCGTCCTGACAGCGCGGTAGCGGGCAACAGAAAAGATCCGTTTTGGACACTACCGGAACACAGGCCGGCCGCAAATGACCTTCGGACAATCACTGCTCGCATTCAGCTTGGCCGCCGCTCTGCTCACGATCACGCCGGGTCCCGACACAGCCCTGGTTCTTCGAACAGCGGTGGCAGAATGTGCAAGGCGCGCCATTCTGGTGGGGTTCGGCATCGCAACAGGGTGTCTGACCTGGGGAATCGCGTTGGCCCTCGGACTGGGCGCGCTGATCGCCACGTCGGAGGTCGCGTATCAGGTCCTGAAGACCGCAGGCGCGGTGTACCTGGCGTGGCTCGGCCTCACGCTGATGCTGTCCCCGCAGCGCGCCTGGGAGGCCGAACGTCCGCCCGACCCGGCGGGTTCCGGTGTTGCCAGTTTCCGCAGAGGCTTTCTCACCAACGTCCTCAATCCCAAGGTTGGCATCTTCTACGTTTCGTTCCTGCCGCAGTTTATTCCGAACGGTGCAAGCGTCCCCGCGACAACGATTCTGCTGACCGGGCTGCACGCGGCCCTGGGGCTGATCTGGTTCCTGGTTCTGATACGCGCCGCTGACCCTCTTATTCGGGTATTGAAGCTGCCGGCGGTGGCTTTGTGGATCGATCGCTTTGTTGGCGCAGTGTTTGTCGGCCTCGGCGTTCGCCTTGCAATTGTGGGCCGAACGTGACGCTGCCGGCAGAATCCGCACGATGGTTTGGTTGCACCATTCGGCCGAGCGCTCCTACGAAAAGAGATCCGCCTGCCGGTCGTCCCCGATGACGCGCTCGAAATCGAGTCCGAGCGTATCCAGAACGGGTTCGGCGACAGGCCTTACCTGCCTGGTGACGTAATGCTCGCGGTCCAGTGGATGCTGCTGGTCTTCGAGCGGCTCGGGACCGTCGGTCGTTATGACGTAGCTGATCAGCCGCCGCTGCGGCCGTGTCGACTTTCGGGCAGCGGCGACGTGCGGCGGCGTGCTAGCCGTATAGTCGCCGACGGCCTTCCGCAAATTCTTGCGATAGACCAGCGCATCGTCGAGTTCGCCGTTTCTGACTTGCTGCACTATCTCGGCGAGATACGCGTCAACAGGCCGGTCCGTGAATAAACGCTGATACAGCTCGCGCTGCACCTGTTTTGCGAGCGACGTCCAGTCACGCCGCACCACTTCCATGCCGACGAATTCGACGCTGGACTTCGTCCCGGCATCAACCAGGCCGGCATAACGCTTGCTGGCGCCCCGCGCGCTGTGCCGCGCGCGCGGCAGAAACAGTTTGACATAGAGCTTCTCGAACTGGAGCTCGAGGCGACTCTGCACGCGCCACCGCTCGGCGATGTAAC